>TARA_B110000914_G_scaffold221151_1_pt1 | contig 15678 bp, 10 predicted proteins | sample TARA_B110000914 | Tara Oceans TARA_B110000914 (sample SAMEA4397983) | marine metagenome | biome: Polar Biome; feature: [MES] marine water layer (ENVO:01000295) within the mesopelagic zone...; material: water (ENVO:00002006), including particulate matter (ENVO:01000060) such...
ACCGAAGTCGCCAGAACTTCAGTCCTCCCTCTCGTCGCACCCGCAAAAATCAAAATCGGCCCAAATTCCCCAAGCGCCCGCGCCCAAGCCATCGTCCCCGCCGCCACCATCCCCTTGCCTGCTAGCGGCAAAACGACTCGCGTAAACGCCTGCCCTCGATTGCAGCCCAAGGTCATCGCAACTTCCTCATACCGAGGACTGATCTGATCAAAGGTCGTTCGCATCGTCCGCACCGCAAACGCCGCCGCCACCGGGAACTGCGCCAGCACGACCCCCAGTGGATGAAAAGTCATCGGTAATCCAACCCCACTCACCACATCCTCAAGCGACCGTTCACTCACACTCAGAATCATCGCTCCCACTCCAAACAAAACCACCAATCCCCCAGTCACATTTCTTACCAATCCCTTACCACCAAATACTGCTGCCAGCAAAAAACCTCCCGCCAGCATCCAACAACAATCTGAAGGCGAAACCCGGTTAAACAAAATCAAAAGACTCAACCCCACAATCAACGGCGGCAAAAGAATCGGAATGTCCAATAAAGTATCGATCAAGGCCCTCCCTCGAAACTGATATCGCGACAGCAAATAGGCCACCGGCACCGACACCAGCACCGAAAGAATCGCCGTCACCGTGCACGTCACAAAGGTCAGCTTAATTGAATGCTGAATATCCGGATCCTTCAAAATCTCCCCTGCTTGCGACCACGACACGGTCAGCACATTCGCCCCCACCAATAGAAGAAGGAGCCCCAGATAAGCGGCAACCACAAACACCAGAAAAAGCAGGAAAGGCCACTCCGGCCTCACCCTCCAAATCCTGTTATCCTTATGCTTGGCCTGATCCATCATCCCGACTGCTTTCTACTCAACATCCACACCTGAAAATACGAGCAAATTTCACGCCCCATGAAAAAACCCCGCCGCAAAGAAACCCACCACCACGCATCCCTGATAAAATCCAAAACATCGTCCCGCTCAAGGCAGCACTTACAATTAGAAGGGGCCCCATCATTTTAACCTCCAGCGAAACCCCAACGATTCAAAACGCATCCGCGCCTCTCCATTGCTTAAATAGGCCCCAAGTCGTTTCATCAACTCCGGATAAGGCGTCCCTTTCCCAATCGCATAAGGCTGCTCGGCAAAGGCCAGTTCATCATGCAACTCCACGATCTCATGTTCTTCCAACGTCACCGGACTCGCGAGAGCATTGCTGCGATAAATCAAAGCCGCTTCCAGTGAACGGGCTTGCATTGCGGAAACCAAATCATCCCCTTTCGCGACCTTTACCAAAATATTCCCCACAATTTTATCCGCCATCCCCCGGCGCTCCAGCATGATTTGCGTCAGCTCTCCGAGTGCGCTTTTTTCACTATCACAAACCCCCAATTTTAATCCCGGTTTGGCCAGATCTTTCAAACCTAAAAGCCCCATCGGATTCCCCTTACGAACGAGCAAAACAATCTCATTTCCCGTCACAACCGTTCCCGCAAAAAAACGATCCTGAACCTTTGCCAAAAACTTGGTGTCGCAAGCAAAATATCCCGACGGCATCACCCCGCTATTCATCTGCGCGACCAAAGTCCCGCACCCCTCAAACACCGTATTTACCCGACACCCTTCTCGCTCCTCAAACTCCCGAACTCGCTCCTGAATCGCCGGTCGCAACATCGACCCCGAAAACAAAGTCACCTCCGGACGGTCCGACCACACATCACCCTCATTAGGCACATCAAATCCCATCCCAAAAAACACCTCACGCCCCCGGCCCTTCGCTGTTGTATAACGGGCAAAGTGCAAGGCCCGCTTTGCGTCCTTGCTCGATGTAAGAACCCCAATCGAGGCCAGCTTTGTGCGTTTTGTAAACTCCGGCACCGCGATCCATTCCACCTCGGAATAATTCCCCGCCACCGCATCCCACGCCAGGGAGACGTCCACCGCTCCCGTCGCCACATCCTCGACAATCCCATTCACCGTCGGCTTCGTCACCACGACATTTGGCTTCACTTCGTCAAGTAGCCCCTCCTTCCCCAACACTGACCAGGTGAACTTCCCTACCGATGCCGACTTCTCCCCCAGTGAAATTTTCAAACCCTCCCTTTTTAAATCATCCAAACTCGTAATCCCCTCCGGATTCCCCTTCGGCACTACCAATCCCGCAGTCAATCGGGCGACCGGAATCGACTCTTCCAGCAACCCTTTCGCCCGGACCGAATCAATATATCCCTGATCAGCCGGCAAATACAAATCGCCACCCCCCACCTGCAACTGACTTCCCAAAGCCCCCGAGCCCCCGAATTGCAAATTTACTTTCACGCCAAACTCCTTCTCATACCTTCGCGCAATCTCGGCCATTGGCTTCCTTAGACCCGCCGCGCAATGGACCAGCAAGTCCCCCTTTCCGGCCCCGTTTCCACCTTGATCACGAACCATCCACCAAAATGCGCCTCCAAGAAAAGAGAGTAATACCACAAAAACAAGCAACGGACGTTTCATCAGGAACAATGGGGGCAGGAAGGATCGCGCAGCACGCGGACTTTTTTCATTCGCATCGCCAATGTATCAACGTAAATCAGACGATCCAGAGCTGGTTCGGCAAAACGGGTCAGTAATTTGAGGCCTTCCAAAACTGCGACCTGCGCCACCATCGCGGATACGGCACCAATGACTGGAAAGCGACGCTTCCAGTAGGCAGGAGGCTCTTTGACGAGGCAGGCGAGACAGGTTGAAATCCCCGGATCAACCGCAAGCACGTGTCCTTCCATGGAGCACATCGCACCATCGACAAAATACTTCCCCTGCCGCATCGCCTCACGATTCATCAAAAGTCGTTCCTCGAAGAGCGGGGCACAGGAAAAAACAATATCCGCTTCCCCAACTAGATCACTGACATTCTCTTCCGAAATATTTTCTCCCACTGACTCAATCCGAAGATCACGATTGAATCGCTGCAGGGTCTCCGCAGCCTGTTCGTGCCGCAATGTTCCCAAGCCTTCATGCGTCATGAGAATCTGACGATTCAAGTCATCCGCCCTCAACTCCCCCCCGTGGGCCAGAATGATCCTGCCAACGCCCGCCGCCGCCAACGAAAAGGCCAACGGGCCGCCAAGTCCTCCGACCCGCGACACAAGAGCGGTGGAATCTCTCAACTTCTCCTGCGCTTCCCGACCAAAGCCGGGAATATTTTCCTGCCAGGTATAGTATTCCTCGTACTTCATGCGCGGAGTCGTCCGTGTTCAAGGGTCAAGATGCGGTCGGCAATCTCAATCACCCGGGCGTCATGGGTCACCACCAGCACCGAACCACCATCATTGGTATACTTTCGCAATCCCGCGATCACGAGCTCCGTATTCTCCTCATCAAGATTTCCAGTCGGCTCATCGGCGAGCACCAGCTTTGGATTGGTGACGAGGGCCCGGGCCAAACCCGCCCTTTGCTGTTCTCCCGCACTCAGTTTCTTGGGAACATGTGTTCGTCGCGAAGTGAGACCGAGTGATTCAATCAATTCATCGGCACGTTTCGGATCGCCTCCCGCGACAAGAACATTTTCACGAATGTTGAGATAGGGAATCAAGCGGGCGTCCTGAAAGACCATCCCAAGTTCCTCGCTTCTAAAAAGCGTCCGTTTGGCACCACTCAAAAAGTAGGGATCGATCCCCGAAACCGTCACCGTTCCCGCATCAGGAGCCAGCAATCCGGCAATCAGATACAGAAGTGTCGATTTCCCAGCTCCGCTTGGTCCGCGAAGCGCAACGATCTCCCCTTCCGTCACCGAAAGAGAGACATCGTCCAGAGCCACCACCTCTCCAAAGGATTTGGAAAAGCCCTCCAGACAAAGCACCTCGTTTTCACTCATCACGCCGCAGTCTGACTTCCGAACCAAAATGACCCAAGAGAAAGATCAGGAATTTAGAGTCTATCTCGACAGCCTGGGTTCCAACCACAGCCCCCAATCGGACCCAGTGCCATCGTTGCTTGGATCAACGACCAATTCGAGCAACTTCACCCCAAGAACGTCCACCGAATAATCGACGAGGCCACCAGACTTTATGACCCGCGATTTCCAAAGCGTTTTGCCGTCACCTTTCACTTCAAAACGAACCGAACCGCCCTTCCCCGATGCCATTCCCGCCTTCCCGGAAAACTTCTTCCATTTCCCGCCCAGATCATAGCGATGCTCTGCCGGAGCGTGACCATAGATTCCCGTCGTAAAAATCATCCCTCCCGCTTCGAGCATAAATGGTGCCTCGGGCAGAAAATTGTAGGCCGGACGTCCCCATCCAACTTTCGCAGCGGATGGCTTAAAAGACGTCAGAGATGCCTCTTTCTCTTTCGCTTCGGACTCCGCCGGGCTCTTCGTCGGTTTTCCTCCTCTTGCGAGAATGTTCCCGGCAATCTCGCGTGTCATTCCCTCCGGAAATTGACGGGCAATCGACACCGCCTGTTCCCGGTCCCGCTTCTGCAAAGCTTCCACGAGCGGAGCCAGAGCGGCCCGCACTTTGAAGGTCGACAAATCCGGCGTCCCATCCTTCTTCACGATGTAAGGATATTTAAACCTGGTCTGCGACAACCACCCACCCGTCGAACCATTCACATGAAGCGGGATCAAGCGAAGCTCTCCCGACTTTCCCGCTACCAAGGCATCCGACGACAACGTGAAATTCCCTTTTGAATCCGGAACTGCGGTGGCCGTCGTGGCATTGTAGTCGCTCCCGCCATCAGGATCGAAGTAAGCCACAACCGCATAAGCCGGCGGGTTCGCCGTCAGCTTCCCGGAGACGTGAATCGTTTTCTCTTTCACCGTCAGCTTCAAATCATCAATCCTGGCATCCACCGGCAAATTCATTCCCTTGGTTGATTCCGAGAACTGGGGGTGCGAGGCCAATCGCAAGGCGTGGGCGAGCGTCAAAAACGATCCTTTTCCTTCGCCTCGAAGTTCATCGCCATAACTCCGGTTTCCCGATCCCATGAGCGCCGTCCCTCTTGCCGCTTCATCCGGGCGTTCTTTGCAGTGGGGCAATCCCAGAGCGTGCCCCAGTTCGTGAGCCACTCCACCGATGAAGATCGAATTGTGCTTCCCCAAGGAAATCCGCCCGTATTGCCCGTCCCGAATGATCGGCTTCTTGAGAGGCAGGTTCGTGGTATCGAGTTCGGGCGAGTCCAACTGCCACGCCGTCCCTCCCTGATGATTCCCACCCGCATAATAGGGCGATTTGTGGGTGAACTCCAATTTCTCCCCATCCCACTGCGCAAGGTTGCAAAAAATCACCAGGGTCTCCTTCTTCGCATCAATCCCCTTCTCCGCCAACACCGGAAGGCATTCCTGCTTGATCGCATTTCCCGAAGACATCCCATACTCGCTTTCCGCATTCTTCCCCTCAATCAAGTGAATCTTCAATTCCTGATCCGTCATCGGCAGATTAATCGAACGCGGTCCAAATCCCAGGCGGTCCATTTCCCTCCCGTAAAAATCGCGAATGTGCGTCATCATTCGCGTCAACCTCACCTCATAATCCTTCGGCGGCTTCCTGCCCTTCGGCGTCCAAAGCACAAATTGAAGCGTCCTAACCTCCTTTTTTGAATCCTTCTCGTGCCACCCATCCAGAATTTTCAAAGCGGCCGCCGCTTTTCCAGGTTCTTCCGGAATCTGCCCGTGAACCAATGCCATCGATAGTGTGAAAAGTGCCGAAAACCGCATCATGACGCCTGATACGGCCAAACCACCCCAAGCTTTCGCCCAACAGCTCTTCTTTATCGACTGGTTCCAATTCGAGACTGACATAAGATCTGATTCTCAAAGAACATGTCGGACCATCTCAGCTTCTCAACTTCGGAAATGGCAGGACGCCTCAAGAGGGTCCGGCACAGCATGGCCGGTCTCGGACTGGACGCCTTGATCACGACAAACACGGCAAACATACGCTATGCGACGGGATTTCGAGGGGAACCAGGAACCCTTCTCGTCACGCAGAACGAAGCCATTCTCTTCACCTCGTTCCGCACCCTCGCCTGGGCAATGACCCAGACGGCGAGCCTCAGTTCAGCCCTTGAAATCTCCATCGAAGTCGACGCTCTGTCCGGAATTCAAAAACGGCTTTGCAATAGCCCGCTTGCTCTAGGAGTCGACTCGACAATCAGCCACCATGCGCTCTTGAAATGGCGAGACCAATTCCCGCTCCATAAGATCCATCCGACCATTGTGATCGAGCAGATCAGGCAAATCAAATCCTCCACCGAAATCGCCCTCCTTCATAAATCCCAGCAAATCAACGAGCAGGTCTTCAACTCCATCCTCCCTGCAATCCGTCCTGGCATGACTGAGCGAGCGGTTCAGGGACTGATCCTCGCCGAAATGGCCGCCAACGACGACATCGACTGTTATTCTTTTGAGCCCATTATCGCCGCCGGACCAAACTGCTGGGAAATCCACCATCTCCCGGACCGAACCATCATCAATCCTGACGACCTGCTCCTCATCGACCTCGGTGTCATCTATCAAGGCTACGCCTCCGACATGACGCGAATGGTCTGCCTTGGAAAAGCTTCACCAGAAATGCAGGAAATCCACGGGATCGTCCAAGCCGCACAACAATCCGCCATCGATACGATGTCCCCCGGCATAAGCAGCCACGAGATCGATCAAACCGCCCGCGACATCATTGAAGCTTCCGGGCACGGCAAGAGTTTTACCCACGGTTTGGGCCATAGCATTGGGCTCGAAACCCACGACCCCGGCCTCAACCTTTCCCCACGGGCACCTGAAACAAAGCTAGTGCCAGGCATGGCTTTCACCGTCGAACCTGGCATTTATCTCGAAGGGAGATTTGGAGTCCGCATCGAAGATATCGTGATCATCACTGACGAAGGGAATCAAACCATCACGTCTCAGGCACCCGATCTTTTTGAACTACCGCTTTAAAGCCCGTTCATCCTGAGCCAATTTCGTGGCAATCGTCGCACCTCGGACACGCCTCAAAAAGGGAGACTCCCCCTGCCGCCGTCCTCAAGTTTAAGGTTCACATTCCTGCGGAGCTTCCGCTGTTCAAGATCTGAACGATCCTCTCGAAAAAGGAAATCTGCAGCTCCGAATCCCATAACCGCTCTCGATGTCCGCCGCATTCGGGTGCCCGGACGGGGGGATCTAGCATTGGCGGCGGAGACCCCCTCCCTATTCGCTCGAGATAGTCGCCCACCTCGCTTCTGGATGACGAAGCCCTGCGCACTTCACCCCAAATCGAGCACCTCCGTGAAACCTCCGAGGTCAATGAGACCGGCCTGCGCCTCCTCCACGAGCTGATGGATGAACTCGAACAAATACGGAATGCTCTGCGCTCCCGGCGTTGAACCAGACACCGAACGGTGAAGAAGAGTCAGGTGGAGGCCAGGATCTCACGGATCACCTTTCCGTGCACGTCGGTGAGACGACGCTCGATCCCGTTGTGATAAAAGCTCAGTCGCTCATGATCGAGACCAAGTATGTGCAGGATCGTGGCATAAAAATCATAGACCGTTGTCACCCCTTCCACCGCCTTGTAGCTGAATTCATCTGTCGCACCGTAGCTAAACGGGGCCTTCACGCCGGCGCCCGCCAACCAGGTGGTGAAGCCGCTGGGATTGTGATCACGACCGCTCGCCCCTTTTTGAAAGGTCGGCATCCGGCCAAATTCAGAGCAGAAAACCACCAAAGTGTCCTCCAGCAAGCCCCGGACCTTGAGGTCCTTCAGAAGAGCTGCGGTAGGCTGGTCAAGAACCGGCCCGTGAATGTCATACTGCTCCTTGATTTTCTTGTGACCATCCCAGTTGCTCACTCCCTCCCCGCCGGTCTGGTAGGCGCCATTGAACAACTGCACGAAACGCACCCCACGCTCGATGAGACGTCGTGCCAGAATACAGTTTCGTCCGTACGCGGCACGGAGGTCCAAAATCTTGTTTCCGGAATCGCCCGCTCCGTAATCCCGCATGACATAATCGGGTTCCTTGCTCAGATCGGTAATCTCGGGAATGCTCAGCTGCATCCGGGCCGCCAATTCGTAGCTCGCAATACGGGCCGCCAGCTGGGAATCACCGGGATGGTTCTGGAGGTGACGTTGGTTTTGCCGTTGCAGGAAGGCGCGGGTCGCAGCATCGGTGGCTCCGGTGATCCCATTCGGAGTCGCCAGATTCCGCACCGGCTTGGCGGCATTGAAACTCGTCCCCTGAAAGGCCGCTGGCAGGAAACCCGGACCCCAGCAATTCACACTCGACTGGGGAGTCCCACGCACATCCGGAATCGCGACGTAGGCCGGCAGATCCTCCGCCTCACTGCCCAGCGCATAGGTCGTCCACGCTCCGGCACTCGGAAAGCCATCCAACGTGAATCCGGTGCACATGAAATTCTCGCCCGGTCCATGTGTGTTGGTCTTCCCGGTCATTCCATGGAGGAAGCACATCTCGTCCGCTAAATCACCCAGCCGCGGTAACAAATCCGATACCATCTTGCCACTTTGCCCGCGTGGCCTGAACTCCCACGGGCTCTTCATCAGGTTCCCCTGCCCTCCTTGAAAAGTGATGAGTTTGTCGCCGCCAGGCATCGGCTGACCATGCCGTTTAATGAGCTCCGGCTTGTAGTCCCACGTATCGACCTGGCTGATCGCTCCGGAACAGAAGATCATCAAAACCTGCTTAGCCTTCGCCTCCGAGTGAGGAAGACGCGGCGCATGGGGATTGGCGGCCGCAATCCCGGGGCGGATGGGATTCTTCCCCGGCGCACTTTCACGGAGAAGCTGGTCCCCAAGGAGCCCCTCACGACTCAGCAGGGATGCCAAGGCCACCCCACCCAAGCCATTCACAGAGTGCGAGAGAAAGTTTCGGCGGTCGAAAAGATGACGAGTATCGATCATTTAAAATACGAACAAGAATTCATTGGTGTTCAGCATCGCACGGCAGAAGGCAACAAAGCCGTGCCTCTCGATGAAACTTTTTGCGTCCACAAGATCTTCGGCGGTGGCCGGGCGACCGTAGAGCAACTCGTAGACGCGTGCCACCCGATCTTCCGTATCCCCGAGACGTTCCGCCAGTTTCTCGGCCTGCTGCATCGTAAAGCGGCTATTAAAAAGATTCAAAGCCTGCAAGGGCGTCGTGGAGCGATTGCGACTCGGGATGACCTGATTCCCATCCGGACAGTCAAAGGCCCCGAACACTGCATCCTGTTCCTGCCGGATCTTGAAGAGATAAACCATGCGCCGCCACTCCGCCGGACCCGTCTCCTCCTTGGCGTGATAGTGCACGACGTTCTCCCGATCGACATCGAAGAGATGGAAGCCCGGCCCGCCCATCTTCAGGTCAAGCGTTCCGGCCACCGAGAGCATTCCGTCGCGAATCGCCTCCGCCTCGAGACGGCGGGGGGGAAACCTCCACAGATACCGACTGTTGGAGTCAACTCGGGCCGCCACTGAATTGGGTTGGCTCGAACGTTGAAATGCCTCCGAGCTCAGAAGCAGCCGCAGGGTGTGCTTCATCGACCACCGATGCGTCACAAAATCGGAGGCAAGCCAGTCCAACAGTTCAGGATGAGTCGGAAGCGTTCCGTTTGTCCCAAGATCGCTTGGCGTATCCACGATTCCGGTCCCAAACACGAACTGCCAGAGGCGGTTCACTGCTACCCGGGCGGTGAGCGGATTGTCCGCACTCGCGATCCACTCCGCAAGCGCCAGACGTCGCTCCCGTTCGGGCGCATCCATGGCCAGCCCAAGCGAACCAATCACCTCGAGGGCATCGGGCGGGACCTCTTCGCGTTTCGCCATCGGCTCCCCACGGTAGAGACGATGAGTCGCACCGGGCTGGGAGAAGTTCGCCACCCACGCCTTGACCCCAGTCTCCAACTCAACCATACGCGATCGGGCCAAGCCACCCTGCGCGATCAAGGCGCGAGCCCGATTCACCTCCGGCTCGGAAAGCTTCGCAAGAAAGGAATCTGGATCGGCTTCTCCTCCGAAAGGTTCACGATCATCGGAACTCGCTGCGAGAGCCCATGACTGGCCATCGTCAGACAGTTCGATCACGTATTCGACCGCGAGTCGGTCCGTAAAGCGCCCCTCCCGGTCACGCGACCACTCGATGCGTTCCACCTGGGAAGCCTTCGAAAATTCGATCTGAACCCAGCCCTCTCCACTCTGATTCGAAATCCAGCTCCACATGTTCCCCGACTTTCCGTCGTTGATGTGAGCCAGCTGGTGCATGGGATAGCCCTGAAGGTTTCCCGAAGAGGTCGCCACCGCTCCGACTTTTGCGAGCGCGACATTTTCTCCGTTGGGGGCAAAAACAGACAATTCGTCCAAACAGGGCTCGGAGCTATTGGTGTGCTTGATTGTAAAACGGATAAACTTCGCTGACCTCGCAGTGAAAGTCTCGCTGTTCAATCTGGCGTTCACGGCCGGGCGACGTGCGGAAGGAGCTCCCTCGTTCTTCGCCGCGAGAGCTCGCAATTGATTAAGCTCTCTTTCTACCGAAGCCAGAGAAACCCGCAAAGATTCCAGCTCTTTCTTGCCAGCCTCATTGACCTTCCTCTGCACAGCCCGCTCGCCAAACCTCACTCCAGCGAAGATCGCCTGCATCGAATAATAGTCCCGCTGCGTGACCGGGTCGAACTTGTGATTGTGACACCGCGCGCAGCCAATCGTCAGGCCAAGAAACGCTGTGCCGGTAGTATTGATCATATCAGCCAGTTCATCTTGCCTCTGCGTCAAAGTGAGATTCGGATCCGGACTCTTTACGATATCATAGGGCCCGGCCACCAGAAACCCGGTCCCAAGATCAGCACCCATGGAATCCCCCGCCAGATGCTCTTTCACGAACTGATCGTAGGGCTTGTCAGCATTAAAGGACTCGATCACATAATCACGAAAACGCCACGCACTCGGACGTTCCCTGTTAGTCTCAAACCCGTTGCTCTCCGCAAAACGCGTGATGTCAAGCCAGTGTCGCGCCATTCGCTCGCCATAATGTGGACTGGCCAAAACGCGGTCCACCAAGTTCCCCCAAGCCTGCGGCGAATCGTCGTTCACGAAATGGGCTACCTCCTCCGGCGACGGCGGGAGCCCCAGCATCACGAGATAAAGTCGCCGGATGAGATTACGACGATCGGCGCGATCAGCTCCCTTCAGGTCCTTGCCCGCAAGCGCTTCATCAAGAAAGGCATCCACATCGGTGTGGCGATGCTTCTTCGCCACCGGTTGAAAGGACCAGTGATCGGTAGTGAGAGCCACCACCTCCCCGTCACCCGGCATCTTTGCCCCCTGTTCGATCCACCGGCCGATGCGCGCGACCTCTTCTTTCGAAAGTGCCTCCTTCTCCTTCGGCGGCATGGCTTCGTCAGGATCGTGACGGCTCACAAGTTTGTAGAGATAACTCTCGTCGCGTTTTCCGACAACAAAGAGCGGCTCACCCGAATCCCCACCTTTCCGGATCGCGGCCGGCGAATCGAGACGCAGTTCACTCTTCTGCTTCTCCTCGCCGTGACACTTCGTGCAATGAGCTTCGAAGATGGGCCGAATGTGAGTCTCAAACCCCACTTCCTCCACAGCAAGAGCCACCCCGCCAAAATTCAGCGATGTGGTCATGAGTAGATAGTGTCGTCGTTTCATTTTAGGATAGGAGCCTCCACGCATTGATGGCCTAGCTTAACCGAAAGAAACGCAACCCTAACCCTAATTCTTCCAAATGGATGCCTTCAACGAAAACAATCGCGAGGGAAAGCAGCTACAATCATTAACTTCCTTAGTTTGCCTGGATTTGCTTTCCTCTGTTTGCCTCATGCGACCTTTTCTCTATTCACTCGTTTTCACGGCCACACTTTCGGCCTCGTCGACGGCCTTCGAGGACGAAGTCCGACCGATTTTGGAACGCTCCTGTGTGAAATGCCACGGCGGAGAAAAACTGAAGGGCAAAGTCGATTTTTCCAAGATCCTCACCGAGCAGGACGCCGACGCCCAGTTCGAGTTGTGGGAAACCGTCGTCGAGGTGCTGGAAGCCAAAGAAATGCCACCCGACGATGAGCCGCAGCTGAGCGATGCTGAAAAGAAGACGATCATCGACTGGTATCAAAAACGCTCGCAAACCAGCATCGAAGCAAAACCCTCCGTCTTCGAACCCCGCCGCCTCTCCGGCCCGGAGTATCGTAACACCCTGCGTTCGCTCTTTGGTTTCGATCTTGAGGTCGCGGTTGCCGAGGCCGAACAGACCGTCATTAGTGATCAATCACTTGTTTTGAAACTCCTCCCCACCGACCCACCCGGGGCCAGCGGGTTCATCAACGACACCCACCGCGCGCGACTCTCCCCCGTGATCTGGGACCAGTATCTCCATTTGAGTAACGCCGCTTTGGAAAAACTCTTCTCGAAAAAAGGCCGCGCCCAGCTCGGCGAGTTCATTGGTATCCAACTCCCCAATGACTGGCAGCCGATTGATCTTTCCCACGACCAAGCCGAGAGACTGATCCGGGGGTTCGTGCCGCGCGCGCTGCGTCGGCCGGCTCCGGAGGAACAACTCGCAAAAATACTCGCCGCCATTTCAGGCAAGCGTGGCGACGCCCTCGTGGCCGCCACCAAATTCGAACTCAAAACCGTGCTGATGTCGCCCGCGTTTTTCTATCGAGGCCTCCTGATGGAGGGTGAGCCTGGCAAGCAGCAAACCGTCGACCATTTCGAACTCGCCGAACGCCTGTCGTATTTCTTGTGGGAAGATCGCCCCGACGAAGAACTGACCCGCCTGGCAACCAACGGCTCGCTGAGAGACGAGCAAGTTCTGGACGTGCAGGTCGCACGCATGTTGTCCTCCCCCAAAGCCCGCAACCTTGCCCAAAGCTTCGGTACCCAGTGGCTCGAGATCGACAGCCTCGACGGACTCCTCGCAAAAGACCCAATCCGCCACCATTCTCTCAAAACTCAGCTAATCGATTTCCTCAATTATCTCTTCACCGAAAACCGTCCGATCGTGGAATTGATCGATTCGAAGATCACCTTCGTCAACCAAGGAACCTCCGGTTTCTATGGTAAGGATCGCCAACGGATGAAACGTCACGCGACTCCGAAAGGCATCGAGCGGCAAAGAACACCCCATCAAAAGTTTGAACTCGTGCATGCCGAAGGTCGTGGAGGCCTCCTCACGATGCCCGGCATTCTGACCATGAACCAGGGCCCCATCCAACGCGGCACCTGGATCTTGCGCCGCATCCTGGGCGTGCCAATCGGCGAGCCGCCGGCCGACATCCCGCCCATCAAGGGCAGCCCGCGCGGCAAGAATCTCACCTTTAGGGAACGTTTCGAAATGCACCGGAGCAACGTCACTTGTGCTCGTTGCCACGAGAAAATCGACCCGCTGGGCTTTGCCCTAGAAGGGTACGATAAGAATGGTCAGTTCCTGCTCGCCAGCGATCGCCCCAAGAAAAAAGCAAACGAACCAGGCAAGCCCATCGACACCTCCGGGAAACTCCCGAGTGGCGAGACTTTTGAGACTTTTGCCGGGCTAAAGGCGATCCTTCTCACCCAAAAACGCGAACCGATCGTGCGCAACATCGTTGAGCGAACCCTCGCCTACGCACTTTGCCGAAAACTGGAACGCAGCGACCAACCGGTCGTAGATGCGATCACCAAGAACCTGTGTAAAAACGACGGCACGTGGAAGAGCCTCTTCCAACAAGTGGCTAATAGCCTTCCATTTCGCGAAACCATTATCGAGACTGCAAACATTAGCCATGAGTAAGAACTGGAACATCGAGCGCAGAACATTCTTGCGCGGCGCGGCCGGCGCCCTCGTCCCCCTGCCCTTTCTCAACCTGATGGAGCACAGCGCCAGGGCAGCGTCAGTGGATCTCGCGGGCAACTCCAAACCTCCACTCCGTTTCGTAACCCTGTTCAAACCGAACGGCGTGCACCCTCCGTCTTGGAACATCGAAGGCGGTAAGGAAAACGATTTTCGGATGTCGCCGCTGATGGCGCCCTTCGCAAAACACAAGGATGACTTACTCATTCTCGACAACATGGGCGACTTCGGTTTCTCATCGCACAGCAACTCCACCCGCCGCTTCCTTTCCGGCCACCACCAGAACCGCAAGTCAGCCTCGGTCGATCAATTGATCGCGGACAAGATTAGTGGAGACACGGCCCACCGCTCGCTCGAACTCACCACCGAAGGGCTCTTCACCAACCAGATCGATTGCAGTTACATCTCCTACGACAAGAACGGCGACCGCATTCCGCGTGAGAGCGATCCCCAACTGGTATTTGACCGCCTGTTCCGCAACCCGATGCACGACCCGAAACAGCGGGAGGAAATTTCCAGCCTGCTCGACCGCGTGCGCGACGACGCAAAATCCCTGCAACGCAAAGCCGGGCGCGAGGATCAGGAAACTCTCGAAGAGTATTTCACCGTGATCCGCGAGACCGAAAAGCGACTGGAAAACATGGCCCCGGTCAGTGGCCCCGGAGGCGTCGATTTCTCCAACCTCAAACGCCCCGAAGGTTCCGCTGATCTCAATGAACAAGTCGAAGCTATGCTCGATGTCATGGCCATGGCTCTGTGGACCGACTCGACCCGCTGCATTAGCTATATGCTCGGCAACAGCAACAGCCGCATGATTTTCGATTTCCTCGGCATTCGGAAACAGCACCACTACCTCTCGCACTTTTTCCGAAACTTCAGCCGCGAAAACATCGACTCCCTGCTCAAGATCAGCCTGTGGCACATGGAGAAATTTGACTACCTGCTGACCAAGCTAAAGTCCTACAAGGACCAGAACGGATCGCTCCTCGATCACAGCATCGTTCTCTTCGGATCCGGCATGGGGCACAGCGACAACCACACCGCCCAGCGCATCCCCATCGTGCTCGCGGGCAAGGGCGGCGGAATGCTCAAGACCGGTCGCTACCTCAGGTATTCCAAGAACCAGGAACTTGGACGACTTCACCTCTCCCTCCTACAGAAGTTCGGAGTCGATTCCCCATCCTACGCCAACTCCTCGGCTCCCCTGCCGGGCCTCGACGGCGGGCACTTCGAAGAATACCAGGAACGCCCGTTCGACAGCTGGGTGAAGACCGGCAATGGTAAGATCACCGTCCAGGGACGCCTGCGAATGTCGGACAATCTCGACGAGGCCAAAGTCTTCTACATCGATGTCGATGGCAAAGCTCCGGTGAGAATCGAAGTCGGATTCGGAGACTTCCACGGCTACAACCTCGCCTACCACGTAGGAACGCCGATCACCCTGACCGGCAACACCAGCGAACGAAACGGCCGGCTCGTGCTCACCAAAGTCACCGATCTCAAATCCGTCTTCGGTAAAAGCAAACCCGGCAAAGCCAATGGGTAAACCACGGGAGCAATCAATTCCATCAGGATTTCTGAGCTTCCTGATAAGTTAACAATCCCAGATATTGTCTACTTCAATAAGTTCAAAAAACACTTTCTGCGTCACTTCTATAGGATCCTTGGTAATTCCTTTGACTTAGCAGCCGGTTTTTCGCACTCTCGTTTTTAGTAGCTTTCAACCAGACCACTCAATGATTCGTCCTGCCTCCTTTGCCTCCATTACGACCGCCCTGCTTTGTTCGGCAACAACTAGCCAATCCGCGATTATTGGCTTGTGGGACTTTGAAGAAGGAGCTGGCACAACGACCGCCGATCAGAGCGGCGGCGGTCACAC
>TARA_B110000914_G_scaffold90341_1_pt1 | contig 15344 bp, 4 predicted proteins | sample TARA_B110000914 | Tara Oceans TARA_B110000914 (sample SAMEA4397983) | marine metagenome | biome: Polar Biome; feature: [MES] marine water layer (ENVO:01000295) within the mesopelagic zone...; material: water (ENVO:00002006), including particulate matter (ENVO:01000060) such as......
ATAATTATTTCCCAGATTACTCCAAAACTACTTAGAACGACATGAATCGCTAATCAATACTATTTATAAAAGAAACTAGACTTGTTTCTTTCTTCAAATCTAATTTTTTTCTTAAGCGATACCTTTTATTTTCAATAGCCCTAACCGATAAGCCAAAGAGCTGTGCAATATCTTTTGTGTTCATTCCCATTTTCAGATAGCAACAAAGTTTAATATCTCCAGCAGCGAGATCGGCTTTGGATGTAGTAAGGTATTCAACAAAAGTTGGATAAACGGTTGAAAACTGGCGCTTATAGTCTTCCCACTGGATACCATCATCGATATAATTCTGGATTTTTTTCTTCAAAGGCTTGAGCGTCTTTTGATCACTTTTATCTCGAATTAATGACGAATGATACTCTAAATCCCTTTTAACGTTATTCAATAAATCATTTTTTGATAGTTCAAAGGTTGAAAGATTTATTAATTCAGCTTCTTTATTTTTCAATTCTACTTGAGTGATTTTATTTTCTTGTTGGCTTATTATTGAAATTTGTTCTGAATTTCTTTTTTTGTTTCTGAAATGTAAAATTATAACTCCAAAGAAAATAAATAGCCCTCCTATAATTATTTGTAGCGCCCTTTGCTGTTTCTGAGCCTGCATTAATTTATTTTTACTTTGATATAACTCCGTTTTGTATTCGACACTTTCTAATAAACCAGACATTTTTAATCCATCAATAATTTTTCTTTTTTTTATGATTTCACTAGCCACATTTACAGCACTTTTACTCAAATTACTTCTTTCAAAGAAATCCATCTTCAATTCGAGCAACTGTAATTCTTCAACACTTAACCCTTTGAGTTTGCATATACGCAAACCTTTATCAATCTCTCCAAGGGCAAGGTATAAACTGTCTTGTGAAAAATATATACTGGCAAAGCTTGCGTGATTTCTTACATTATAGATTGGCCAATTTTTTAATAAAATATTTGAAAAGATTGCAGCATCTTTAGATTGATCAAATTTCTTATTGTTCATGAAGATCTTTGACTTTAAAGTATTTGACAAACCCAAAACCCTCGAGATGTCTGGAAATCCCGCAGGTTTTATTTTTAATTCAGTTTTTTGCATAATCATATCATAAATAGGTAATAAAAGCGAGTCAACTTTAAATAATTGTATTTTCGCTAAGTCCTCCATCTCCCATTTATAATAGAGATCAGCTAATAAATAGTGAGCATTAGCTATTCCGTGATGTTTTCCATTTTTTAATTTTTTGTAATCTTCAGGTGCCTTGAAATACGGGTCTGTTTTTTTAAGCTCTAGGCCTTTTTGGAAATACGACAGCGCATTATCAAAGTTGTTCAACTGGATTTCAATTCTACCTAGATTACTGAGACAAACTGTTTTACCTTCAATCGAATATGCTTTTTTTTTGTACCCTATTTTCTTTTGTACTACATCAAAAAGACCTATTGCAATCAGGTATTGCTCTTTTGCTTTTATCCATTCACCTTGATTGAAATAAACATTCCCAAATTGTACGGAAAGCCAAGGCGCTGGACGATCCCCCATTAAGATCTTTGATTCAATGAAATAAGTTAAAGCCTGAGATGGGAGATTCATCCGAAGATAAACTTCACCAAGGTTATTATAAACAGCACTTAAAGTTTTAGGATATTTCCCAGAATTGTACTTTTTTCTCTGAAGAACTTCCATGGCAAATTTTATGGCTCTATCAGGAGAGCGATACTTAAGATCTTTCAAGGAGTCTCTCAATGTGCTAATTGAACTAGCTTCAGATGGTGGTGAAGCTTGATCAAAGTTTAATTTAATATCAGATATTAAATTTTGTGAATAAACAGAGTTAGTGAAGTAGAACAACATTATAGGAATAAATTTGAATTTCACTTTCATATGCTAATTTTTAATCTTTTTAAGTATTATTTAAAAATAGATGAGTAGTCTTGGCGTAATAAATTATGTTTCAAAAGCTTGCAATATTACATACAATAAAACGTATGAAAAAAAGTTTATTAAATATAAAAACTAAATCACCTAGAAGAGGCCTGGATGAAATATCTTCGAAAATTCTTGATTTAGTATTTAAATCTTACCCTCAAGAGATTACTCTTAAAAACTTAGCAAAGAAGATAAACATCAAAGATAAACAAGCTATAGCAGTTGTCAATAAGATAAAAATATCTGGAATTCCTATTATTATTTCTAAGAATGAGGAAAATGAGAAGACACTTCAAGCCTCAATGATTGAACCTGTGAGTTGGATCGTAAAAGAAAAACAATCAGCAGAAGCAATGTTAGAGTTGATTAGAGATTTAAAAGTTAATGGTGATGAGTACGTTAACAACCAAAAAGAAATAATCTATAGGATGCATTTCGAATATGTAGAAGTTCTAAATGAAGTATTTGATAAGTGGCACTCATTACGCTTCTTTGATCAGCTAGAAAGCGACTCTGATGAAATTACCCAGTAGCTTTATTAGAATGATTGCTCAATTTCTTGTTACGGTTGGTACAATTATTATTTTATACAATATAGTTCGATTAGTTTTTTTACATTAAGGACTCTATATCTTATAACTATGACCTAAGAATCATCACTGATTATTGCTGAGGTTATCAAATAAAAATATATTATTTAGTATAAGGTCTTTTTAATCTATTGAATTAACATTCCTGTGCAGCCTAATAAAGTAAACACTTGAAGAGATATCTTTTGAATTCTAATCTTTTCAGACATCTCAGTTAACACTACTTCATTAATAAACAGGCCACTCTGGCGGTGTACCAATTTTACTTTTTTGTACTTTTTTATCCCTTGTAAATAAGTAAATAATAGGTACGGATGTTACTATTCCTAAACCGATAACAGTTTTTCTATTCTTAGGATTCTTAATATATTCTTTTAAATCCTTAAGTTTTATTTCTTTAACTTTTTTTATAAACTTATCTTTTGAGAAATCCTTTAATAATCTTCTTTTTTCGACGATCAAAACCGAATCTGCGGTTAAACTATCTGAAAGAGTTGAAGGTGAAATATTCCCACTACTATCAGAAGGGACTGAAGGCACACTTGGTAACAGATCTATTTTTGTATTAGTCGAGGATGACGAGTCCAAAATAGAACTCTCAACCTCTAGAACTTTTTTTTCTTCCAGCGAATCTTGGCTGTATAATGCACAATTAAATAACGTGATTATTATACAGAATAATAAATTATTTTTCACAGAATACATTTATTTTTTATTTTAAAAAGACCATTTTATTATGCTGAATAAAGTTATTTGTTTCCATCTTTATAAAATAAATACCGGTTCCAACTGTTTGACCACTGGAATTTTTGCCATTCCATTGTAACTCATGATATCCCGCTTTCCATAGCTGATTGGTTAATTCTTTAACCAGTCTTCCATTTACATCATAAACACTAAGATTAACCTTTTCAGCATCTTTCAGATCAAAAGGAATATTTGTAATCGGATTAAATGGGTTTGGATAATTACTTCTCAATAAAAACCGATTTGGAATGGAAGCGAATGTTAATTCAATAAAATTTTGAACATCAACTGACTCACCATAAATAAGTTTATACTCCTTGTTTTTTTCAGAAGTTAAATGATTGATTAAAATAGAACTATTGCCCCCAATTTCCAGCTGACTTGTAGATTGATTTTGAAGGTTTAAGAACCAAAGCTCGCAGGAGTTTAAATCTCCTTCAACCTGAATTAGTATTTCCACAACATCATTTACTATATTCGATTCTAAAGCAATATCCCATACCTGAAGAGAGTCATTGTACTCTCTGAAATCTTGAGTCAATTTTCTCAATCTCCCTGCATGATCATTGGATTGTACATAAAGAGAATAATAATCACCAATATGTGGTGGCTCGGGGCAATCATTACGATCAAAACCATTCTTAGAGTTTTCAGTCATACCAAAAATATTCTTATTGTCAGAATATTTTTCACCTCTGACTTGTATGTTCGCAGCCCAATGACTACCTTGATTTACGGCTATGTTTACGTCAGAACTTTCTTTGAGTGGTCTTAATTTGATAGATTGTTGATTTTCAGAATAATTAAAGACCGCATACCCAGCCCATGGAGATATAGTTGTTACTGTAGTATCAGCCCAACCAGATCCATCAAAATAAAAGAACTCTGAGACATTATCATTCTCTAAAGATAGATTTACAGGAAATAAATAAGGTGAACTAATTAGGTTCCATCCAGAGTTTAAAACTATATCAAAGCCTGTTAAGTTTGTAGTTAATCCACTATCAAGTACAAAATCAACACTTGAGTATTTTATTTGGTTAATCCAATATGATTTTCCCGTTACTATATCCATTGGAACAATCCAATTAGGGTCTGACCAATCATATATCATCCATTGCGAGGCACTAGGATCACTTCCCATTTCTTTACTAAAGATATTCTTAGTTGAGTTATCATTTAAAATAGAAGGTACGGAAATAATTCTCCATTGATCATTTAAAAGGCCTTCTGATAAGTCACTTACATCCATGGAAGACATGACAGTATTCGGCCCAAAAGTAATTGGAATATCAACTGTATCGGTTTTGATAATACTCCCTTGATTATTTTTTGCATAAACAAAATATGCCAAACCTTCTAACCCAACTTGAGTCGAATCAATGGTTCCACTATACAACGTATTTCTAGTACCACTTGTGACCATCTCAATAGAATTAAATGTGGATGAACTTCTACCATACTTTAGATAGATTGAATCCACATTAAAAAAACTGGGCAAGCTTGTACTAATTTCTATGTTCTTACCAACCAGAGTCTGCACTTCTTCTAAATTTGGTAAAATATCATTTACTTGAATATTTAAAACAGTTAAAGTGAGTGTATCTGGTAATGAGATTAAGAGACCATCACTCACATGCAAAACAATTGTATACTGTGTCTCAATTGGAGCTGTTGGTACTCTTGCATGAATAAAAGAACCCGAAATAGAGTCATCAGAGAACCCTACAGGTAAATCCCATGTGTAAGTAAGTGAATCAATATCTATATCGTAAGAATTCGATGCATCTAAAACAATGATCTGACCTTGGATAGCCATATCTTGGTCTGCAATACGAGCAATTGGGATATCATTAACAGATTGAACACGAAAGGTTATTAATCCTGTATCTGAATTTAAGAGCCCATCAGAAACAAGATATTTTAGAGATTCAAGTCCACTCCAATTAAGATCTGGAGTGAAAAGAAGAGAATCCTCTTCTAGATTGATTGATCCGAATTGAGGGGATTCCAATAATGAGAATACCAGATCCTCATTAAGATTATCAATATCTACCCCTCTCAATAAAAACGAAAGAATACTGTCTTCCATTAATTCTAGAGTATCTGCAAATGAAACAGGTGCATCATTCACAGGTAATACAGATAAAGAGAAATTAGCACTGTCTAATCCACCATTTTGATCGTCAATAGAAATATTGACTATCGCTGTACCATACCAATTTTCATTGGGTCTTAGTGTCAAATTTGAACCCTCAATTTCAAACTGGACATCACCAGACAGAACAGAGCCAAAAAAAACAAATAAATCTTCATCAATATCTGTTCCAGAAAGTTCAATTTCTAAGGCCGAGTCTTCAAGTATCTCTTGATCTACTATTGTATCAAGAATAGGCACATCATTCACGGGTCTTACTATAAATGGAATAATATATTCACTGATCAAAGGGTTGTATGGATGACGATCACTTATTTCAAAGGTAATATCTATTTGTCCATTCCAGTTTGGATCTGTTAATGGTAAAATCAAGGTATCGGATGAGTTCAATAGGTTATTATTATTTTCATCTGTTATTGCGATAATCAAAGAGTCAAAAGGTGTCGAATTATCATAAATAATGTCCGGCAGGTATATTGGATCAAAAGAACTTCCTTCATCTATAAAAACAGTATCTATTGAGATCACTGGATAGTCATTCTCCACCATTAAAGAGATCTCTTGTGAAAATAAATAGAGACTATCTGTCCCTTGGTCTTGCACGGATAAACGAAGAATTTCTGGATATTGCCAAATAGATTCTATTGTTTCAAAAGAAAGAAGTAGGTTTTGGTCTATAGTCGTCGTTGTGAAACCCGAATGGATATCCATTGGTTCATCAGGAGATCCTTCTTGAGTATTTGAGTAAAACTCTAAAGATTCCAAGACAGGAAGTACACGGCTATGGTGTGTATCATAAAATAAAAAGTCAATGTTAACATTGTTTTGATTTGAATATATTGTTAAAAAATATATCCAAGAATCTAGATATTGCGTCGCATTAGAGATTCCTCGAATGCTCCCATCTTCTGATAATGCTGCTAATGTATGAGAATTCCCATTTGCAATGACTCCTTGAGATTTTACTCGAGCTGTAACGGTCATAGAGAATTCATATTCAGAGGGAATTATTTCCCAGTTCGGACTTTCCATGACAAGTTGATTGGGCACTATTTCAGCTTTCCAAGCTATGCTATCTCCATCGAGTTCCACTAAATAATCAGGTAAATTGATGGATAGAAATTCTTGCCCTATTACGATATTTTGATTTTCAAGATCTATCAATGATGGAGCACTATCAAGAGGGCGAATTTCATAGATTGTTGTATCTGATGTTGAAAAAGCATTCTCGGTATTATCTTGCACTGTAAAAACAACTGTTTCTGAGCCTATCCAATTTTCATCTATGGGATTAACATTAACAATACTACCATTTATATTGACAGATAGATTAACCTCTCCTTGGCTACTAAAGGATACATTATCAGCATCAAAAATTTCTACATACTGGCTAAGGTCTACATCTAAGAATGAAGAACCAATTGGAATGGATTGATCTGGAACTCCAGCAATAATTGGTGCATAATCAGCAGCAACAGAGAATTGTACCTCTCTTATGGAAGTATACTCATTTAATGTACCAATGTCTTGAACACTAAAAAGTACGGACTCGCTACCTGTCCATTGACTATCTACAATATTAAATCGAACAATACCGTTAAGGTCTATGTTTATTATAATATTTCCAGCATCAAAAATAATTGGATCATCTGGCTGCCCGATACTTATATTATTAGAGAAAATTATTTCTTGAGCAACAGGTAGAGACTCTAATAGAGTATTATCAAAGTACTTAAATGATATCGTATCCATATTTGAGTTCGAGTATACCGTAAGAAAATAAAGCCAATAATCAGAATACTCAGTTCCAGTTGCTACCCCCCTAATATCTCCATCCTCAGAAAATGCGGCTAAAATATTTTCTGAACCATCTGAAAAAATATTATTAGAACGAACTTTAATTGTCGCTGTCATAGTCAATTCAAAATCACTCGCATTCACTTGCCACTCTGGAACTTCATTCTCTAAGGGATTATCAGAAAATGAAAAACCCCATAAAAGGCTATCACCATCTAATTCATCTAAATATGAATTTAAATTTATTATCTCAAAGTGACCCAATAAACCAATGGATTGATCCGGAATAAGAGAAAGCTCAGGAGGATTGTCAAATGCTAGAACCTCAAAGATTACTTCGGCAGAATCACTGTACCCATTTTCTGTTTCTTCGGTTACCACAAAGGTGACAGTTTCTACTCCCAACCATGTATTGTCTAATATTGTTACTGTTGCAATACCATCAGCAATCACAACAGTTAGATTCTCTAACTCTTCAATATAACTCCACTCAACAGGGTCATTATCAATAGAGATCATATTTTCACTTAGATTAATTGGTTCAAAGGCTGTACCAATTTCAATTGTTTGATGATAAATATCAGTTAAGATGGGGGGGAAATCATAATCTAAATATGAATGCAATACCATGGGAGAATCAGGACTACCAAAAACAGCATTGCTCTCAAAGAGGATAGTTTCCCAAGGAACTAATATCGTATCTATTTCTAAAGCCCATGTTTTAAAACTAACTGTATCCGATGAGTTATCACCATATACCGTCATAAAGTAAACCCAAGCTCCATTATAAAGTTCAGGGCTGGCTACGCCTCTGCAAGTATCGTTAACAAATGCACCTAAAAGATTGCCCTCTGTTTGCGCAGAATCGTTTAAGAATACGATAGCCGTTATAGATGCAGAACTAGAATAATCAGCCTGATTTACGCTCCAATCTGGTTCCTCCGCAAATAAAAGTCCTATCACAAACACGAGGCAAGAAGAGAACCTTATTTTCATATAATTCTTTAACAAAACCTAATGGGCCTCTTTAAATAGATTATTTACTCTATTTCAGAAGTATCAGTTTACGTGTTTTTGTAAATCCATCCGCTCGAATTTGATAGAAGTAGACACCCGCTGAAACCGAGATACCGAGATCATTCCGACTATTCCAATTTTCAAAGTAATACCCTGGATCCATTTTTTTATTTACCAAGGTTGTTACTTTTTTACCAAGAATATCATAGATCGTTATATTTACATCCGTAACTCTTGGAACTCCAAATCCAATCGTTGTCGTTGGATTAAATGGATTCGGATAGTTTTGAGATAGACTAAAAATATTTGGAATAAAACCAGGATCTCCAACTTCTAAATAGCGAGTATCCCAAACGTACAGATCTTCAAAGTTTCCAATAACTTGATTGAGTTCAAACTGCATGATTTCTGGAGAATAAAGGATCTCATCCATTGATTCTGAATAAGAATGAAACTCTATGTTCGGTGACTCATTTTCATTACCATAAACCGTTAAGAAGATAATGAATTTATCGAGTGGCTCAACGTAGACAGGTTGGGCGATTCCTCTGCATTCACCATCGACAAAAGCAGCGACCATATCCAGTGGGTTAATCGATGGTTCATCTAGTAAAATAAGCTCACCGGTGATATTCATAGAACCATAAAAATTAGATGGATTCACTCCCCAACTTGGTGCATTATCAGCGATTTCTCGGACGATAGGATCTTCTTCTGGATCTTGAATTGTTGCCTGTGGAATATTAAAAGGATAAAGAAGAACTCCATCATTCTCTGTATTTAATAGATATCCCATTCCTGGATCCATATACTGAAGGCTACCAAACCAACCATAGTTTTCTAGAAATTGCGCATACCCTGTTTGGCTTTTAATAATGTTTCCTGTTATCACCATAGTATCTATCGAAGCAAGTGCTTCATTAATGGGATAGCTTTCAGCTGGTGTATAGCCAACCCAATTCCATCCTTCATTAATTAGAATAGTATCTAACTCGACATCAACTGGGTATCCAATGGTACTAAGAGTATCTTGATCTCCAAGACTGAGTAAATAAGTAGACTGGTTGTTAAGTGAATCCAATCCACCAACCCACATATTTGAGACCTCTGAATATTGAGCATAATCGGCCTGAGATTTAATGATATCATTAGCACTTGGATTCAAGGATGAAAGAATGTTATTTAATGACATATCCGTCTGATTTGTATTGAGTGATAACCATGTCCATCCAGCAGAATATTCGTTGCTGATGACTCTTTCATTCGTCGCTGTCAAGTTTACAGGATTAGTCAAACTACCAATCACATCGTTTGCATTAAAGGTATAAGATTCTTCAATTTGACCCAACATAGTACATGCTGAGGCATCCCAAACACGAAAGGATAATTCTTCATCACTGGATGAATTGCTATAAATAGTTAGAAAGACTTCATAAGGATGAAAATTAGATATTGATTCTAACTCTGGGAGATATTCTAATGTCCCAATTCCTCTTAATTCCCCATCGGCAAAAACCCCTATCATATCATAGACATCACTACTGGAGTCTAATACAACAGGCGAAGGCTTGGTTCTTAGCAAACCCGTGATATTCATAGAATACTGAAATTCTGAAGGATTAAGCTCCCAATCTGGCTCATGACATATTTTTCGTATATCTATAATCATTGGTTCATCTCCTAAACCATTAACACCAGCATAAAGCACAGTACTATATTCACCAAAATTTAGATTTTCAGCTAGACTAATTGTCACATCTTGAGAGCTACCAGGAGTCAAGGTCCCTTCAGTCGGGCTGTGAACAAGCCATGAAGGAAGATCTAATGAGTTACCTGGATACTCAGCGGCTGATGGTGAAATATCTCGCCCACCATGCATATACCAAGAACGATTTCCTCCACCGGCATTAATTAGTTGCCTCGTTGTCGTATATTCTTCTTCCACATAAAGAACAATGTCCGAGATATTTGTTCCTACCCATTCTATTGGATTTCTATTAACAAAGAACTCCCAACGAATTGGATCCGAGATACTATTGTCTAGTAAATCCGAGAGCTCATTAATTTCAGCTCTAAATGTACTATTCTCAATATAATGATTAGAGACGTTGGCCTCAATTGTGATTGTATTTTCGCCACAAGTATAGACAAAATCAACAGGGTTACCGGTAAGGGTATTAAAAAACTTTAAGTCCCCATTCCCGACATTAATTGCATCGCAATCAATAGGTTCGTCAAAAGAAATTCGAATTAAGTCATCTGTACCCAAAATACCATCAATCGGTTCAGGTAACCCAAAAACTGTAGGTGCATTGCGATCAATGATTCCAGTAACAACCTCTGAAATTCCGTTTGGTGCTTCTCCACTGCAGATTGCGACACTTCTTAAATCATACTCTCCATCCGCAATAATAGTGGATTGAATATTCCATGGAATGATAATAAAATCATCACTTAAAGCCAATAGAGTTGCTCTATCAATCGAAACAGCGGTAAACCAATCACCTTGGCCAGCTGTTCTATATTGAAGGTCAATACTTTCTAACGCTTCATCTTCAGCATTTAATTCGTTGAGAGTCACGAAAAGACTATCTCCGTCTTCATGTGATGACGTGACGACCCAACCTGGTTCGGGTGAAAAAATATTTGAATTACTACATGGTTTCTGGAATTTAGCGGTTAGAGACACATCTGCTGAATTTTGACTATCACAAGATGATCTCAACAATAAAACAATATTTTCATAATCATATTCTATTGGTCCACGATAAATAGAAACGGTTACCTCTATCTGACTGCCTTCACTAATCGTATAGGAGACTCCTCCAGATAAGTTCGTACCGTTTGCCTCTACAATCGCACCGTCTGGATTAGACTCACCTAAAACAGATAAAGTGTAAGATTGTGCTTCACCTGTTTCACTATTATTACCAAGAAGAAGGGTGAAATTAGCCGGTTCATCAGGTAAAACATCAAACACCAAACTTTCAGTTGCAGAGAGAGCAGGAAGCTGACGCCTAAAAGTTCCGGCTTCCCAAGGACATGAAGATTGACCTCCAATTAGTTCAAACACAGGCATATCCCAATATAAATCTCGTTTAGCATTAAAAGAGAATCCATCGCCAGCATCATCATCACTCAGCGTAAAACCAATCGTTTGAGATTTGGTAACATCATTTGTCTGGGTATTCTCTTGCGTAGATGTCGTAGTAATTACATTCTCATTTGTGACACCAACTCCATTGACTTCAACACCAGCATTTAAATACCCTTCTATAAGATTTTCATAGGTCTCTGTAAAAGAATATGAGCTTGTACTCTCCCTTGTATAACTATACTCTAAATCTGCACCAGCATCAAATGAAATTGCACTAGCTTCCTCTCCATCTGCTCCAATTTGGACTAAATCATTGGTCACGGCACCAGCAACTGCAGCACTATCCATTTCTAGAATTAAACTCCAGTAATTATAATTATCTAATGCATCTTGATCATCATTCAAATTATATAAATCGAGTAGGCTTGGCATCAGAAATTTCTCAACATAATACTTTGAGTGTAAATACGTAGAATGTACTCCAGTTTGATCCGAAGTCATCACTGTATCAATTTTAACACCACATTCTTCTAACCTAAGGTAATTTGCAATCCCTATATCTACCGTAGTCCCTCCACCGATAAAAACAGTTGCAGCATCACCTGTAAGCCCATCTCCTGATGTTGCGTAGGTTTCGGAAGTTGTTAAACATTTACATTCTTCCGTTGTACTCGTATAGGAAGTTGTTGTTGAAAAACCGGCTCCAATATCCAAGGTTGCATTTATTGCTAATGTTGTTGCAAAGTGGGCTCCAAATGAAACTCCAACTTCAACTTCTACATCTACACCTGCGTGAACAACAACATTTGAGGATGTACCATCAGCATTAGCGATACTTTTTGAAGTTGTATTACATAACGTTTGATCGGAACTCATGTAAGTTGTACTACCATCCCCTGGTGGTACTCGAAGAACATACCATGGCATCTTCGACGTAGTCGTCGAAAAGTTAACACCTGGAATTTTTTTATCCCCTTGAATGAAAGCCCACATTGTGGTGGTTGCCGTTCTTGACAGTTCATCTTCGACAACGATTTGGATACTCTTTTGATACGGATGATCCCCTCCACTTAGTAAATTCACTTCTTTCCCAGTAAACTGTACGAAAGGTGGCTCATCACCTTCAACTTCTAAGTCTGCTTCATATGTAGTACCGGAAATATTATCAAAAACTTCAACATTAAAGTTATTAATGAGACACTTATTGGTAACGTGTGTTGAAGCATCTGAGCCGATTTGATTCACATAAGATTCATAAACTTCAAAATCTGCAAAATATTTTTTTCTTTGATTCAGAACTAATGGATATGTTTCACAAACAACCTCTGTTTCAGGAAGTGCTATGAACTCTGTTTCCAACGGAGCTTGATACACAAACTCTCTCGTTCTGTTTCTATCTTCAAGCGATAAAGTATCTGCCGTAAATGAGATACTCGGGTTTGGATGGTTCACTGTTACATTATAAATAATAGGAGGTAAATCAGAACAGGTAAAAGCACCTGTTAATGTATCCGGAATCACCGTTTTTTCAATACATCCACTTACAGAAGAAAATGTCACTTCAATATTACCCTGATCAGAAGTAATTGGAAATTTACAGGATCCACCGGCTACGATACCTGTAGCGTCGTATGTCTTTGTATTATCGAAATACAAACCCGTTATGGGCGTTGTGATGAGTGGAAGCTCAATTACTGGGGGCAAGAATTCATGATCTTTAAATTTTATTGATAATAACTTTCCTGCAGAACCAGGTTCAATATCCACAATGTATTTTCCATCCGCATCGGTGAAGATTGGAGGTATCAAAGATTCCCCATCGACTAACACTTCAGCACTTTCAATAAAGCAAGAAGTGTTCTCATAACGAACATAGCCACTTACAGGAATAAGTGACTTATCCGTAAAATTGACCAAATCCACTGAAGTATTACTATAGTTGAGTGTGGACTGTCTACTCTCAGGATCATAATAATGTTCAAAAGTTTCTTCTAAGGGAATATCTATTGTCCAGGCTTCTTCGCCTTCGACCATCCCCAAAATTGTTCCGGTCACTAAACTGCCCGAATTATCATTTAAAAGGCTACCCGTTCCATCATTGAAATTCCAATAATTAATAAGACCATTCTCATCCCCATTTAAAGGTGTGTTCATGGTTCCTGAGATCTGGTCGATATTTCTCGCTCCAGACCATATTCTAAGCTCATCAAGGCCTCCTTCAAAAAACTGAGAAGAGTACCCATTGCTTGCAAATCCAGGTCGGCTTATCAATGAAATTTCAGAAGGATCTGAAACCGATGCTTGTGACGCAGCTTCACCATCAATGAATAAGCTTAAAGTCCCTTCTCCATCTATGTCTAAGGTGACAGCCCAGTGATGCCAAGAATTATTATTGAGCTCACTAGCTCCAGAGAGGATTTGATCAAAATAATAAAACTTAGGAATACCTTGTTCAAGCTTCAGTCTTACTTGCGAGTCTTCAGGCGATTCGGCGCCAGAGTTTTCTGCGAAGAAAAGAGTCATTTCACTATTGGATTCGGTTTTAAACCATCCTTCAATCGTAAAGCCTGCCATTAAATTAATACGTTGAAGCTGAAAATTGACATGATCATTCACTCCGTCGAATTCAAGAGATCTACCAATAATAGTTTCTTGAGACGGGGTGACAGTAAAAGTAGTCCCTTGGCCATAATAAATCCCATTAATAGCATAATTGCCCAGGACATCCGTAAGGTCACCTACAAAAACTGGTGCAAATATTTCACTTCTAATTATATTACAAATACTACCATGGAAATCATTATCTGTGAGATCAAAAACATTATCACCTTCCACCTCATCTAGTTTCCAATAGGCAACCAAGTTCTCCTCACTACCTCTTAATGTTAGATCATTTTTACTACGTATAGTTTCCCATTCGACAGCACGATCCCAGATACGAAAGTCATCAAGATAGCCTATGAAAAACTTAGTATGATCCGTTGGCCCATTCTTACCCAAAACAATTTCAACTTTATCATCAAGATTAGATCCTCCAGTAGCCTCACCAGCAATGCTTCCATCTACATACATTGTCATTGCACCATCATTATAAACAACGGCAATATGATGCCAAGGTTGGCCTGGACCAGCATACTGTTCTGATGAAGTAAGCGTAATGTCTCTATGAGTCCAAGAGATTTTTCCATCTCCAGTAATTCCTAAATTCACATAATAACTTTCACTTGCCGAGTCCACAGCTGAGAACATCGTTTGTTCAGATTCAGATACAGAGCGGAACCAGGTCTCTAGAGTATAATTATTTTCAAGACCTATAAATTGACGATTTGTATTTAAATCTTTATCAAACCAAAAAAGATAGCCATCGCCTTCAAATTTTATAGACTTCCCAAGGTTCGGCGATAGTGTAACCTTTGTATTTTTAACAGGATTACCACTTTCAGTAAGAACTTGACCTGTTATAACACCATTCGGGTTTAAAAACCCCCCATCTTCTCCACCACTGCTGCTACCTAGGTTATTAGAGACTATTGCTTCATACTGATAATCGGTTCCAGGGAATACATTAAAGTCAAGATACTGAGTTTGGCTGATAGGCAATGTTGCTAAAATAAAATTATTTCGAACAAGCGTAACTTCATCCACCGTTACCGGAGGTCCAGTTAAATCATTTTGGATATCCCATTCAACCATAACCATATCTTGATGGTCTCCATCAGAAGCTCGTAGAACTGGAGCAACAGGTTCTTTCAAAAAATCCGACCAGAATCCTAATGCTGCACTATTCTGAACAACATTATCTATCTGATTTACGGTGATTGATTGCCCGATTGTAATATTTGCGGTAAAACTACTACCATCGGTCATCTCACCAGCATGAGAATTAGTCTGTATTAATTTAGGAACCGTATATACTGGCTCACAAATTTGAGACAGAATTATAACGGGAAGAAAAATAGAAAAATATTTAAATAACATTTTGGCATTTGCCAT
>TARA_B110000914_G_scaffold121337_1_pt1 | contig 15274 bp, 8 predicted proteins | sample TARA_B110000914 | Tara Oceans TARA_B110000914 (sample SAMEA4397983) | marine metagenome | biome: Polar Biome; feature: [MES] marine water layer (ENVO:01000295) within the mesopelagic zone...; material: water (ENVO:00002006), including particulate matter (ENVO:01000060) such as......
CTCCCCCTCAGGCATCTCTCCGCCCTCTTCCTTTGGTTCGCCGTCTTCACCTTGTTTCTCCTGGTTGTTCTCTGGGTTCTCCTTGTTTTCCCCTTCGTTTGGAGGGCTGTCTTCGGGCTTGTCGCCGTCTTCGTTGTCCTCGGGAGGTTCGGTTGGTTCGTTTTTCTGGCTGTTTTTCTCCTGTGATTCCTCTTTTTCCTGATCCTGCTTTTTCTGATCCTCTTTGCTTTCGTCGTCTTTGCTCTCTTGCTTTTTCTGCTGATCCTTTTGTTCCTGTTCTTTTAGCAAATTCTGGACTGATCGAAGGTTGTCGATGCTGGGCTTATCCTCCGGATTGATTTCGAGCGCCGCTTGATAATGTTTTTCAGCACCTCGCCAGGCTGTTTTACGCTCTTCACCATCGAGAGGGACGCCAAGGTAGAAGAGGCTGGTGGCGAGGGCATAGTGGGCGTTTTGTTGGAGTGCCGGATCATCGGATTCGAGAGCCTGGCTGAAAGAGCCGGCGGCAGCATTCCAGCTTTTGGCACGGTAAGCAGCTGAGCCGGCAGCAAGATGAAGTCGGGCAGCCCTCTCCCCTGATGTTTCCTTGGCCGCTTCCCGGAAAAGTTGATGAGCTTCAAGCTGATCACCTCGCTTCAATGCTTCGCGACCGTCATTGATCAGCCCAGCGTCGACTTGCGGGAGCGTGAAAATAAACACAGCGGCCGCGGTAAACGAGCGCAGTGGGAGGCATCGAACGAAGATTGAGAGCATGAGAAGAAGGAGTCCTCCAAAAAGAAACCATTTGTAAGCCGGTTTCGCAACTCGTTGATGCTTTCCTTCCTCACGAAACCGGTCCATTTCCTCGAGCGCTGAATCTAGTTTTCCCAGAAATTCCCCTCCGATTCCTTGCGAATAGTAACCATTTGTCCGCCCGGCAAGAATTTTTAGAGAGGCTTCATCGAGTCGGCTAAAGACAGGATTCCCGTTGCGACCCCGGAATTTTCCATCGCGTTCCTGTGCATCGGGGATGAACGATCCGTTGCTGGTTCCCATGCCTAGGGCGTAAATGAAGATTCCCTCACTTGCCGCTGAATCTGCTGCGGTTTCAAGCCCCTCGGTGGATTTTTCTCCATCACTGAAGATCACCATAATATTACTCTTTTGCCCGGTCTGGGTAAGGAGCTGGATTCCTGCATTCACTCCACCACTCAAATTGGTTCCCCCGTAGGGAATATCTTCCGGGTCAAGTTGGGCCAGTGTTTGTTCAACAAAGCTGTGATCAAGTGTCAACGGTGACTGGACCAGCGTTTCCCCGGAAAAGAGAAGGACTCCGACACGGTCTTGCGGGAAACGTTCAAGAATCTCCAAAGCTGCCGCGCGCGAAGCTTGTAGGCGGCTGGGTTTGATGTCTTCAGCGAGCATGCTTCGAGAGATATCGATGCAGAAAAGAATATTGCGTCCTTCACTCTCGACTTCAATCCATTCTTCTCCGGATTCTGGTTGGGCGAATGCCACGATAAGTCCTCCCAAACCAACGAGAGCCAAGCCAAGCGAGGCAAAGTAGATCCAAGGTGACCGGACATGGCTGAGCCGTCTCTGAAGTCGGGGAGCAACTAGTTTTTTCCATCGTTTGCCCCGTGTTTTCCAAGCCAGCCAAGCGACAAATGCTAGGATGGGGATGGCGATGAGGCAAAGGAGCCATTCCTGATTTTCAAATCTCATGGCATGGGAGGAGGGTTAAAGGCGGTATAGGCTATGAACCCAAGGATCAGAAGTGCTGAAGGGCCAACGAACCAAGGATAGAGTTCTTTGCGGATTATCCAGGTATTGCGCTTTACCTCGGTCTTCTCGAGTTCATCGATGCTATCAAAAGCCTTCCTTAGGCCTGTGTAGTCAAGTGCGCGATAGAAGTCGCCCTCGGTGATCTCGGAAATTTGTTTAAGGGTTTCAACATCGAATTCTTGGCCAGTGGCCGTACCACGAAGACGGCCCTGTGGCGTTCCAATGGCCACGGGATAAATCTTAATTTTTAGGTCAGCGACTATTTTAGCGGCCTCGACTGGAGACAATTGACCTGAATTACTGGCTCCATCGGTGACAAGAACGATAACCTTGCTGGTCGTTTTGGTTCCCGAATCTTCCTCATCACGCTTCAGCCTTTCAAGTCGATCTCCTGCCGCGATAATGGCGCTTCCGATTGCGGTTCCGCTTTCGGTGCGACTGTTCACCAATGCTAAATCCCTGAGGGTATGTTCAAGGATCTGGTGATCAAGAGTGATCGGAGCCACCGTATAGGGACGGGCGGCAAAACTGACGATGCCGATGCGATCATCAGGTCGGCGTTTGATAAATTCATTGATGATTTTTTTGGCAGCTTCGATTCGGCGCTCGGGCCGTCTCATTAATCCACCGGATTCAAAAAAATCGGCAGTCGACATGGAATAGGAAACATCGAGCGCAATGAGGATGTCGATACCGCTGGCAGTGCGGGAGGTTCGGCTTTTCGCCTCCTGGGGGCGAGCCAGACCCACAATGGCAGGAATGAGCATCAGAGGAAGAATGAGGGGCGCAAATCGGAAAGGCTTGTCTTTGGATTTCCAGCCAAGGGTGCCCAGAACCCGGAGAGTCGGATAGAGAATCCAACCACGGGTTCCCTGGCGATAGCCCAGGAACATGAGACAGGGAATCGCGAGGAGGAGAAGCAACCACCAAGGCTCGGCCAGGATGTATTCGTTGAAGATCTTCATGTGGTCACCGTGCGGGCTGAATGAATCGTCTCGAGACACTGCCGTGAGCGGGCAACAAATTCGTGAGCTCTCTCGGCGTCAATGTTCGAACGTGCATACTTAGCGTTGTTGAGATCAGTTAAAAGAGTTTCGGCTTCGCGAGGAAGATTGCTCTGGCGGGCCTTGAATTCTTCAACGGTTTCAAAGAGAGCCGGCTCGGACATGGAATTGGCAAGATAAGCCCGGATGGCCAATGATGCGTGGGCGGCAATTTCGGCAAGAGGGCGGCTTGGGCACTCAGGTTCGAGAGATTTGAGCCGCTTCAGGGCCGAACCAAAAAAATCCTGCGTGGGCTTCTCAGGTGGAGAAACCGAAGGACGGTGCAGCAACTTGAAGAGGCCCCAGATTGCCAAAAGGAGAAGAAGGAGCCCACCCCCAATCGCCCACCAGATCCATTCGGGAGTGCCCGGAAGATAAGTCTCCGGGTCAGGAATGCCATGTTCAAGAGTCGGGTTTTTTTTGGTGTCCATGGTTATCGGCGGCGTTGGGCGCGGCGTTGGGCACGGCGTTGAAAGAGTTGGTGAAGATCGGCAAGATAGTCGTCACGAGTGGAGATGTTCGCTGAATCGATCCCGTGTTTGTTAAAGAACGAGGCCAATCCTTCGCGATATCTTTTGGAGAGTTTAGCAAGACCCATCCGGGTATTATTATTTGAAGTGTTTACTAGAACTTCATGTCCAGACTCCGGATCGCGAAGGTGGATTTTACCCACATCAGGAATTCTTTTTTCGAGAGGGTCGAGTAGCGGAAGGGCAATGACGTCATGTTGACGGGCGAGCGAGCCAAGAGATTTCTCAAATCCCCAGTCGATGAAATCTGAAATAAGAAAAACGAGCCCCTTTCGCTTGAGAGTTTGGAGAAGAAATTTGGAAGCTTCAGAGATCGATGTTCCTGGATCTGGAGGTTTTGCCGTAAGGATCTCGCGCACGGCACGAAGGATTGAGCGCCCGCCTTTCGCTGGAGGAAGATAGAGAACAGGCTCTTTCGCAAAAAGAAGGAGGCCGACTTTGTCTCCATTGTAGCGGGCGCTGAAGCCTAGAAGAGCGGCCACTTCAGCGGCACGTTCGCGCTTGCTCAGATAATCGCTTCCGTAGTCTGTCGAACCTGAGATATCGACGGCGAGAACGACAGCGAGTTCACGTTCCTCCCGGAATTTACGGACATAGGGAGCCTCCATTCGGGCGGTCACGTTCCAGTCGATGAAGCGAATTTCGTCGCCTGGTTGGTATTCCCGAAGCTCATCGAAATCGAGGCCCTGTCCACGAAAAGAGGAGTGGTAGTCGCCTGAAAAAACCTCGTGAGCCAGACGGCGGGCGCGGATTTCCAAACGCCGAACCCGGCGCATGATTTCTTCGATGCTTTCTTCCTCTTCCATCTGACGTGAAAGTTCTAATCAGTGGATTCAAAAATGGGAGAGGATTTTTAGGATCCAGCAAGAGAAATTGGGAAAGAGCGATTTTATTTAGCTTACTTGACTTTTCCTCCGCTGGGGCGAGATTTCGATGGTGAAAAAGGGAGAAGTTTCAGGGAAGACGATTTATCGCCTTTCGATTTACCATCGTTGCTTGCGACGCCTTGAAGAGAACAAGATAGAGACAGTGAGTTCCTCGACTCTGGCAAAGGCGGCCGGGGTCAATCCAGCCCAGTTGCGGAAGGATTTGGGTTATCTTGGAACTTTTGGGACGCGTGGCTTGGGATATCAGGTTTTGGAGTTGTCGGAGGCCATTCGTGAGGTCTTGGGTCGTGAGAATTTACAGCCGGTCATTTTGGTGGGCGTCGGAAACCTTGGGGCAGCTTTGCTACGCTATGATGGATTTAAAAAAGAAGGTTTTGAAGTGATTTCAGCTTTCGATGCCGTGCCGGAAACCGTTGTCCTGCGCGGTATTGATGTTCCGGTTCATGACGTAGATGAGATGCCGGATTTTGTGGCTAAGAACAAAGTCAAGTTGGCCGTTTTGGCCGTTCCCGCTGCTCAGGCGCAGGAAGTCAGTAACGATCTCGTTGATGCTGGCATTCAGGGGATTCTGAGTTTTTCTCCGACCGTGCTGCAGGTGCCCGATTCAGTGACGGTGAACAGCGTGGATCTCGCCTTGGAGCTGGAGCAAGTGAGCTTCTTTGTGAAGAAGGATAGCCAAGGAAATACCTCCGAGCCTGTTCAAGGGTGAACCGTGGTTAGACCTTCGGCCTTGATTAGTCAAATGACCTACTTTTTCGCTGCTTGATACTGGGCGAGAAGGATGTCGCAATGTTTCTGGGTCTCGGCGATTTTAGGGACAACTTTGGGGTCTTCCTCTTTTTGAGCGGTGAGGACGATGAGTTGCTCCTGAGCTTGGATGAGCTTGGTGTTGATAGCAGCAGCTTTCCAATTCTTAATTTTGGTATCGAACTGGTTGGCGGCGGCGGAAGCCTTTTCAAGCTCAGCTTGTGAAATTTGGGCGAGTTTTTCTTTGTCTTGAATGGCTTTGCGGAGAGGTCCGACCTGCTGATTGAGTTGGAGAACTTTGGCCTGTTTCGCTTTCATGGCTTCTAGGGGGATCGCTTTGGCCTTGGCAACCTGATCACGTTGGGCAATCAGTCGGGCGTGGGCTTCGGTGAATTGTTTGATGCGGGCATCTTCCTGAATTTTGTCCGCTTCAAGGTCTTTGGAGCGTTGGGAGAAATCAGCGAGGAGCTTCTTGTGAGCGTCCACCTTGGCGGCGAGTTGTTGCACAATTTGGCGTTGTTGGTGTTCTGTTTGTTCCGCGGTCACCAAAGCATTTTTCTTTTCGACGTTATTGGGATCCATATTTGAAGCCTGACGTTTTTTTACGGAGTCACGGGCCGCGGCGACGAGAGCTTGGTTGGCGGTGCGGTGCGATTGGACAAGTTTCTCCTGCTCGGCGGAAAACTTTTGACGCTCCTGGACAAGCTGCGATTTTTGTTGAGCTGAGCCTTTGGCATTTTTGGTAATCTCATTCCTTTCGGCGAGCTTCGCGGTGGCCTGGGCTTCAAGTTGTTTGCGCTTGGCTTCGAGGTCGCCGCTCTCTTTTTGGAATTTGGTAGCGTCTTGATTTACGGCAGCAATAGTAGTCTCCGTTTGAGTCAGCTTATCCTTGGTTGCCTTTACGACAGCTTGTGCGGCGGTCACCTTTTGGCGCGCAGCAGCAATGACCGCTTCGAAAGCTGTTTTCTCCTTTAGGAGGGAAGCAATGCGATCCTGAATGTTTGGTGGGGTGGCGCTGAGTTCACCGATCTTTTTCATGTCTTTGGTTTCAAAGACTTCGATCTTTCCGTTCCAGTCGGCGGTGAAGTAGCGGCTGGCATCGTGCGAAAAGGCGACTTCGGTGATCATCTCGGGAGAAGGATTGGATTGTTTTTCCATGCCAAGATCTGGTTTCCAAAGCTTCACCCGATAGTCGCGACCAGCGGTGATGAGCGTGCCATTGGCGGCGTAGTCCATGGCAAGAAGTCCGCCGCCAGTGGACGTCGCTTTTTTGATCTCCTTTCCCTGATTCATGTCCCAAAAACGAATGGTTCCGTCTTCCGAGGCAGTTGCGATGAGGTTTGAGTCGGCGCGCCACTTGATGTCGGTGATGGCGCCCTGGTGTCCCCGGAGAGAGTGGAATTCATTACCGGTAAAGGCTTCCCAAATCTGAACCCCGTTACCACGTCCGCCGGTGGCCAATAGGACCCCATCATGTGAGTAGGCGAGGGCGGTGACCCAGTCGGTGTGTTTTTTGATACTATGGGTCTGTTCGATTTCCTGGGTGTCCCAGATTTTCACAAGACGGCTGGGTCCTCCAAGGGCGACTCCGCCGAGGTCGGCACGCAGATCGGCAGCGAGGACAGAATCGAACTCCTTGCCCATGGTCATCATGACCTTGCCGGTAGTGATGTCCCAGGTGATGGTGGTGCCACTTTTCCCCGCGATGCCACCGCCTGCCAGGAGGTATTTACCGCTGGGGTGGAAGGAGAGGGTTTCGGGTTGCCCCGCCGGGAAGGGAAGAACGCCGCTGAGTTTGAGGGTGTCGGTGTTGTAAAGGAGGACCTGTCGCTGTCCGGTAACGGCAAGAAGAGGAGCCCATGGGCTGGCGTCCATGTCGCCGACAACGGTAGATCGGTTGGGCGTGATCACCGGCTCAAGAAGAAGGTCTTGAGGCATGGGAGGAGGACCTTCGGGGCGTTTGCCGGAGGGAACGGCTCCAAGAGAGAAAGCGGGCTTTGGGCGCTTCTTGGCCTTGGAGCCCTTGTTTTCAAGAAGGCCGCCATCAATCCAGGCCCGGATCAGGTCGGCGTCTTTCTTTGCGATCTTCTCACCTTCAGGTGGCATGATTGGCTCGCCGGTTTGCACGGTGACAATGAACAGCTTGGAACTACCTCCATCACCGGCGAGGGCGATTTTTCCACCGGAGCTTCCGGCCATCGCGCCCATGTAAGTGGAGAGGTCGAGGTCGCCTTTTTTCTTATCCGGATTATGGCAATTCAGGCACTTGGATTCGAAGATGGGAAAGATGTGGTCATCGTAAGTGATCTTGTCAGCGCCATGGGCGAGTGACGAAGCTACGACGAGGGATGCGAGCGAGGGTTTCAACATTGGTCCTGCTGGCTAGTGGTTGAAGAGATACTCCTTCGAGTTCAAGAGGGCCCAGAAGATATCCTCGAGGACGAGGCGCGTCTCGTTAGGGTCCTTGGCTTCGGCAAGGACGTGGTTGAGTTTGGAAACTTCGGCCTCGTTTGGACTTCGGCTAACGGTGCGTCGGTAGAGTGATTTCACGATCTCCATGGGCTCTATTTTCTGCTCCATTAATTTATTGATGACCTTTCCGCGAGTGATCCGGCTGGTCACGGAGTCACCGTTTAGCAGGTGGAGAGCCTGGGAGAGATTAGGCTCCATTTTGACTTCGCAGGAACACACGGTCTTGCGAGTGGCACGACCGAAGGTGGTTAGGAAATAAGTGGAGGTGTTTCCATCGGCAATGTTCACGGCGCGAGCGCCAAGCGGGAGACCTCGAAATTTATTGGGCGTGTCGGTGACCTGGGCAAGGGTATCGAGAAGCACCTCGGCACGAAGTCGGCGAATGCGTGACTTGGCGAAGTTATTGGTGTCGGCGGCGTTTGTTTCGTTGGCCTTCGTCGAGAGTTGGTAGGTGCGCGAAGTACAAATGTCGCGGACGAGCTTCTTCATATCAAAGTTATACTCGGTGAACTTTTTACCGAGGACTTCAAGCAATGCAGGATTGGTCGCTGGATTTGAGACGCGAACGTCATCGACGGGATCAACGATGCCAATGCCGAAGAAGTGGGACCAGATGATGTTTGCGGTATTACGGGCGAACCAGGGGTTGCCGGGTTTGGTGAGCCACTCAGCCATGGCCTTGCGACGAGTGGTGCCTTTTACTTCAGCAGGACCTCCTCCGAGGTAGGTGGGAACGGCGTTTTGCTTGGTGACGGGATGCTGGATCTCACCGCCTCCGTCGTAAACGATCATGTCGGTGGGGTCTTCTCCACGCTTCCGCTTCACTCCGGTAAAGAAGGATGCGAAGCCGTAGTAGTCATCCATGGTCCAGCGGTCAAAGGGGTGGTTGTGGCATTGGGCACACTGGATTCGGGTTCCCATAAAGACCTGGGCTACGTTCTCTGTGAGCTTTTTAATGTCGCGTTCGGCCTTGAAGAAGTTGGTGGCGGGGCTGTCGTAGGATCCTCCCGTTGCGGAGAGGAGGTCGTGGACGATCTCGTTGAATGGCCGGTTGTTTGCAATCTGACCACGGAGCCATTCATACCAAAGGAGGGCTGACTTATAGGTGACATCGTTTCCGTTGTTTCCGGTGGTGCGGATCTGGAGAAGCTCGGCCCATTTCATGACCCAGATTTCGGTGAAGTCCTTGCGCTCGAGAAGTTGGTCGACGAGAGCTTCACGCTTTTTGGGGGTTTGGTCCGCGACGAAGGTTTTCAATTCTTCCTCGGAGGGAAGGAGTCCCACGATGTCGAGGTAGACGCGGCGGGCGAAGATTTCATCGCTACAAATCTCCGAGGGGATGATGCGGAGTTTATGGAGTTTCTCATGGACGTGTTTGTCGATGTAGTTGAATTCCGGGAGTTGTGGGCGGGTGTAGTTCAGTCCGCTGGGAATGATGATCGCTTGGGAGCCTTCGGTGAAGGTGTGGAAACGAGCCATGAGGAATGCTTCCCCCTGTGTTTTCGAGGTGGCGACACCAGTGGACTCATCGATGCCTACGGAATTATCGTTGGACGAGGTGTAGCTGGAGAGAGTGGAAACGTCGCGGTCGGTTCCATCAGAGTAAGTGGCTTTGACAGTGAGAGGGATTTTCTTGTTACTTCCCTCGAGAAGCATCTGCTTTGGCTCAGTATCAATTTTTATGGGGAGAGCAACGTCAGCGGGGTCATAGTTTGCGCCATCCTGAATCCACTCGAGAAGAGTGGCGTAGTAGGGGTGATCTTTTTCGAACAACTTCCCTCCGGTATGAGGCACGATGCCGCTGGATTTTGTGAGGAGAAGAGAGTCCTCGGGAATGGCCAAATTGAGGCGGCGCCCAGCGAATTCACGAGTGATACGGTAATGGTCTCCCTTTGGATCATATCCGAAAAGAGAGATCATGAAGCCGTCTTGCCCTCGGGCGGAACCATGGCATGAGCCGGTATTGCATCCGGAGGCCGTGAAGACAGGAACGACGTCCTGTTGGAAGCTGATTCTACGATCTTCCTGTGCTCCCTTGACCGTTACGGGAACGGTAAGTTCCCTGCCACGGAATGTGATTTTAACCGAGGTCGCGCCATCCTTGAGGGGGAAGAGAGTTGATCCTTCAAGGCGGACGAGAGTAGCGTCAGCAATCGCAAATACTACCGAAGGGGTGACTTCCCGGGTGACTGCGTTCTTGTCAGTTGCAAGGATGATGAGTTTGTGGAAATCGCGCTTGGTCTCGAGGCTTACCGAGGAAGGGTAAACCGCAATTGAAGCGAGGTTTGGATCCGGTTGATCCGAGTTTTCTAGAGGGGCGGAGCGCTCGCGATGCTGGAGAGTGACTTTGTCGTCCCAAGGAGCTCCTTTCGAGATCCAGGCTTTAAGACGCGCGATTTGCTCTTCTGTGAGAGGTTGGCGTTCCTTCTTTTTGGACGAAGGGGGCATGAATTCGTCGTCGTCATGTGGTAGCTGGAGGCGGCGGAGGAGCTCGGACTTTTCGGGGGCCTTGAGGTCGAAAGGCGAGCCGGAGTCACCACCTTCGAGGAACTTTGCTTTGAGATCCATGCGGAGACCACCCTTGTCTTTTTCTGCGTTGTGACATTCGACGCATGAATGCTCAAAAATGTCGCGGACTTCATTGATGGAAGCCGGAGCGGAAAGGGCGAGGGCGGTGAAGAGAGTTGGGGCAAGAGTCTTCATTTACTGGACTGTCGAAGTTGTTCGAGACGGGAGAGAGGTTTCTTTGGGATTTCTTTTTTCACGACCTTGGCGGCTTCTTTTTTAGGTGCGGACTCTTTCTTAGGAGCCGGTGGTGGCGGGTCGATGCGGAGGGTTCCGCCATGTCCCACATTGTGAGGGATGGGATGTCCATTTTTTGTGATGATGACCTGGCAAAAAAGATTGCTGTGCTTTCCCTTTCGGGCGTCCTCGGCGACTTCGAGCGGGAAACTCACTTCGGCTGACTTGGTCGTGATCATTTTTTCGGTGGACTTTACCCCGTGTGGAAGAGCCTGGAGAATGACCCGGGCTTCTCCGGGGAAGGCTTCGAGTTGCTCAACTTTGACAATGACGTTGGTGTTTTTACCTGGGTTGGTGGCCGCCATGGCGAGCGTCATTTGGACGAATGGCTCAGAGACTTTGACGTCGACGAAATTTGACGAGACACGCACGATGCCGCGATCACTGACGGACTCGCCGGTGATGAGTATTTTCCATTCAGCGGTGGGGGCATCACTATTGGCGTTCAATACCAGAGTGGCTTCATTTTCGCCCTCGGGGATGTCGATTTCATTGGGAGCTCCAATTCCGGGTGGCTTCCATGGAAGGCGAACCTTGATTTTTTTAGTGAAGTCCTTGGCTCTCTTGGCGGTGATCTTGAGAGTCATCGTTCCATTGTGGACGAGAGGGACCGGAGGAGCGAAAAGTTCCAGGTGGTATGGAGCTTCTTCGATCACTGCGATGGAGATTCTTTGGGTGTTGGTGACCTGATAATCTCCCTGATTGTTGACGTAGAGGTGGGAGATCTTTTCGGTGAAAGGCCCACGAAGTTTCGTCTTTGGATCTTCGATTTCAAACTGATAAAGGCCTCCTCCAATGGGGGCGTCGGCCTTGGCCTCAAAGAGAATGGGAAAGTTGCTGAGGTTTCGGGGAACAGCGGGAGTTCTAAAAGTGACTCCGTTGGGGAGTGTGGGTGCGTGGAAAACGACGTCACAGCCAATGTTTGAGCGAACGATGTTGGGCGCGATGGCAAGGCGGTTGCCTCGTGGGATTTCAATCATCTTGTGCTTCTGGGTGTCGGCGCGGTCGGCAGAAGGCAGGGTGAGGGCGAGAGCTTGAGTTCGTTTTTGAAGCTCGATGCGATAGGTGAAGTCAGGACCTCCCCGCTTCAGTTGATCTCGAATATTTAAAACGTAGTCGCCATCGGCAAGGATCTCATAGTCGAGCCTGCTGTCGGGGGTCCCTTGGGTTTGGTCGTCGTTGGCCTGCAGGTATTTGTTGTCCTTGGCCTGACGGATCGTGATGATGCTGTCGATAGGGGAGCGCAATTCACGGGCGAGGACTTGAATGCGGAGTTTCTCGCCCTTCTTGGCTTGAAAGCGGAACCAGTCTTGATCCTCAGGGGTGGAAAGAACGCCGTGGAAAGCGAAGGGTGCGGTTGGTGCATTTTGGAGAGGAATGGCAGTCTTGTAGTTTTCGTTTGGTTCGGTTTCGTTGAGGTAATCAAGAGGAGAAACGTGAACGAGGTTGCCGGAAGGGGCGCTGAGGCCGTCCGATTCGGCGATAGCGGAGAAGGGCTCATTACCAACCTTGATTCTCTTCTTAAGTGGTCCTTTGGCATCGCCGATGAAGGTGAACTCCACCTCCTCGCCGGGTTTTACAGCAGGAGGAAAGACCGCGCGAGGGCGCGGGAACGTTCCGATGTGCATCCTATATTGTGAGGAGGCGTTTCCCTGGTAGGACGATTCACGAACAAGGATGGTGTAGGGGCCGTCCTCCGGGACGATGATGGAAGCGGCGCAGTCGCGCTTCAGGAAAGGGGAATCGTCGTTAATTGCCAGTTCGAAACGGTTCTTGTCGAGGATGGCGATGTAGGGATCGAACATGACCCGTCCAAGACGCATTGCTTCGACTTCGACCGAGAGACGTTGGCCTTTTTTGCACTGCACTTGGTAGAAGTCATCGTCTTCCGAGTCTGCAACACCTTGGACGGTGACGTTGAGATCGACCTTTTGTGGTTCACCAAAGGTGTTGTTGATGTCCTTTTTAAGATCCTCGGTGCGGGCCTCCATGACGGTGGGAAACTGGCCTACCCAAAAGGTGCGCATGTAACTCATGCCGCCTTTGCAGCGAAGACGCATTGGGTGCTCACCGAGTTTGGCATCGGGTGCGATGACGAGAACTGCAGTGGCACTTTTGTGATCATTTCCCTTGGTGAGGGATTTTACGGTCATTCCTTCTTGATACAGAACAAGCTCCTCGGGCTCGTAGAGACGGTTTCCCAGAAGGGTAATCTTCACTTCGGTCCCTCGTTTCCCGCCACGCGGCTCGACCCGGGAAAGGTCGGGGGTGAAGGCCGAAGCAGAGAAGATAGTGACAGCAAATAGAAAAAAGGTGCGGATCATGATGGGGGCGTTTTAAGCTTTCTTGGCGAGGATCTCGTCCAAGATACGGCCTCCGTCCACGATTTCGATGGGGCGGCCGCCTGGTGCCATGAGTTCCTTGTCGGCTGTAATACCGAGTTGGTTGTAGACAGTCTTGGCGAGAGAATCGATGCCAACCATGTCCTCCTCCGGTTCTCCTCCGAGGGCATCTGAACTACCGTGAACCAGCCCGCGATGGACTCCGCCGCCTGCGAGGCCCACGGAGAAAACGCGAGGCCAGTGATCGCGACCTCCAGTGGCATTGATCTTGGGCGTGCGACCGAATTCGGAAGTAATCATGACGAGGGTGGAGTCAAGGAGACCGCGCTCGTCGAGATCGGAAATCAGAGTTGCGATGGCCTGATCGACCGTGGGCAGCTGTTGTTGAATTCCGTTTTTGATATTATCGTGGTGATCCCAGCCACCCGCAGTGAGAGATACGAAACGGGTGCCGGCTTCGACAAGCCGTCGGGCCAGGAGCATCCGCTGCCCCGGGGTATTCATGCCGTAACGCTTTCGAACAGCTTCGGGCTCTGCCTTAAGGTTGAATGCCTCACGAGCTTGCTGGGAGGAAATCAACTTGTAAGCGTGTTGGTAGAAGGCGTCCATCGAATTGAGAGCATCCGATTCTTCAAGGGTCTTGAAGTGGTGGTCGACGGTTTCCAGAAGGTTGCGTCGACGGTTGAAACGCTTTTCATCGACTCCGCTGGGCATGTTGAGGTCACGGACTTTAAAGTCCCCCCGTGAGGGCTCTGATCCGATGGCGAAGGGGCCATAAGCCGAGGAAAGGTATCCTGAATTGGCAAACTCGTTCGGCACCGAAGGGACACAGACGTAGGGTGGAAGGTTGTTGCGGGATCCGAGTTCATGCGAAACCACCGAACCCATGGACGGGAATTCAAGGGCCGGAGAAGGCTTGTAGCCGGTGAACATGTTGTGGGTGCCCCGTTCGTGGGCCGCCTCGCCGTGTGCCATGGACCGAATGATGGTCATTTTGTCGGCAATTTTGGCAGTGTGCTTGAGATACTGGCTGAACTTAATACCCTTGATTGAAGTGTCGATGGTGCCAAAGGGACCGCGGTATTCGCTGGGGGCATACGGCTTTGGATCCCAGGATTCTTGATGGGCCATGCCGCCGGGAAGGAAGATCTGAATTACTGATTGAGCGACGCCTTCACGAGTTTTGTAATTTTTCTGGGCACCCTGGGCTTCCATTTGGAGGAACTGGGGAAGAGTGAGACCAAGACCTCCGAGGAGGCCGACGTGAAGGAAGCCACGACGGGAGAAGTCGTTGGCGAAGGGGTTTCCGGGGCAGGGTTCTTTCATAGGACAGAGCTATTAATCTCTATTAACGTATCTTTTCGGGGTTTTTAATCAATTCTTCAGGAAAAAGTGAAGATTCGAGAGGCTGGACTTTTTTGATTTTTTTGGGACTATTTTAATTAGACCCTCATGGACCCCCCAAAAATCCAAGGATACAAAATCCGTGCTGAAATCGGTGCCGGATCAACCGGTATCGTTTACGAGGCGCAGCGTGATGACGGCACGCTGTGCGCGGTAAAAGTATTCGATAGCATGTCGTCAAACGCGAAACTGCTGGAGAGTCGGGTGACCCGAGTGATGGAGACCGGTGCGCAAGATGTGACGGTCCCGGTTGTGGCTCAGGCTTTGGACTCGCTGCCCAGCTGTCTTGTGATGCCCCTCATGGCAGAGCGGTTTGAAGATGAGGTTACCCAATTCCGACCCCGGACCCTGCAGACCTACTTTAAGGACTATCAAGAAAACGAATATTCCTGGCCTTTCATTCTTAAGTTTGCGACCAGGCTCGCCACTCTTCACACCAATAAGGTGGCGCATGGAAATCTCAAACCAGGGAACATTTTTCTGGGAACCAATGGGGGACCACTGATGGCTGATTACGCCACTGGGCTCATGCCGGGGGTTCATCGGCTTGGATATAGTGATGCCTTGCTCTATTCCCCGCCCGAACAACTTCGTTACCCTGAAGGATACACCGAAGAGGCCGGGTATCGCTGGGACGCATACGCTTTTGGGGTCATCGCCTATCGGGTGTTGACTGGTGTGTTTCCCCGGTGTCACGAAATTTTCGATTCGGTGTGCCCAGCGCCGGGGACTCAGCAACGATTTAGCATTGAAGCCGATCGTGAAGAGATTGCTGAGGGGTTGGAGGAAAGCGAGTCTTTTTCCTGGCCGACCGAACCTGCTGATGACCGGGAGGAAAAGCGGCGAGAGATGATCAATTTCTGTCTGGCACTTGATCCAATGGGGCGACCGAGTGACATGCGGGAAGTCACACGCTACTTTGAAACGATCGAAGTAGATTTGGCAGGCGAGGAGGCAAATCGTCGATTGATCGCAGCTGGGGATCTCGCTGATAAAAAACGCGGCAAAGCGCGTCGAAATTTTGCTTTGGCCTCGCTCATCGCGGCGGGGCTCGGCGGGGGATGGGGATATACCCAGCATCTCCGAATGCAGGAAAACGTATCCGCAGCTTTTGAATTCAAAGACTATCGGGGAACTTCGGAGTCAAGGATTACTGATCTCGGGATGCAGCGTGATCAAGCGTTGGACGCGGAAGGGGGGGCGCTTAAAAAGAGAGATGAGCTTCAAACCACATTGGACCAGGAGCAAAGCAAGACACGGGAGGAACTGGTTTCAGCTCAAAT
>TARA_B110000914_G_scaffold62780_1_pt1 | contig 15189 bp, 8 predicted proteins | sample TARA_B110000914 | Tara Oceans TARA_B110000914 (sample SAMEA4397983) | marine metagenome | biome: Polar Biome; feature: [MES] marine water layer (ENVO:01000295) within the mesopelagic zone...; material: water (ENVO:00002006), including particulate matter (ENVO:01000060) such as......
GGTGAGATGTTCGAAGTCCACAAGAGTCTTGATTTCGACTCCTGGGTAGTTGTCGAGATGCTGATCCCCGCCGCCGCCGCGACTCCTTCGCAGACTACGACCGCAATCGTCGATACCAAGGCCATCGAATCGCGGGCATTCTACCGAGTCGTCCGGCTCGCCGGGGAAGAATAATCGCTCACCCAACAGCCTCTTTCTGCCCTCTCATAGCAGAATTTTTTTTTGGGGTGGGGCGCTTGGGGACGCCGTTGAGAGGATCGGATAGGGGAGAAGGGGGGTGCTCATCTCTTGTGACTAAGATGGCACCGGTTGGCTCTCCTCGCCGAGGCTCCCGCGGTGCGATTGCGATGTTGCCCTGGCCAGTCGGTCTGGGGTCACTACTAATCCTGTTCCCGGACACGGTAGAACAGTTTTGTTGGAAGTGTATCCGGCAGATCGATGTCCCGGTACTCGGTCGATCCATCCCCACCCGGGACTCCGTCCTCGAGTTCAAGCCAGTTTCCATCGAGCTCGGTGGAGCGATCAACAGCGTATATTTTTCCTGTCCTCGAGGTGAAGTTGAGGACAACCTCGTTGCCCATTCCGTCCTCGCCGGGGATCAGCGAAATGTCGGTTACCTGAAAGAGCCGGGTCTCTCCAAGTCCTGATTCCATGATATCGGCAACCTGATCGGCCGATGCGGCATAGTCGAGGAAGACCATTTCGTCGATGGGGCCTTGAAAACCCCGGCCTCCTCCGCTCCAGGCACCGATCCGGCCTGCACCCAAAAGAACCGGATTCCCGCCCCAGCTGTGCTCCGTATCCAGGACTCCGTTGACATAGAATTTGAGAGTGCTGTCGATGCTGCTGTAAACGGTGGCGACGTGATGCCAGGTGTCGAGAACAGTGTCATCAAAAAGCGTGGTGCCGGGTCGATCGTTCCCCCCGGCATTGGCATTGATGGAGAAACCGAGCAGATTGGAGGGATAAAACTGGTGGTGCAGCCAGCCCGCGCTCCATCCATCGACATTGTAGAGGGCCCGCCACGCTCCCACCCGGCCCGTCACCTTGATCCAGCAAGCCACCGTGAGCTCGTCATACTCGCCAAAATCGGGCGTGGTGACATAGCTCGCGTCGCTTCCGTCGAAGACGAGGGCATCGCCAAACACTCCCTCACCCGGAACAGCGCCGACGACAACGCCGTCGAATCCGTTTCCTGAAAGATCGGTCGCCGTGCCATCGTCGAAGGAATAGGCGGCGATCATGGAGCCGGTGGGGAAACTCGCTGGATCGGTGGGATCGGTATTCGCCTGAATTTCGCGACTGTCAGTAAACCCGTCGCCATCGCTGTCCTCCAGGTTGGGATTGGTTCCCGGGTCTGATGCGTCAACGAATTCTCCGGAATTCGATTCCACCCCGTCGAGAATCGTGTCGCCGTCGCTGTCCTGGCTGAGAGGATTCGTTCCGGTGTCGTCCGCGTCGACAAAAATCCCGGTCCCTGTTTCCACCCCATCCAACAGCCCGTCATCGTCGCTATCGTCGTCCTGCGGATCCGTTCGCCGAAGATACTCATCGAGGTTGCTTACCAGATCCATGTCGGGATCATCGGCAGAATCATCGACCAGGCGATTGAGGCCATTGCGATCTTCGTAAAAATCCGGCATGCCATCGCCATCGGTGTCCTCGAGCGTCGCCATGATAATTTCGTTAATTTCCCAGTTCGGAGTCATCGTTCCCACCGCACCTTGGTCATTGGCCATCAGGAACTGGATCTGCACCGTGTCACCGGCACTGAGCGGAAATGGGCCTGCCGTGCTCTTGATGTAGGTTCCCGCCGCGTGACCGGGAGAGATTCCGCCAAAGGCCGTCAATCCTCCGAGGGCGTGCGCGCCGACGAGGTCTCCGGTGTTGTAACCGTTCTCGGTGAACTCGGAACCTTCGACATACCTAAACGATCCTCCATTGACGCTGATATACAGCGCGGCTCCATCCCAATCGCCGCCTTCAATATCGTAGCGATGATCAAAAATCACGACGTAACTCCCATTCGCATCGACGGTGAGTTCCGGACTCGTCAATCTTGTATGCTCGTCGGCCGCCCCATTTGCCGAACCGTCTGTCGACCAAGCTCCGGCTCCGGCATCGTAGGCCCATGGATCATCATGATTTTCGTTGGTTACGGTGAAGCCGCCGTCGTCGGCAGAAAAATCCTCATTCAAAAGTTCGACGGCGGTGGCGTTTTGCAGGAAAGATGCGCCCACAAAAACGAGAGCCGACGTGAGGGTCTTCAGGTGTGTGTTCGTTTTCATACTGATTGTTACTGCTAGGAATTTGCTTTTATCTCATCCGCTCCCAAATTCTTTCGTGTTACGATGCTTACTAACTGCTAGGAATTTGCTTTTGGCGGGAGGGCCTTGAAGCCGCGTTTGGAGCGGAGGGGGGAGAAAGGGGGTTGCTTGGATGTGCGTATCGTCGTGCTTCCAGCCGACGACCCGTAGCGTTGCGCATCTTGCCAACGCGCTACTTTTTCTTTAAGCGAGCCCTGTGGTCGTGGCCGGCCCGGCCGTGACAGAATTGGGGAAGGAGAAACGGGGTGTCAGGGGCGAGCCGCCCATGACTACAGCGCGTCTGCGCGACGTTACACTAGAATGTCGCTGATCAATTCGCCGTGCACGCTGGTCAGGCGGACGTCGAGGCCCTGGAAGCGGTGGGTCAGAGCCTTGTGGTCGATGCCGAGGCAGTGCAGGATGGTGGCGTTGAGGTCGTACAGGTTGACGCGGTTGTCTTGCGCGTGGTAGCCAAATTCGTCGGTACTGCCGTAGATCATGCCGGGCTTGATGCCGCCGCCGGCCAGGCACATGGTGAAGCCGTGCGGGTGATGGTCGCGCCCATAGCCCTTATTGCCACCCTGAGCCATCGGTGTGCGCCCGAACTCGCCACTCCACATGACCAGCGTTTCGTCGAGCATCCCGCGCCGGCGCAGGTCGATGAGCAGTGCCGCCATGCCTTGATCGATACCCTTGGTTTGGCGCGGCAGGTGCGCCTCCAGGCTGCCGTGCTGATCCCAGCCCATATCATACAGCTGGATGAAGCGCACCCCTTGCTCAGCCAGGCGCCGCGCCAACAGGCAGTTGTTAGCGAAGCTCGCACCACCGGGCTTGCTGCCATACAGCTGGTGCGTGGCCGCCGATTCGCGACTGATATCCATCACCTCTGGCACGCTGGTCTGCATGCGGAACGCCAGCTCGTAGTTGGCGATGCGCGTCAGAATCTCCGGATCACCGACATGTTCGTGCTGCTGCCGGTTCAGTGACGCCAGCAGATCCAGCTGCTGACGACGGCGGCCCGCATTCACCCCCATCGGATTGGTCAGGAACAGCACCGGTTCGCCTCTCGAGCGCAACAGCATACCTTCGTGCTGCGCCGGCAGAAAGCCGTTGGCCCAGTAACTGTTGAGCAGCGGCTGCATCTTCTTGCCGGACTGCAGCACGACAAAGGCCGGCAGGTTCTCGTTCTCGCTGCCCAGTCCGTACGACAGCCACGCGCCCATCGTCGGGCGCCCGTAGCGTACGTCGCCGGTAGTCATGAACGACACCGCCGGGCCGTGATTGAAGGTCTCGGTAAACGCCGAGCGGATGACGCACAGTTCGTCGACCACTTGCGCCGTGTGCGGCAGCAGTTCGGACACGTCGATACCACTCTTGCCGTATTTTCGGAAGGACCACGGCGAGCCCTTAATCTTCGGATTGGCGTCCTTGATCATGGCGAACTGATGGTCTTTCACGATCGACTTGGGCATCGGCTCGCCGTTGCGCGCGGTCAACAGCGGTTTGGGGTCAAACATATCAACATGCGACGGTCCGCCGGACATGAACAGGCTGATCACACGCTTGGCGCGCGGCGCGATGCGGCGGATTTGCGCCATGTCGGGCTGATTGGCAGAGGCCGATTCACCCAGCAACGACGCTAGCGCCGCCGCGCCGACAGCGCTACCGCCGCGCCCGAAGAAGTGGCGCCGGTTGATCGTCAATGGGTCGTGTGACTTGCTACTCAGTCTCATTACTCAATCCGTGTAGTTGACCGCAAAGTAGCGCTGGCCTATGGCCTGCGCTACTCTGCCAATTCGGTGCATTCTTTCACTCATGGCCTGTGTATTGTTTCGTCAAGATTCAGTATCGTCGATGCCGCCATCACCCAGGCTGCGTACCCCGCAGCATCATCCTTCGTCGGCATCCCAGCGGAAAGCGCCTTGGCAGCAGCGTTGTCTTTGGCGAATGACTGCTTCTGGCTTGCAAGAAACGCCAATAGCATCGTCGCCTCATCAGCGCTCGGCGGCCGCGCCAGCGCGCAGCGGTAGGCGAAGTCGAGGCGATCGCGATCGCTGGCCAGGTTTTGACTGAGGATGCGTACGGCAAACAGTTTTGCGAACTCCGCAAATACCGGATCGTTGAGCGATACCAGCGACTGCAGCGCGGTATTGCTGCGGCTGCGGCCGACGCACGACTGCTCGCGCGACGGGGCGTCAAAGATCTCCATGCTCGGGTACAGATACATACGCTGCCAGTAAGTGTACAGTCCGCGTCGGTAGCGGGCGTCGCCCTTGCTTGCCGTCCATTTTCCGGCCGTGCCATCGCGGAACTCGCCGATATGCCCAGGCTGCACCGGATGCACGCCGGGCCCGCCCATTTTCAGGTTCAGCCGACCGCTGATGGCCAATGCGTTATCGCGAATCTGCTCGGCCGGCAACCGCAACCGCGGGGCGTGCGACAGCAAGCGGTTGTAGTAGTCCACCGCCAATACCTCGGGCGTCACCCGCGACTGCTGCTGGAACGTTTGAGACATGACCATCAGCTTGAGCATATGACGCATGTCCCAGCCGCAGTCGACGAACTCGACGGCCAGCCAGTCAAGCAGCTCGGGGTGGCTCGGCCACTCGCCCTGGGCGCCGAAGTCCTCGACGGTGCGCACCAGTCCGACCCCGAACAGCTGTTGCCATAGCCGGTTCACCGTTACCCGCGCCACCAGCGGATGATCGCCCTTCACCAGCCAGCGGGCAAAGCTCAGGCGGTCGGCTTTCGCTTCCTGCAGCGCGCCGAGCGCCGCCGGCACACCCGGGAATACCTGTTTACCGGGGTTCTCGAAGTTGCCACGCACATGGATGAACGTCTTGCGCGGTGTCGGCATCTCCTGCATGACCTGGGCGGTGACCAGCTTTGCCTTGGCCTTCGTCTTAGCCGGCGCCGGCAGCGTCTTTCGGATCGCCGGGAGTCCCGGCGCATTCTCCCAACGTAGGGTGTTGTCGATGCGCAGGTCGTCGATGTTGCCGTCGAGAAAATAGTCGTTCACCGCTGCGGACGTGTTGTAGCCGCCGCCGATAACTAGGTTGCGCTCGCTCACGGCGATCGACTTGGGGACCCGCCCGGTGATGGTGGCGTTGGTGTCGTGCACGCCGTCGATGAACAACCGCACATCCTTTCCGGCGCGGTAGTGCATCGCGACGTGATGCCACTGGCCGTCGTTGACCGCAATGCTGCTCGTCGTTATCGCACCGTCCCATGTCTCGGCGGTCTCCGAAACCCAGGCATACAGATGGCCGGGGATGCCGCTGTTATCGCCTTCGCCGCCGAGCCCGAAGACGTAGGCGCGCTGGCCGGCGCGCCAGTCGTATTTCGAGACGATATCGGCGACGTTCGAGCGGGTCTTGATCCACACGCTGATGGCCAGATCACCGGTCACGTCGAAGCCGTCTTTGATCGACACCGTGGCCGGCTTCTCCGGGCCGAGGCGCAGCGACCTGCCGTTGTCGTCCGGACTATCCCCTACCAGGGTCTGCCCCTTGGCCGGGGCGTCAAACGACCACTGCCCGTAGGCCGGCTTGCCGCTGTTGCGGATCGCCGCGGCTAGCTTTCGGAGCCTCTCGCTCGGGTCTCCCGTGGCCGGCGCTACCGGGGGCGCTGCAGCCGGCGCGAAGACAGTGCTCGGGTCGACGTCGATGCGTGGGCCATGGATGCCGAAGGCGTTGCCGTGATGCGGCACGTTGTTGAAGATGGCGAACAGCTGGTAGTACTCCTTCTGGCTGATCGGATCGAACTTGTGGTCATGGCACTCGGCGCAGGCCAGCGTCATGCCCAGCCACACCCGGCCGGTGGTATCGATACGGTCGACGATGCCCTTGACGCGGAATTCCTCTTTGCGCGGGTTGTTGCCGAGCGCCTGCATGGAGTTGCGGTGAAAGCCGGTGGCGATCTTCTGCGCCACCGTCGCCTTGGGCAGCATGTCGCCGGCCAGCTGTTCGACGGTGAACTGGTCAAACTTCATGTTGTCGTTGAACGCGTTGACGACCCAGTCGCGGTACAGCCAGTTGCTGCGCGCCTTGTCGGCGGCGTAGCCTGTCGTGTCCGCGTAGCGCCCAGCGTCGAGCCAATTATGGGCCATACGCTCGCCGTGATGCGGCGAGGCGAGCAGGCGGTCGACGAGTTTTTCATAGGCGCCCGGCGAATCGTCGGCGATAAACGCGGCGACGTCCTCAGGCGTCGGCGGCAGTCCGGTGAGTGCCAGGCTGACGCGGCGGATGAGGGTAGGGCGGTCAGCGCGCGGCGATGGCTTCAGCTCCGACTGCTTGAGGCGCCCGCGAATGAAGGCGTCGATTGCATTCATCGGGCGCCGCGTGTTTGGCAACGGCGGGCGCACGGGCGGCGTGAACGACCAATGCGTCTGGTACATGGCGCCGGCGTTGATCCACTTCTCGAGGATGGCGATTTGCCCGGCGCTCGGGCGCTTGCCTGTTTCCGGCGGCGGCATGCGCTCGTCGTCGTCAGCGCTGCGGAGGAGCTGCATGACGAGGCTCTTGGCCGCAGCGCCCGGCACGATCGCGGCGTCACCGTCTTCGTTGGCTTTGGTGGCGCTGTTGCCGTCGCTCAGTCGTAGTCCGCCCTTGGGCCGGCTCTCGGCCGGGCCGTGGCACTCGTAGCAGTACGTCGACAGGATCGGCCGGATATCGCGGTTGAAGCGCAGCGTGTCGTCAGCGTGGGCTGAGAGGCAGCCGACAAGGAGAGCGGTGATGATAGTAGCGTGGTGCTTCCAGCCCACGATTGCGCGCCGGACAGGAAGACATGCAGCGCGCGAACCGTGTATGGCGCCGTCGTGGGCTGGAAGCACCACGCTACTTTTGCATGAAGAGCTCACTTTCTAATTCCTACTGACTGACTGCTACTACTAGGAAATTGCTTTTGGCGGGAGGGTTTTGAAGCCGCCTTTGGACCGGAGCGGAGCGGGGGGTGATTTTATTTTCATTGGAGGGAGAATTTTCACTCTAATAAATGAACCGTCTTCAGGGAAAGAGAAAAAGGGCCGACCATTCTTATGGCCGGCCCCGTAATTAGTCAGGATTAAAATGACCCTACTTCTTTACGCTGATGCTGCTGGTTCCCTGACCTCCCGAAATCGGTGACCAGTGCATGGCACGGATCTTCCAGGAATCCTTCTCCTTAGCGAAGACAACAGTGGCTCGAGTCATGTAATGATCTACGGGCGGCCGGCCTACCATCTTTTCAGAGCCTTCCGCGTAGAACATGGCCACGGCAACTTTGCCGGGCTCGACCGAAACGACCGTGATGTGCTTGGGCCTGATCGTGTTTGACTCGATGGCCGGAAAATTCTTCCCCATCTCTGGAGTCACAAAATTAAGAAAGCCACCACTTGACCAGAACTGATGAGAACCTTTAGAGGAAACCATTGGGACCCAGTGCTTCTTGCTGTTAACCATCTCATACATTTTATGGACTGTATTGATAATCTCCTCGGTGTCCTTCGAGGCCTGTGAATTCTCATGATGATCAGCGAGTAAAATGCCCTGAAAACCAACAAACATCATTAATATTAGGTGTAACTTTTTCATTTTTTATATTGTTTATGGAGGTTAGGAAAGAATAGCCAATGCACTCTGTCACTATCGTCTCATAAGAGTATGCGAGATTAGCACAAAAATTGTGTCATTTTCCCAAGCCCTACCACACGCTCGAAGGGAGGCGGCCATTGTGGGCGTGCGGATAATTACCACTACCACATCGCGCCGGTTCATCTGCAGCAGACGCTCGGCGGGGCGTGGTCAGGGATCGTGATGCTCGTCAGGCTGTTGCAATCACGGAAGGCTCTATCCCCGATGCTGGTGACAGTATTACAATCGGTAATGGATTCCTCGGCTTTTCCAGGGTTGGAGTACGAAAGGCCGGAAAAAACCAAGACCGGGATGCTGAAAATGGGCTTCATGAGAGGAAGGCATGATCTAAAGGACTTTACCGACCTCGGAAAGGTGAAAGTCATTGCGAGTGAGAGTGGAGATAAGGCCCCGAAGGCTGTGAGCACAGCATTTGCAAGATCTGCCTTGGAACTACTTCCAACCACCACCCAGAGCCTGAATGAGCTGTATGGTCGCTTGCTGGCGGGCGGCGGCGGTTTGGGAAAGAGCGCGTTGTTCCTGAAGTTGCTGGCGCTGGGAGTCAATGACTTCGAAGAAACTCACGAGGCCGGCCTCGTAGCGGAGTTTCACGAGACGGGAGGCTTCCCTGGCCGCTTCGGCCGACTTGCCTTGGGCGGAGAAGGCAAGGTCGAGATTTTTGATGCCTGACAACGCGTTTTCGACATCGCGGAAGGCGTTCAAAACGGAAAGACGATGATTCTCCAAGGCTTCGTAATAGGCAGCCAGGGCTCGTTGTTTGGATTTCTCCCTCCGGCCAAAGGTGACAAGCGGGCCGGTGATATTTGGGATGACGGACCAGAGATTACTCCCTTTGTCGAAGAGATCGGAGGCGCCCAAGGAGGCAAAACCTCCCACAGCGCTCAGGCTGATTCGCGGATAATAGCTCGCGAGATCGATCCCAATCTGCTCGGAGGAGGCTGCAAGGCGACGTTCGGTGGCTGCAACGTCCGGCCGACGACGCAGTAGTTTCGCAGGCACGCCGGATGGGATAATGGGAGTTTTTGGAGGCGAGGCTGTGCCCAGTGAAAAGGAGGAGGGATTTTGACCGACGAGAACCGCGATGGCATTTTCAAGTTCGGATCGACGGTGGGTGAGGCGATGAAGTTCGGCGCGAACGGTTTCAGTCTGGCTGCGGGCGCGGGACGAATCGATGGCAGTGGTGTCTCCGGCATCGACGCGGGCCTTGACCAGCTTCTCGTTTTCTTCGCGCAGGTCGATGGTGTTGCGAAGAAGCTGTCTCTCCTCGTCGAGATGGCGAAGCGCAAGGTAGTCGCGGGCGACTTCCGCTTTTGTCGAGAGGATGGCTGCGACATAGTCGGCTGCGGCAGCCTGGGTGAGAGCCTTTTGTTGGGTGGCGGCTCGACGGACCCGGCCCCAGAGATCGATTTCGTAATTGAGGTTGAGGACCGAACGGAAGCGGGAATAGGGATCAACGGGAACCGGGAAAACATCACGGCTTGTGTCCTGCTGCCGGGTTAGGAGAGCGTCCCCGGTAAGAGCGGGTAAAAGGTCATTGCGGCGGAGACCGAGAATGGCGCGGGCTTGGTCAAGGCGAGCCAAGGCGGCGCGGGCTTCCGGATTGGCCACTCCGGCCTCCTTAAGAAGAGAGGAAAGTTTGGGATCTGAGAACGACGACCACCACGATCCCGACGGAGGCGGGGACGAAAGGCCGACCGCCTTGTAGGTCGCCGGAGGCAGTGTTCTAGAAGGTCTTTCGTAAGGCGGACCAACCGTGCATCCGATCAAGATGAAACTTGCCAAAACAAAGAGAGTTTTCATTGCGAGGTGATTTTAGGCAGGCTCAACCTGTGGTTTGTTAAGAGAAAAAACGAGGCTCAACACAGTCGGGACAAGGAACATGGTAAAGATGGTGGAGACCGCGAGGCCACCGACGACAACCGCACCGAGGCCACGGTAGAGTTCAGAGCCGGAACCAGGGAGAAGGACGAGAGGGAGCATTCCTCCGACACTGGTGAGAGTGGACATCAAAATCGGGCGTACCCGTGAAGAAACGGATTCACGAATCACTTCGTTGGCGTCGCGGGTTGGATCTTCCTTCATGAAGTTAATGGTCTGGTGAACGATCAGGATGGCATTGTTCACGACGACGCCAGCGAGAATGACGAAGCCAAGAATGGTGAGGACGTCCATGTTTTGCACCGGCATGTAGGGATCGGCAAGCGAAGCTTGATGGACGAGATAAAGACCGAGAAGTCCGCCAACCGTCGCGAGAGGAACGGATAAAATGATCACCAGGGGGTAGGACCAACTTTGGAAAAGGACGACCATAAGGAGATAAACCACGAAGAGGGCCAGAAAGAGAGAGCTACCGAAGAGCCCGGTGAAAGAACCATCGCCAAGAAGGGCTTCCTTAATCTCGCCGAGAGCATCCGAGGAGCCGGCGATCTCGACCTGAACACCGGGGGCAATCGTCCCGGCGGCCTGTTGCGTCTTGATGATCTCATCGACCTTGGCGATAGCATCTTCGAGAGCCATTGATCCGGGAGGAGTGACTTCAAGGGTGACAGCCCGAAGACGGTCGACGTGACGGATCTGCTCAGGCCCGAGGACTTTCTGGAGAGAAGCGATAGAGCTCAAATCGACAATGTCGCCATTCGGAGTCGCCAGAGGCTTGGTGAGAAGCGCCTCGAAAGGAAGGTCGGCGAGAGCATCGGCCGTGATGATCTTCATATCCTTGAGTTCTCCGTTTTTCTCGTAGTCACGGAAGAGAAGAATCCCTTCGCCTGCGGCTTGCACTGCGAGACCCAGATCGGTGCGGGTCATGCCAAGTTCGCGAAGACGTTCGTCATTGGGAACGATCCGTAATTCCTCAAGAGGTTGCGAAAAGTTGGGCGGTGATGGCTGCACCCCTCCCGGTCCAAAGGCTTCCATGAAGCTCATGAAAAGCCCCTGGGCTGAGGCTGCCACGGTATCGAGATTAGTGCCTTTGACATCAACCTTGATGGCGGAACCCGTGGTACCCGCAACCCGGAAAAGCGGCATTTGAAAAGCAAAGGCCCTGGTGTCGGGTGCGTTCGCACCGGCGCTGGCGGCATTGAGCAGGGGAACCCCATCGATGACCCGTTTCTTGTCCTTGGAAATGGCGACCTGAAACATGCGGCCTTCAAACGAGACGAGGAAGTAATGCTCCAGTGGCGGAGGCATGACCGTTCCCGGCTGCCCCATGCCTCTGGGAACTTCAACGCGAGGATCATGTTCGGGATCGCGGTCACCACCACGAAGGACTCTTTCAACCTGAAATTTGTCTTCGGTCGCCTCCCAGGCCGGGGCAACCACTGCTTCCATCCGCTCCCCGGTTTCCGAGAGGGCATCCAGATTGTAGCTGGGTGCGGGGAAGAGAAGACTGAAGATTAGGTTTCGGTTTCCGCGCGGAAGGTAATCGAGGGGAGGAAGGAAAATCTTCACCCCGAAAGTCGTCATTAAAACAAAAACAATCACGACCGAAATTCGCCTCAGAGTCGAGCTAATGAGCCATCCCACAAAATTTCCGATGAGCCGTGGAAGATTGAGAAAAAGCCAGGCAAAGGGGCGGAACGGAGCACCGACGATTTGGAAAAAATTTCCACTGAAAAGCTTGTCAAAGGAACTTTGCCCCTTTGCCTTTTGCGGTTTCAAAAAGCGGGCTGCGGCAGCCGGAATGAGAGTGAGTGAAACAATCATCGAGAGGCCAACCGAGACCATGATAGCGAGGGCGATGTCGCGGAAAAGCTGACCCGCCGTTTCCTGAATGAGGAGAATGGGAGCGAAGACGATGAGGGTGGTCAAAGTCGAGGCAACAACGGCGCCGGAGACTTCCTTTGCCCCATCGAGAGCTGCCTGCTTGGGTTTCTTTCCAAACTCCAGGTGTCTGTAGATGTTCTCAATCACCACGATGGCATTGTCCACCACCATGCCAACGGCAAAGGCGAGTCCCGCGAGAGAGATGATGTTAATGGAACGACCAAGGGCCACGAGGATGACGAGCGAAGCAATGACGGAAACAGGAATGGCAATAGCGATGATTCCCACCGTGCGAAGCGAACGCAGGAAGAAAAGGAGAGTGAGGGTCGCAAGAATCGCTCCGACGAAAATGTTGCTGCGGACCAAATCGATGGCGTCTTCAACATAGGTCGTTGAGTCGTAGGTTTGCACCAGCTCCAAGGTGCCATTCATCCCAAGGTCACGGGCCTCCTGGGCGAGGAGTCCATTGGGTGCATTAATCTCACGAACCTCTTGGCGCAGAGCTTCCATCGTTTCGAGAAGGTTGGCTCCGCGTTCGAGCTGGAAGTTGAAAAAGGGCATCTGAATGCCTCGCGCCCGCACCCACGAAGTTGGCTCTTTGTAGGAATCTTTGACCTCGGCAATGTCACGAAGATAAATAATGCCGCCTTGATCACGACGGATGATCATTTTCTCAATATCCTGGGGAGTCTGGAATCGGCCGATCGCCCTGATGCGGATATCGCGCTTGCCATCTGCGAGTTTCCCGCCGGAGAAGTTGGCATTGGCCGCATTGATGGCCTCGCGGAGGCCGGCATAGGTGATACCGCGTTGCGCCATCGCGGCGGAGTCGATGATGATGTGGAGTTCGGATTGGACCGATCCACGAACGCCGACTTGCGAAATCCCATCGATCCGCTCAAAGCGGGGACGAAGGCGACGGTCCATGAGGTCATGAAGGGTCTCGGCGGGGAAATCCGGATCACTGGAAGCAAGACCGATCCAAGCGATGTAATCGACCGACTCGATATCGATCGGCTCAACGCGTGGCTGGAGGACGCCGTCGGGATAACCGGGAACTTCGTCGAGTTTTTGGAGCGCCTCGGCTGTGGCCTTTTCGATGTCGGTCCCGGTCTCGAACTCCATGCGAACGGAGCCCTGGCCATTGGCGCTGGTTGAGGTGAGGGAAACGAGGCCGGTGACTTCGCCAAGGACCTTTTCCTGTTCCTCGATGACATCTGATTCAATTTCATCCGCCGAAGCTGATTCCCAGTTGGTGACCACCGAAACAACGACGGAAGAGACCTCCGGGCTCATGCGGATCGGCACGATGGTCACGGCGAGGATCCCCGCGAAGACGGCGAGAAGAGTGGCCACTGCGACCGTGATCGGTTGCGAAACAGCGGTGGCAATGAGGCCCCCTTTTCCTGCAGGGGTTTTGGAAGATTCAGTGTTCACTTTTGTGGTTGCCGTGGGATGCCATCTTCGCGCGTGGCGATGATGAGAGGCTGGAACGGGAAGAGGCGCTCATTGCCCTCGACGACGACCTGATCTCCGGCTTTTAGGCCTTCGGCCTTGAGATAGACAAACTCGTTGTCCTGAAAAAGGACTTCCACGGGGAGACGCCTCGCCACGGGGAGCGGGGAGCCCTCCTTTTCCAAGGGAACAAAAATGCCGGGCCCGGCATAGCCTTGAACAACCGCATTCACCGGAACCGCAAGACGTGCCTCGTTTGTGGTGACAGGAAGATCAGCCGTAACCGACAAACCCGGAAGAAGTTTTTCATCCGTATTGGGCAAAGTGGCGACCACTTGCAAGGTACGGGTCGAAGTATCGGCCTCGGGAATAGTGGTGAGTGCGGTCGAAGTCACGATCTGCCCGGTCGCGCTCACCTTCACTGGGATCTTGCTCCCTTGAATTGATGAGGCAAAGCGTTCGGGCACTTTAAGCCAGGCCTCGATCTCACCCGATGAGATCAGCGTTACGACGCGGCTGCCGGCATCGACCCACTCGCCCAACTCGGCATGGCGGGCGACGACACGACCATCAAAAGGGGCGACCACTTTAAGATCCTCACTTCGAACAGCAAGCAACTTGAGACGGGACTGAGCCGCTTTCAGAGAGTCTTCCGCGGCCTTGAAGACTGAGTTGTCGACATTACTGGCACTACGGGCATCAAGGACTTCGGACTCTGAAATGGCCTTCTGCGCATAAAGCTTCTCTTTCATTGAGAGATCGATCCCGCTTCGTTTGACTCGCGATTTTTTCTGATGAACAAGAGCCTCCGCCACGGTGACTTCAGCATTTGCTTCGGCGATCTGCGCGGTGAGCCGGCGGCCATCGAGCGTGGCTATCACGTCGTCCTTTTTGACAAGGTCACCTTCGTCGACTTCGATCGTGAGAATAGATCCGGCTTCCCGGGCCGCAATATCAGAACGGGACTTGGCTTTAAGAGTCCCTACGATGGTCTGAGTTTGCGCGGAAACGCGGCTTTCGACTGGAGCCATAATGACGGTGGCAGGAGGCGCGCCACCCGGGACCTTCCCAGCCGGTCCGCCGCCAGCTTTGGCACTGGAAAGGCTCTTAATCCCCCACCAGGTTGCACCAAGCACGGCAAGCGCGAGAATGACACCCACGAAGGGGTGAATGCGATGAGTAAATGAGTCGAAAGACATGGTGGTGATTTTACGAAACAGTCAAATTAGATAGCTCGGGAAGCATCGCTCCAATCAGGCGACCGACACTGAGGGGAAGTCGACGAATGGGATCGGTGGAGTTGGAGATGCGAGCCTGGGTGAGAGCCCCCTCCACCAGAGTCAGAACATCACGCGCCACTTCGTCGGCATCATCAATTTCGATCAGATCTTCGGCCTGGGCATCGCGAAGGGCGGTCGTTATGTAGCGGCGGTTTCGGCGAAGGATCTCCACGACCTTTTCAGCCACGGTAGGTTCCAGGGTCGAAAGCTCGGAGCCCACATTGAAAAGCGGGCACCCGTAGACTTTTCCATGCTCCTGCTGACATTGAAGGGTTTTTTGAAGCCCCCCGTCCAGCCAATTGGCCAGGCGTGTAAGAGGAGCTTCGCTTGGTGAGAAAGCATCATCGAGCCAAGGTTTGGCCTCGTTTTTCCAGACAAACTCGAAGGCCTCAATCGCCAAGGTGGCCTTGTCCGGATAGGCGTGATAAAACGAGCCCTTTCTTACCCCGGCACGCTCGCAAATCGCATCGATGGTCACGCGACCATAGCTCTGATGCCACATTAATTCATAGAGGGCTTCCTGAAGCCGGATCGGGGTTGGGGTGATTTGTGCCACGGCGGGACGCTACTTGACTAATTAGTCAAATCAAGCCGTCTTCTACAAAATTCCCCTCATTGAGCCTTTTTGATCCTGGGACAAGATTCGGACATGGCGGAACGTTTGACAGATCATCGTTATCGCACGATTGATCCCACCAAACTCATTCTCACGATCAGCAAAATGGCTGACCGGGTGGAGGAGCACTTTCCTGCCAG
>TARA_B110000914_G_scaffold226434_1_pt1 | contig 15176 bp, 8 predicted proteins | sample TARA_B110000914 | Tara Oceans TARA_B110000914 (sample SAMEA4397983) | marine metagenome | biome: Polar Biome; feature: [MES] marine water layer (ENVO:01000295) within the mesopelagic zone...; material: water (ENVO:00002006), including particulate matter (ENVO:01000060) such as......
TGTGACTTCGGACTTTGAAGGGATTGGAGCCACCAGTTGGAGTGATCCCGGCATGGCCGGATCAGTCAACGAATTCCGCATTTGGAAAGGAACCCTCTCCAGCTCCGATGTTGCCGACAACTTTGCCATTGGGCCGGACTCACTCGCCGGCGGGGAAGGCTTAAGCATTAGCTCAATCACCCGGGACAATGACACGGGAGCCGTCACCTTGATGTTCAAATCCATCGCCGGGCACACATATCGGATCGACAGCGCTCCGACTCTCGCCCCTGCCGATTCGCCGCTTTGGTTGGATGTCGATGACAGCTTCCGCGCCACCGGGGATGTCTCCACCTTTACCGACACCGCCGCTTCGGGGGCCAAACTCTTCTATCGTATTCAGGACATTACCAACTGATCATATTCGCTCCAGCGATTCATTCTTCGCTTCAGCGTCGGACTATTCCTCCGGCGCTTTCTTTTTTCCACACACCTACCTATGAAATTTTTCTTATTCACTTGGCTCCTCATTGTCAGCCTGATGACCTCACGAGGAGCTACCTTGGCCAACAGGTGGTCCTTTGACACCAACACCAACGACTCAGCCGGAGGAATCACCGGAGTCCTTCAAGGAGGGGCTATTATCAGTGCGGGGCAGTTGAGCCTCAGCGGAGCAGGGAGCAGCACGGCGGCCAATCGCATGATTTTCGCCTCGCCCATCGACATTGGCGGGAACTTTGGGGCGACTGGCGTGACCATCGAAACATGGTACACCGACACTGGCACCGGCACATGGGGAAAGCTCTTTCAATTCGGCAACAACTCCGCCGGCCAGGAACTGGGCTACACCCACACCCGGGGAAGCGGACAGATGAGCGGCATCGACCGTGACGGAGCCCAATTGTTTGGCGAACAAATCACGCAAAACGAAGAACACCATCTCGTCATCACCGTGTCCTCTGATGGCAATTTAAGCGCTTGGGTCGATGGCGTGCAAAAATTGACAAACACCAACACCAACGATCTCTCAAATGTCACCACCACCTTCGAAGCGATCGGAGCCACCAGCTGGGGCGACCCCGGAATGAAAGGCACCGTCAATGAATTCCGCATCTGGAGTGGAGAACTCACTGCGGGCGAAGTCACTTCGAGCTTAGGGGCCGGACCGGATAACCTTCCCGGAAACGGACCGCTCATCTCTTCCTTCACCAGCTCCCACGCCGCCCGGCAAGAAGGCGAATCAGCCACCCTTTCATGGACCATTGACGATTCGACGGTCACCGGCACATTGAACGTGGAGATCCGCGATTCAGGCAATTCCATCATCCACACTTCTTCGGCAGCCAGTGGGAATACCAACGCCCTCATCGGCGACACCGGGGGCACTCCGCAATCCTTCACCTACACTATCAACACCTGGGACAGCGACTCCCCCGGTGATGTCCGCACGGGCGCCGTAGACATCGCTGTTGACCCCGGTATTCCAGCGGCCACTCCGCAATCTTTACAAACCGTCGATACCAATCCTCTTACGATCACACTCGCCGGATCCGATCCCAATACCCACCCTAATCTCGGCCTCACCTTCTCCGTTATAACCCCGCCATCCGGCGGCATCTTAGCCGGAACAGCACCCAATCTCACTTACACCGCGCAAGTCGGATTTTCAGGCAAGGACAGCTTCACCTTCAGGACCAACGACGGGAAATACGATTCCCCTCCGGCCATCGTCACCATCACGGTCACTAAAGCCCCAATCGCGCCCACTTCCCTGACGTTCACCACCATGGACATTCCCAGCACGGTCTCCAACGGTGGCTACCTCGCCACCTTGATCACCGACGATCCCAACGACGAAGACACCCACACTTACGCCCTCGTCTCCGGCACGGGCAGCTCCGACAACACCCTCTTTTCCATTGTTGGAAGTCAACTCAGGTCCGCTTCAAATTTCTCGGGCCAAGTCGGCAATCTCTTCGACATCCGCCTCCGCACCACTGATCAAGGCGGACTGTTCTTTGAACAAAGTTTCTCCCTCCGGGTGATCGAGCCTTTAGAGACCATCGTGATCAACGAAATCCACGCCAATCCTCCCCACAATCATGTCCCCCAGGAATTCATCGAACTCCACAATCCTTCTTCCTCTCCCAAAGACCTCAGTGGCTGGCGACTGAGCAGCGCCGTCGATTTTGTCTTCCCCGGTGGCACCTCCATTCCTTCCGGCGGCTACCTCGTCATCGCCGAGGACCCCGAGACTCTCCTCTCAACTCTCGGCGTGACTGCGCTTGGGCCCTTCACTGGCAATCTCAATTCAAGCGGTGAAACCGTCCGCCTTCGAGACGCCGGCGATGCCGTCATCGATCAAGTCGACTACAAAGTGGGCTTCCCCTGGCCCGTTGCTTCCGATGGTGGTGGCGCTTCCATCGAACTCATCAATTCATCTCTCGACAACGCCCTCGGCAGTTCATGGCGGGCTTCCCTTCCACAGGTCATTCTCCCCGCAGCCACTCTCCTTCCCTATTCCGATTCGAACTGGAGTTGGCGACCCGGAACGACCGAAGCGTCCAATCCCACTTCCGCCTGGAGGGCCGTAGCCTTCACGGAAGACGGAACCTGGACTCCGAGTGCCCAAACTCCCATTGGCTACGGAACGATTACCGGTGTCACCCTCAACACCACCGTGCCGGACATGCGCTCCAACTTCAACAGTGTCTTCCTTCGTAACACCTTCACCATCGCTCCCGGAGAATTCCCCTCCCAACTCCAGCTCAACTTCACTGCCGATGATGGCCTCCTCGTCTGGATCAATGGAATCGAAGTTGAACGCCGCCGTTTCGATACCAACGAAGATCCCACCATCGATGACAACGCAGACAACACACCCAATGAAGGAGCTTTCGAAAGCAAATTAGTCCTCAACCCCGGCACCTTCCTCAACGAAGGTAGCAACACTATCGCAGTGCATCTTTTCAACGGCACAACCAACAGCAGCGACCTCGGCTTTGACATTCAGGTCGTTCGCCCCGGTCAAGCAGACGCCCTCGCCCAGCCCAGTCCCGGAGCACCGAACATCGCCTTCGCCAATAATGCCGCCCCCAACATTCGCAAAGTCGATCATCTCCCGGCGCAACCCACCTCCTCGGCCCCCGTTCTCATCACGGCCCGCGTCACCGATCCCGAAGGCGTGTCTTCAGTCAGCCTCGAGTATCGCGTCATCGCCCCCGGATCCTACGTCCCAAGCAAACTCCCTCTCCCCATCGTCGCAAACAACATCAACACCACCGTGGATCGCCCGGAGAATCCCTCCTTTGAATCCGACTGGACCACCGTTCCCATGCGCGATAACGGAACCAGTGGTGATGCTCTCGCCGGAGACGACTTGTTCTCCGTCACTCTCCCCTCCGCCGCACACCGCAGCCTCGTCCGCTATCGCATTACAATAACCGACGGCATCGGCCAGTCCGCACGTGTTCCCTATCCCGACGACGCCTCCCTCAATTTCGCCTACTTCGTTTACGACGGAATTCCAACCTATCAGGGAATCAATTCCGCGACGATGGGTGACACTCTTCCCGTCTACCATCTTCTCACTCGCAGCGAAGACTACGCCGAAGCCATCGCCTACAATGGCAGTGACCAAATCAACCAAGGCACCGAAGCCCGCTTCCTCTACAACTGGAACGGGAGCATGGTCTACGACGGCAAGGTCTACGACAACATCCGTTTCCGTCTTCGCGGAGCCAACGGCCGCTACCAGGGCCGGGGCAAGCGCTCCATGCGCGTTCGCTTCAACGATGGAAACTTCCTCGAAGCCCGCGACCAAAGCGGCAAAAAATTCGAACAACCCTGGCGCACCCTCACGCTCGGAAAAGGCAATTCCAATCGAAGTACGATGACTTTCGGAATCAACGAAGCCGTCAACTACCACCTCTTTCAGAAAATGGGCGTCCCGGCCGCCAACCCGCTCTTCATCCAGTGGCGCGTTGTCGATGACGCCATTGAAGCTCCCGACCAATGGCGCGGCGACTACCAGGGCACCTACTTCGTCTCCGAAACCTACGACGTCGGCTTCCTCGGAGAACACGACCTTGAAAAAGGCAACCTCTACAAGCTCATCAACCAGACTGGCGATTGGGAAAAACAACAACGCTATCAAGCCAGATTTGCCCCCTTCAACGGAAGCGACCACAACACCATCGAGCAAAATCTCGATGGCAACGACACCCCGGCTTACATCGACGCCCATGTAAATCTCGAAAAATTCTACGCTTTCCACGCTCTCGTCGAAGCCACCCGCCACTACGACTACTGGCCCAGTGCGAACAAGAACATGGTCTACTACTTTGAGCCCGATTACCTCCCTGCAAATAACAACAAGGGGAAACTTTGGCTTCTCCCCTGGGACACCGATTCCAGCTGGGGTCCAACCTACAACAGCGGCCATAATGTCGTTTACAATTCTCTCTTCGATGCCACCGGTGGTGGAAGCGACAACTCCAGCAACCCCACCCTCTGGCCCGCCTATTACAACACTGTCCGTGAAATGCGAGACCTCCTCTGGCAGGAAGATCAGATCGGGCAGGTAATTGACGAATTCGCCGCCATCATCGCACCCCTTGTCCCCGCCGACTTCGCCCGTTGGAAAGGCGCCCCAACCGATGCCGGAAACTACAACCACCTCGGCGGCCCCGGCATCAACTCTCTCGCCAACTATGTCCAGGACATGAAGAATTACGCCTTCACCGGCGGAAGCTGGCCCGGCGGCAACGGCTCGGGCATGGGACAAGCCAATGACAATGGTATTTCCGGAACCCAGGGCCGCGATGCCTTCCTCGATTTTCTCCAAGGAAACAACGGCGAAAGCGCTCTGCTCCCAAGCACTCCGGTTCTCACCTACACCGGCGAGGTAGGATTTCCCACCAACGCCCTGTCCTTCCAGACCACCGCCTTCTCCGACCCCCAGGGAAACGGAACCTTCGGCGCTCTGGAATGGCGTCTCGCCCTCATCAACGAACCGTCAGCCCTCGAAATCGAATCTTCCTGGGAGTCCGGAGAAATCACTTCCTTCGTAAACTCCATCGACGTCCCCACGACCGCCGTTCGCTCGGGTTCAACCTACCGCGCCCGCGTCCGCCATCAGGATAGCTCCGGCCGCTGGAGCCATTGGTCTGCCGCAGTCGAATTCACCACCTCGCTACCCGATCTCTCTGACTACCTCATCAGCCTCGTCATCACTGAAGTCATGTATCACCCCACCGATCCCACCCCGGCCGAGATCGCCGCTGGATTTGATGACGACGACTTTTTCGAATACCTCGAACTCAAAAACGTCGGCCCGGCCCCGCTCGACCTCTCCGAGGTCCGCTTCACCAAAGGCATTGACTTCGACTTCATCAACGGCACCCAAACCACCCTCAACCCCGGCCAGGTCATCCTCGTCGTCCGCAGCATTCCGGCCTTTGAAATGCGCTACGGCACCGGATTCATCATCGCCGGAGAATGGGATCCAGCAGACAAACTCAACAACAAGTCCGATCGCGTGAAACTCTCCTTCGGAGCAGGCGACACCATTCGCGATTTCACCTACCTCGACGCCTCACCTTGGCCCGTCGATGCCGATGGCAATGGCAACTCTCTTACGCTCTTGAACCCCACTACCGTTCCCGACCATACCCTCGCTTCAAGTTGGCGCGCCAGCTTCTCGAATACGGGAACTCCCGGAGTTGATGAATCCGACGATCCCTTTGCCGACTGGCTCGCTTCCCAGGGCGAAACCGACCCCGCAGCCTCTTTCAATGGCTCCTCGCTTAGCAACCTCCTCGCCTACGCCCTCGGAGCCGACCTTCTCACCTCCGGTTCTCCCGAACAGGCCCTTCCTAGCTTCAGGATCGTCGAAGACGGCGGAGAAAATTACCCCGCTCTTAGCTTCCGCATCCGTCAGGGGAGCAATTTCCTTACCTACCTTCCCGAAGTCTCCGGCGACCTCAAGACCTGGCAAAGCGGTCCCGTCCACACGAGTCAATACGGCAGCATGACCGACAACGGAGACGGAACCTCCTCCCTCACCGTCCGCTCCACCACCTCAATCGCTTCCTGCCAATTCCTCCGCCTCCGCGTTATCCATCCGTGATGAAACGCGTCCTCATGCCCGGTCAAAAGGTGTTATGATTTCTTCTTTGGCCAATGCTTTGGCTGCGAAAGACAAACCCAGCACTCGGTGATGTGGTCCCGGGAAACGGAGCCAGAGTGATGTTGATTTAGCGCTGGTCTTTGAGGGGGCAACGACCCCGAAATAAGACCAATGAGTAAAAGAAAAAGAAGACACCTGAGCGCCGAGATTCAAATCTCATGTCGCCAAGGAAGCTCTCAAAGATGAACAAACGATCCAACAGATCACTGACTGCTAGGAAATTGCTTTTGGAGGGAGGGCCTTGAAGCCGCCTTTGGAGCGGAGCGGAGGGGGGAGAAAGGGGGGTGTTCTACGAAGGCAAGACCCGCGAACAACCGTTGATCGCCCTGTTGCCTGCGGATGGAGGGGCGCAGTCGCCGTCCTGGAACAAAAGGACGGAGGAGAAAGAGGTCGCGTTGATCAACACCGGCAAGTTCCCAATTTATGACGTGATCGCGGTCTACCGCGACAGCAAACGTGGGATTCTCTGGACTGGATCCATCCCAATGTTCCCCGCCGCCTTACCACCCTTGCGCGGCCAAGCCGCTCAAGCCCTCGCCCTCCGGATCCCAGACTTTTTCAGGCCCCGCCTTTACGACGATCTCAAGGTCGAAAAGGAGGAGTTCTCACGTCGCACGCGAGATCGGCTGCTCGAGAACCTCACCGCAGGATTTCACTAAGCCCGGCCACATGATGATCCGCGATCCGGCCGACCCACAGCCGCCAACTCGTCTTCACCAATTCTACCGAAAGGAGGCGGTCGCCCTGGAGAAGGTGAGCAAGCTGTTCGAGTAGGCGTAGTGTTCCGAAACTCGGATGAGGGCGAGTCCGGGTTCATCCGGAGGATTGCCAGGAGAGCCAGCTTGCGCTTATCTGGGAATTCCCAATGAAGACAACCGTGCTCATATTGATTGTTCGTCCGAAGGCCGAGCCGAAATCTTGAGGTGGGGCTTGCATTTTCTGCAGGTTCTCACTAATATTTTTATAAGGTAGGTATTTTCATGCTACACCAGACCAACCAATGATCGGGATCGGTAAATTCAATACCAATGATTGCAGTGGGTTATCCCGGCGCTCGTTTCTCAAAACCGCCGCGGCAGTGCCCTTCGCGATGGGGGCAGGTCTGCCAAGTCTGCTCGAGGTGCAGGCGGCGCAGAGCCGCGCCAAGGCGAAATCGGTGATCCTAGTCTGGCTTTGGGGTGGGCCCAGTCACATCGACACCTTCGACCCAAAACCGGATGCGCCGATGGAATACCGCGGTCCGTTCGGGACGATTCCCACGCGCATCCCAGGCGTGCATTTTTCCGAGCTCTTGCCACGCCTCGCCAAGCGCAATGACAAGTTTTCGCTGATCCGGTCGATGAAGACCACCGACGGCGGGCATCCGGGAGCCGGGACGATCGGGCTGACGGGTTTCGCGGAGTCACCGACGGTGCACCCGAACTTCGGATCAATCATCAGCAAACACCGCGGCCACAGCGGGGCGCTGCCGCCGTTCTTTTCGCTCGGTCGCGGGATCCCGCGCGACCTGCCGCGGCGCATCGAAGGCTACGGCGGTGCCGCCCTCGGTAAGGCACATGACCCGTTTCTCGTCAGCTGTTCGCAGCATGGCGACGTCAATATTCCGACGCTGAAGATGCTCGATGGCATCACGCCGAACCGGATTCACAACCGCAAGGCGCTGCTGGAGAAGCTGGACGACGCCAACCGCCAGCTCGACGGTGCGCGCATCGAGGATTGGGAGAAGACGCAGCAGGCAGCGTACGGCTTGCTCACCGATCCAGAGGCGCGCGACGCCTTCGACCTGACGGCCGAAAAGCAGAAGACGCGCGACGCCTATGGCCAGACCGCCTTCGGCCAGAGTTGCCTGCTCGCTCGCCGCCTCGCCCAGGCCGGCGTGCCCTACATCCAGGTCAACTGGAGTGAGTACGTCGAGACATTCACGCCGAACGGCGACTGGGGATGGGACACGCACATCTACAACTTCGAACTGCTGCAGGACCGCCATTGTCCGATCCTCGATCGCGCATTTTCCGCGCTGCTCGACGACCTCTATGATCGCGGCATGATGGAGGACACGCTGGTCGTCGCGATGGGCGAGTTCGGTCGCACCCCGAAGATCAGTAAGCGCGCCGCGCGCGAACACCACCAGCATTGCTACTTCTCAATCTGGGCGGGTGCCGGGGTGCAACCCGGGCGCACGATCGGCGAGAGCGATGCACGCGCCGAGCACCCGGTGACCGAGCCGATCACGCCGCTGATGGCCGGCACAACGATCGCCGAACTCTGCGGCGTCGGTGCGCAGCAGCGGGCAGAGATGAAAGTCCTAGACGGAGGCCGCCTGATCCATGAACTGCTTTAAGGGAATCATACTGGTCGCCACGGCTGCGCTCGGTGCCGCGATGGCTGGAGAACCGCAGCGCCTCACTGAAGACGGCATCCTCAAGCGCGACCCGCAGTTTGTCGATGGCGGCAAGGCGCTGATCTACGGCTACGATGAACAGGATGATCTGGTGCGCGTGATGCGGCTCGATCTGGAGTCGCGCAAGGCCGAGCCGTTCGTCAAAGACGTCGGCGACAAGCACCACATCGAACCGACGCTCTCCGCTGACGGGCGCTACATGACGGTCACCGAGTGCACCGGCAACCTGACGGCGAAACTTGTGATCCGCGACCTGAAAGAGAAGAAGGACGTCGCGATCACCCACAGCGGTCGCGGCGGCACGCGCAGCCCGGTTTTCTCCCCAGACAACGCGCGCGTCGTCTACGCCTTTGCCGAGACCGGGCCTCAGCAATTGTGGTCGGTGAAGATCGACGGCAGCGACAAGAAGCAGTTGACGCAGTGTGAGGGAATCAGCAACTGGCCGACCTTCACGCCGGACGGCAAGACCATCGTCTTCAGCAACTCACGCGAGAACAACTACGAGATCTACGCGATGGACGTCGACGGCAGCAACGAGCGCCGGCTCACGGAGAACACGCTTATGGACATCCGTCCGTCGGTATCGCCCGATGGCAAGCAAGTCGCGTTCACCAGCACGCGCAACGGTTCCTACGACATCTACGTGATGAACATCGATGGTAGCGAGGTGCGTCGGATCACCGACAACGAAGAGCGCGACGACTATCCGGCGTGGCATCCAGATGGCAAGCGGCTGGTCGTCGTCTCCGAACGGGGGGGGAGATTCGACCTGTATCTCTACGACGTCCCCGCGACAGCCACGGAGGGCGAACCCGTAGCCAAGACGGATCCTTGAAAGGCATCACCATCGCGTTTGGACTAGCGCTCGTCGCCGCGCAGTTCGCGGGCGCGCAGGCGATCAAGATCGAACGCTGCGAACCGGCCGCGATCGAGTCCGGCGACGGCGGCACCGAGATTACCTTGCATGGTCGGGGCTTGGAGGGCGTTAGCCTGTGGAGCAGCTTCCCCGCCAAGATCGAACGCATCGACGACAAGGCGCCTAAGTTTCGCATCACCACAGAGTTTAGCGGCGCCGGGGCGATCCGCGCCCACAGCAACTTGGGGGTGAGTGACCTGTTCTTTTTGCGTTCGCGCGCGAGCCACGAGAAGGTGATCGCCTGCGAGAAGCGCGTTCGCCAGGAGGACGCCCAGGAGATTCCGTTCCCGGCGATCATCGCCGGCTCGTCCGCGCCTTTGGGGGCCAGCTATTACCGGTTTCATGCTCGCGGGGGCCAGGCGATGGTGATCCGTGCGCAGAGCGCCGGAAAGGATTTCGATGGTGTGCTCAGATTACGATCCGCTGACGGGAAACAGCAGGCGTTCTGCGACGATTCCGAGATTTACGGCGCCGATCCGTGGCTCAATTTCACGCCGCCAGCCGATGGCGATTACCTGATCGAACTGATCGATTCGCAGTACCGCGGCGGTCTACCATTCCGCCTGACGATCGGCCCGCCAGAGCCGCGGCCGGAGCGAGCGCTCGTCGGCGAGTCCGCCAATCCGCATCTGACATCTGTGCCAAGCACCGTGTTCGGGCGCTTCGAATCGAGAGGGGATCAGGACGTTTTCCGCTTCGGAGTTCCGGCAGGATCTTATCTCACCATCATCCCCAAAGTTCGATCGCTATTGTCGCCCGCGCTGGTGCGCCTGAAAATTTCCGACGCGGAGGGCAAGCAGATTGCGGCAACACCGGACGACGCTTTCGACGAACGCATGATGCGCTTGCGGTTGGCGAAGGGCGGCGACTATTTGCTCACGGTCGGAGACGCTTTCGGCCGGCACGGCGACGAGTTCATCTACGGCATCGAATTGGATCTGGGCATGGCTCCCTTCGGGCTGACGATTCCGCGCCAGGGAGATAAGAACCGCCCGCTTGGGGATCATTTTCCCGCGGTCGCCGGCGGGGTCATCGTCATTCCCATCCAGTGCCAGCGCCATCAGCTCGATGAGGCGATCACATTGCGCATCGAATCGGAAACTCAGATGCTTGCAGCCAATCCGATGATCGATGCCAAGCAGGGGAACGCGAACTTGCGCCTGCGCTTGCCGGAATCCTTGCCCGCCGGTTCGCTGGCGACGCTGCGCTTGACCGGCAGTGCAAGCGTGGGCGGCAAGACCTACGAGAGCCGCCTGAGTTCGAGCGACGCTTTGCGCCAGCGCAATCCGGGAAGCGAGATCTCAGATGAGTTCGATGGCGTGCTCGCGGTGCGTGTGATTGAAAGCCCGCTGATCCTGGAAGTTTCTCCGCCGGCTGAGATCGCCAAGGGCGCGACCGGGAAGGTCCATGTGAAACTGATCTGGCGGGATGAAAAACAGAAATTTAACACGACTTTGAGAATCGTCGGCGCCCCGAGGGGCGTTGCTGTAACGGAGAAGAAGTTGAACACCAAAGATACGACGACGGCGCTCGAGGTGAAGCCCGGCAAAGTCGATTTTGCAGAAGTAAAAGACCTACGGCTCGAGGTCACGCTCGACTTTCACCGGCAGCCGCTCATCGTGCAGAGCGAGCCGTTCAGGATCCGATTTTCAGAACTCACCGATGACAAGAATAAGTAAGCTCATCGCGCTGCTCCTGCTGGCGCGACTCGTATGCCTTCCTGATCTGCTTGCCGCAGAACTCGAAGTCTACCCGGTCGAAGTCAAACTCCTCGGTAAGCGTGAATCCGCGCAGCTCGTCGTCACGCAGGATGGCAGCTCTGACGTGACTCGCGAGGTGGAATACAAGGTCGAAGATCCGGCGATGGTTTCCGTTTCGCATCGCGGCGTGATCAGACCGAAGGCCAATGGGACGACGCGCGTGTTGATCGGCGGCGGTGAACTAGCAGTCACTGTCGAGGTGAGCGGGATGGAACAGCCACAGCCGGTATCGTTCCGGCACCAGACCTTGCCGGTTCTTTCGCTAGCTGGTTGCAGTGCTGGTTCTTGCCACGGCTCTCCACATGGGAAAGGTGGCTTCCGGCTTTCGCTGCGCGCCTCCGATCCGAAATTGGATGCGCAGACACTCGCGAGAGAGGAATTCGGTCGCCGGGTGAACTTGATCGAGCCGGAGAACAGCCTGATCTTGCTCAAGCCGACGGTGCAGGTTTCCCACGAGGGGGGCGAGCGACTTGGAAAGGGGAGCGCTGAGTACGAAATCCTGCGTGACTGGATTGCGGAGGGAGCAAAGACCGAAGCTGGCGACGAGGCGCAATGTGTCGGCATCGATGTCTACCCGTCCGCGGTGCGCGTATTGAAGTACCCGCACGCGAAACAACAGTTTAGCATCCATGCGCGCTTCGGTGATGGCACGCGCCGGGATGTCACCGGGCTTGCCGTCTTCGAAACCTCTGACGAGAGCGTGGCGAGCGCCGCCCCATCGGGCCTCGTCACCGGGACGGGGCGCGGCGATGTCGCGATCATCGTGCGCTACCTCGACTTCATCGAGAGCAGCCACCTGACCTTCGTGCGCGAGGTCGAAGGCTTCGAGTGGAGCGGCCCGCCGGTCGCGAATTACATCGATGAACACGTCTACAGGAAATTGCGGCAGCTACAGTTTGTCGCGGCGCCGCGCGTTGGGGATCGCGAGTTCATCCGGCGCCTGTCCCTCGATGTCACCGGCCTGCTACCCGCACCGGACGCGGTCGAGCACTTCGTCGCCGACGCCTCGCCAGGCAAGCGTGCGCAGCTCATCGATACGCTGCTCGAATCCGAAGATCACGCCAATTTCTGGGCGCAGAAGTGGGGCGATCTGATGCGGGTCTCGAAAAAACAGATCGGCGCTGGACCGGTCTTCAAATTGAACCGCTGGCTAGTCAATGCGGTCGCTACCAATCAACCCTACGACGAGTTTACGCGTGATGTGCTCACTGCGAACGGCAGCAGCCTGGTGCATCCGGCGGCCAACTACTTCCGCGCAGCGGGTGATACCTTCGACGCGATGGAGACGACCTCGCAGTTGTTTCTCGGCTCGCGGATCCAATGTGCCAAGTGTCACAATCACCCCTTCGAGCGCTGGACGCAGAACAATTACTACGGCCTAGCAGCCTTCTTCAACCGTGTCGAGCGCCGCAAGTCCGGGCGCCCGGACGAGATGTTCGTGTTCGCTTCGAAGGGCGGCGAGGTGACGCATCCCGCGACCAAGCAAGCGATGAAACCTTGGGTGCCAAAAGCCGGAACACTAGACGTTCCCGAAGGCACCGACCGCCGCCAGGCTTTCGCCGATTGGCTCACCTCGGATGGGAATCCGTTTTTCGCACGCGTCGAGGCGAACCGCATCTGGACGTATCTGATGGGGCGCGGGATTGTCGAACCGTTCGATGATTTCCGCGATTCCAACCCGCCGACCAATCCGCAGTTGCTCGATGCCCTGGCGGAGGACTTCGCCGCTTCCGGCTACGATCGACGCCATCTGCTGCGCATGATCTTGAACAGCCGCACCTACCAGGCGAGTTCCAGGACGACGCCGTTGAACGAAGCTGACCAGCGATATTTTTCCCACTACCAACCGCGTATGCTCACCGCCGAACAGCTGGTGGATGCGCTCGGGGAGGTCACCGGCCGGCCGATGAAATTCGTCGGCGTGCCCGCGACGATGAAGGCGACGCAGCTGCCGGCGCCCGATCTGAAACCGCATGACCGCGGGAAGATCGGCAATGTGGAATTCATGAAGGTGTTCGGCCAACCCGAGCGGCAGACGATCTGCGAGTGCGAGCGCGGCGACGACTCGAGCCTCGGACAGGCGCTGGAGATGTTCAATGGCAAGCTGGTGAACGACATGATCACCTCGAAGGGAGGGCGTTTGCAGGGATGGATCAAAGACGGCGTGGCGGACGCGGAGATCGTCGAGAAAATCTACGCTCTGGCGCTCGCGCGCGCGCCCACGGAGAAGGAACTATCATTGCACCAAGAATACATCGTGACGTCGGGGGATCGGGGCCAGGCGCTCGAGGACACGATGTGGACGGTGCTCAACAAGAGCGAATTTCTGTTCCAACATTGACCGGTGATGAGGCGTTTTCTGATTGTAACCATCCTCCTCATCGCGGGCGGTCCTGCTCTGGCAGAAGAGGTGAGTTTCTCGCGCGACGTCGCGCCGATCTTGCAGCGCGAATGCGTCGCCTGCCACCGCGAGGGCAAGGCGAGGGGGAAATACCGGCTCGATTCTTACAAGGAGACGATGGAAGCAGTGGTGGCAGGGGATATCGACGAGAGCGAGATCATCTACCGAATCACGGTCGACGACGAGGATGATCGCATGCCGGTGGATGCGAAACCGCTCGATGATGCCGATGTTAGGGTGATCCGGCAGTGGGTCGAGGAGGGAGCGAAATACGATGCGGAAGATCCTCTGGCTCCGATTTCCGCGATCATGCCGGTGCAGCCGCACCCGGCGGCGCCACCGACCTACCCGCGCCCGGTCGCGGTGACGGCGATGGCCATTTCAAGCGATGGCCAGGAGCTGTTCAGCGGTGGTTACCACGAGATTCTGGTCTGGGATGCGGGGGAGCAGATTCTCAAGCGGAGGATCCCGAAGAACGGTCAGCGCACCTATGATCTGGACCTGTCACCGGATGGGAAATTCCTCGCGGCCGCCACTGGAGCGCCGGGGCAGGCAGGCGAACTACGGGTTTTTGATGCGCAATCTGGGGAGGTCGTCGCCACCCCGGTGCGCATAACCGATGTCGCCCTGTGCGTGGCCTTCGATCCAACCGGTGCCCGCCTGGCCTTCGGGGCTAGCGATGGGAAGTTGCGGATCATCGACACGGCGACTTGGCAGCAATCAATGGTTCTCACGGCGCACTCGGATTGGATCAACGCGCTCGCTTGGAATCGGGATGGCACTCAGATCGCAACGGCGAGCCGCGACAAAACGGCGAAAGTCTTCGAGATTGGATCATCGGGCAAACGTTTGATCACATTCTCCGGACACGGCGAAGCGGTCCGCGGCGTCGCGTTTCATCCTGAGGGCAAAGAGGTGATCTCGTGTGGCGACCATGGGCGGCTGTTACGGTGGAAGATCGGGGACGGGAAAAAATCGGCCGACCTTGCGGATCTCGGCGGGCCGGTTTTGCGCCTGATCGCCTCTGAGGCGGGATATTTCGCCACCGCCGCAGGGCGCTCAGTGCAGTTTGCGCGGACAGATCAGAAACGTGGCCGAGAGCTCAAGCCCGGGCCGACAGACGCGACGCTCGGGGAGTGTGTGGTCCATGGTAAGCGACTGTTTGTCGGGACCTTTGCTGGTCAAGTGATCGTGTTCGATCTCGAAAGCGGCGAGCAGATCGGAAACTTCCTCGCCGCGCCGATCATCGAGCCACCTCGGCGGTAGCTCGAAAATCCCCGCACCCACCCCGGGGTATTCCGATGATGAAGCGATGAATATGTCCAGCACTCCCCTCCCATCCGTATTTGGGCGGCAGTAGTCAGCTTGGCTTGTCTCGCCGCCGCCGGCAGCGCGCGTGGAAACTGGGAGGCCTCTCCGCTCACCGTTCACGAGTGGGGCGTGAACACTTTTGACGGGAACTCGGGTGAACGCCTCGTGCAGCTGCTAGGAAATTGCTTTTGGCGGGAGGGTTTTGAAGCCGCCTTTGG
>TARA_B110000914_G_scaffold219929_1_pt1 | contig 15076 bp, 12 predicted proteins | sample TARA_B110000914 | Tara Oceans TARA_B110000914 (sample SAMEA4397983) | marine metagenome | biome: Polar Biome; feature: [MES] marine water layer (ENVO:01000295) within the mesopelagic zone...; material: water (ENVO:00002006), including particulate matter (ENVO:01000060) such...
GGCTCAGTCGGGGCAGGTGTTTGGGCGCGCGGGATCGAGACCGAGCAGGAACCCAAGAGAGCGATGAGCGGGAAAAAGAGGGGTGTTTTTCGCCGGAAAGTCATTTGACGGCGCTGGCAAGCAGGGTCTGGAAGTTCGGCGGGATTTCCTCGCGGTCAACGATGGCGGTTTCGACATCCGAGAAACCAACACCGGCAATCATTTCGGCGAGCTCAACTTCGGGGAAGCCGAGCCAGGTGTCGTAGTAGAGTTCCCGGGCTTTTTCGAAGGTGTGTTGGAGGAGATCGAGGACGATGAGGCGGCCGCCCGGTTTGAGGATTCGATGGGCTTCGGCCAGGGCCTTGGCCGGCGATTCGGCGTGGTGGAGAGCCTGGGAGAGGATGGCGAGATCGACGGAGGAATCGTCGATAGGAGGGGACTCGATATCGCCGAGGCGGTATTCGAGGTTTGGGAGTTTGTTTTCTTTGGCGAGCTTTTGGCCGAATTCGACCATCTTTTCGGAGTTGTCGATGGCGATGACTTTTTTGGCGCGCTGGGCGATGAGCTGGGAAAGAGTGCCCTCGCCGGCGCCGAGGTCGGCAACCACATCATAGTTGAGGATCTTGAGCATGGCTTCGGCGAGGCCTTTCCAGGAGCGGCCGGGGACGTATTCGCGGCCGAACTTTCCGGCGAGTTCGTCGAAGTAGGCGCGGACCTGGTCTTTGCGCTTGCGGAGGATGTGGCGGAGGGAGGAGTGGTCTTTTTCACACTCGGGGAGCTCGGAACCTGCTTCGCGGACGATTTTTTCCAGAGCGGGAGGGATTTGGGCGGAGTAGATGTTGTTTTTTCCCGAGCGTTGATCGGCGACGAGGCCTTCTTTTTTGAGTTGGGAGAGCTGGGTCGAGATCCGTGATTGTCCCATTCCGAGGATTTGCTGGAGCTCGGCGACGGAGAGCGATTCTTTCCCGAGGAGCAGCAGAATGCGCAACCGCGTGGGGTCGGAGATCATTTTCAGGGAATTGAGAATTGACGGCATGGGAAAGGGGGATTACTTCGCATCAACGAATCGCGATTCGACGATATCAAAAACAGACCCATGAGCAAAAGCTTCATTTTCTCCTCAGAATCCGTCACCGAAGGGCATCCAGACAAAGTCTGTGATACCGTGTCCGACGCTATCCTCGACGCCTGCCTTGAGCAAGACCCCAAGTCCCGCGTGGCTTGTGAGACTCTTGTGAAGGACAATGTCCTCGTGCTTGCCGGTGAAATCACCACGGGTGCCAAGTTCAACTACGAAGAAGTGGCTCGTGAGACCGTTCGTAAGATTGGCTACGATAAAACCTACGCCGACAACACCGAGTATAGCTATACTTCGAAGTTTGAAGCTGAGGGCCTCTTTTTCATGAACCTCTTGGGAAAGCAGTCGCAAGACATCGCCCAAGGAGTGGATGCTGATACTGCTGATCACAAGGACACCGCCGAGCAGGGCGCGGGAGATCAAGGGATCATGTTTGGCTATGCTGCCAACGAAACCGAGGAGCTCATGCCTGCACCTGTGGCCTACGCCCACCGACTAGGTGAGGCCTTGACTAATCTTCGCAAAGACCGCGTGCACACTTGGCTTCGCCCTGATTCCAAGACGCAGGTTTCGATGCAATACGCCGAGGGCAAACCCGTGAGCGTGACTGCCGTGGTGGTCTCCACGATGCACGCTGCTGAGATCGATACGCCTGAAATGCGCGAAATCCTTAAGCGTGACCTCATTGAAAAGGTCATCCCCGGTGAGCTTCTCCGCGACGATACCCAGTATCTCATCAACCCCACCGGGCGTTTTGTGACGGGCGGACCAGAAGGTGATGCCGGACTGACCGGACGTAAAATCATCGTTGATACTTATGGTGGCATGGGCCGTCACGGCGGTGGTGCTTTCTCTGGAAAGGACCCTTCAAAGGTTGATCGCTCGGCCGCCTACATGGCGCGTTGGGTTGCCAAGAACATTGTCGCTGCGGGCCTCGCGACTGAGTGCGAACTTCAGCTCGCCTACGCCATCGGATACCCCGATCCCGTCAGTATCAACGTCAACACCTTCGGCACCAACGAAGTTGAAGAAGACAAGATCGTGAAAGCGGTGCAGGAAATCTTCAGCTTCAAGGCCGCCAACATCGTGGACCAGCTTGATCTCCTTCGCCCCATCTATGGTCAGTCAACCAACTATGGACACTTTGGATACTCGTCTGCCACTCTTCCATGGGAGCAGCTGGACAAAGTCGATGCTCTGAAAGCGGCCCTCTAATTTATCTCTTACAAAAAAATCATTATGTCAGATTACAAAATCAAAGATATCGGCCTTGCCGATTTCGGTCGCAAGGAGCTTGATGTTGCCGAGCACGAAATGCCCGGCCTCGTGGCCACTCGCGAGAAGTATGGTCCTGAAAAGCCACTCGACGGTGTCCGCGTGATGGGGTCGCTTCACATGACCATTCAGACCGCCGTCCTCATGGAGACTCTCCGTGAAGTCGGTGCCGACGTTCGCTGGTGTTCATGCAATATCTTCTCCACCCAGGACCACGCCGCCGCGGCAATGGCCCAAGCCGGTTATCCGGTCTTTGCCTGGAAAGGTGAGACTCTCGACGAATACTGGTGGTGCACTTGGCAGGCTCTGCAGTTCCCCAATCCCGATGGCGGCCTTCCGCTCGGCCCTCAACTGATCGTGGACGATGGCGGCGACGCCACTCTCCTGATCCACAAAGGATACGAACTCGAAGACGGATCCGATTGGGTCAATGAGCCCGCTTCCTCCACTGAAGAAGCAGTCATCAAGGGGCTCTTGAAAGACATTTACGCCAAGCAGCCCGGCATCTTCCACGCCTGGGTTCCCGAACTTAAAGGTGTTTCCGAAGAGACCACGACTGGTGTTCACCGCCTCTACCAAATGCAGCGTGACGGGAAGCTTCTCTTCCCTGCCATCAACGTCAACGACTCGGTCACCAAGTCCAAGTTCGACAACCTCTACGGTTGCCGCGAGTCGCTCATCGATGGCATTAAGCGTGCTACTGACGTGATGATCTCCGGTAAAGTCGGCGTCGTTTGCGGATACGGTGATGTAGGGAAAGGATGTGCCCAAGCTCTCCGCGCTCAAGGTGCCCAAGTCGTCGTGACTGAAGTCGATCCTATCTGCGCCCTTCAGGCTGCCATGGAAGGCTTCCGCGTTCTCACCGTTGAAGACACTCTCGGCTGGGGCGACATCTACGTCACCACCACTGGTAACTTCAACATCATCCGCGCCGAGCACATGGACAAGATGAAGGACCAAGCCATTGTGTGTAACATTGGTCACTTCGACAACGAGATCCAGATTGCTGAGCTCGAAGCTCTTGACGGAGTCGAGAAGCTCAACATCAAGCCTCAGGTCGACAAGTACACCTTCAAGTCTGGCAACGCGATCTACATGCTCGCTGAAGGCCGCCTCGTGAACCTTGGTTGTGCCACTGGCCACCCAAGCTTTGTGATGAGCAACAGCTTTACCAACCAGACGCTTGCGCAGATTGCTCTTTGGGAGACCAAGGACACCCGCGAAATCGGAGTGGAAGTCCTTCCGAAGGCGCTTGATGAGGAAGTCGCACGACTTCACCTCGACAAAATCGGTGCTAAGTTGACCAAGCTCACCAAGGAGCAGGCCGACTACATCGATGTCCCGGCCGAAGGCCCCTACAAGCCCGAGCACTATCGCTACTAAAATGTAGCAGAGGCTTCAGCCTCTGATCTCAAACTTTCAAAGCCCGCTCTCTTCGGAGTGCGGGCTTTTTTAGCTGGCTGCTAGGAATTTGCTTTTGGCGGGAGGGTTTTGAAGCCGCCCTTGGACCGGAGCGGAGGGGGGTGAAAGGGGGGTGGCCATTATTAGCTCGCCGTATCGTCCAAAACTCTTACCGGATCAAACTTGAATTGAACCCTTTGATGAGGTTCGCCCCCTTCTTCCCTCGGTTTAAAGAGGTGCGCTTCTTAGCGATTTAGGCTGGATGAGACTGGGAGAGGAGAGTTTGAGCGGCTTCCTGGACGTGCTGGGCTTCGGCGGTTCCGAGCGGGCTGAGGAGGGGGAGGATGGGCCCGGTGTTGGCGATCCCGGAGAGGGAGAGGGCTTGATGCAGGACGCGGATCGGGTTGATTTCGTTGCGGAGGTCTTCGAGAGGTTGGAAGAGGCTGCGGATGTTTTCAGCGAGGTGGAGATGGCCTTCGTTGATGGCACCCAGCATGGATTGGGAGAGGTCGGGGCGGACGCACACGCAGCCTGAGGTGAAGCCGTTGATTTGGAATTTGGTGAGGTGAGCGATGGCGGGTTGCTCTCCGATGCCGCTGACGATGAGACGAGGGTCGACGAGTTCAATGAGGCGGGAGAGGTAATCGTCTTGGGCGGGATCGTCGCGGACAATGGCGTATTTGATCCAGGAGACGAATCCGTCGTTGACGAGTGTGGCGACGGTCTCGGGTTCGAGGTAGCTTTCGAATTTAATGTAGAGGACGGCAGGTTTTCCGAGAGCTCCGACGAATTTTCGGAAGCCGTTGGCGACGCCCACGTCGGTGATGAGGCCTTGCATGGGGAGGACCATCACGGTGGGGAAGTCGAAGTCTTTGAGGATCATTATTTGATCCATCATGGTGCCGTAGGCGGGGCCGACGGAAGGGACAATGAGGGTGTTCTCGGCGCTCTCGGTTGAAATGATGTCGAGGGCTTCGGCGTATTCGCTGGGGGCGATGTGGTAGAAGTTGGCGTTGCCGCCGTAGAGGAGAGTGGACACACCTCCAGCTTCGATGTGGCGGATGACTTTGGCGTTCTCCTCGCGGTTGAGTTTTAGCTCAGAATCGCGGGCCAAGGGAGGCACCGCGATGACGGAGGTGTTGAGTTGCTCGGGTGTGACTGGTGAAGTTTGCATCGGAGTAAGGTGTGATTAGTGAATCCCAGGATCGGGGGTTTTGGAACCGTCGTTGTGGAGGAAGCGGAAGTCGCAGCCTTCGTGGGCTTGGGTGACTTCGTCTTCGAAGAGCTTGCCGTAACCACGGGAGTAGTGTTTTTCAGGCGGGGTCCAGGTGGCTTTTCGGTTGGCGAGTTCTTCTTCGCTGACGTGAAGAGTGATGGCGCGGTTGGTGACATCGAGTTCGATGAGGTCACCATCCTGCACGAGGGCGAGTGGCCCGCCGACGGAGGCTTCGGGCGAGACGTGGAGGACACAGGTGCCGTAAGACGTGCCCGACATTCGGGCATCGGAAATGCGGAGGATGTCGCGGACTCCTTTTTCGAGGAGGTATTTGGGAATGGGGAGCATGCCCGACTCGGGAATGCCCGGGGCGCCAATCGGGCCGGCATTTTGCATGACGAGAACGTGGTTCTCGGTGATGCCGAGGGCCGGATCGTGGATGCGTTTTTGAACGTCGGGGTAGTCTTTGAAGACGATGGCGGGGCCTTTGTGTTGTAAGAACCTGGGGGTAGCCGCCGAGGTTTTAATGACGGCACTTTCGGGCGCGAGGTTTCCGCGGAGGATGGCGGTGCCGCCTTGCTTGGAGACCGGATTGTCGAGAGGGCGGATGACCTTGTCGTTGTAGACTTTCGATCCGTCGAGGCATTCGCCGAGGGTCTTTCCAAAGACAGTGGGGGCGTCGAGGTTGAGAAGGTGGCGGACGCGGTTGAGGAGGGCAGGAAGGCCGCCGGCATCGAAGAAGTCGGCCATGACGTATTCGCCGGATGGTCTGAGATTGGCGAGGACCGGAGTCTTGCTGGAAATTTCGTCGAAGAGTTCGAGTGGAAGGTCAACGCCTGCGCGTTTGGCGAGAGCGGTGATGTGGATGATGGCGTTGGTCGAGCCTCCGATCGCCATGTCGGCGGTGATGGCATTTTCGAAAGAGGCGCGAGTGAGGTAGCGCGAGGGTTTGAGATCCTCCCAAACCATGTCGACGATGCGGAGTCCACACGCGGCGGCCATGCGTGAGTGCGCGGCGTGGACGGCGGGAATGGAAGAAGCTCCGGGAAGGGTCAGGCCGAGGGTCTCGGTGATGGAGGTCATGGTGGAGGCCGTTCCCATCGTCATGCAGTGTCCGGGGCCGGGCGTGATGTGATCTTCGAAATCCTGCCAGTCGTCGCAGGAGAGATTTCCGGCTCCGCGTTCGGCCCAGTACTTCCAGACATCGGATCCCGAGGCGAGGGCTTCGCCGCGCCAGGAAGCCCGCATCATCGCGCCGCCTGGCATGAAGATGACGGGAATGTCGACCATGATCGCTCCCATGAGGAGGGCGGGGACGGTTTTGTCGCATCCTCCCATGAGAACCGCGCCATCGATGGGGTGGCAGCGGAGGGTTTCCTCCACTTCCATGGCAAGGAGGTTGCGGTAGAACATTGAGGTGGGCTTCATGAAGGTCTCGCTGAGACCCATCACGGGCATTTCGACGGGGTATCCGCCGGCCTGCCAAATGCCGCGTTTGATTTCCTCGGCACGTTGGCGAAAATGGGAGTGGCAGGGGAGGAGGTCGTTCCAGGTGTTGAGGATGGCGATGACGGGTTTGCCTTCGTATTCCTCTTGATTGATGCCGAGTTGTTTGTGGCGGGAGCGATGGCCGAAAGATCGAAGATCGTCGGGGCCAAAGAAGCGGTAAGAGCGGAGCTGATCGGGTGTGAGGCGACTCATGGTGTTAGTGCAGATTGGAGGAAAGAGATGGCGAGGGAAAGAGAGGAATTTTGGGATGGTTCCGGTGTGGTTGATCAGAGAAGGTTGAGGGATGGGTGCTCTTGAAATTTGCCTGGTGGGCTTGGCGGTAGTGATCGTGTCGATTTTGCTGCTGCGGCTGCATGCTTTTCTGGGATTGCTTCTGGGAGCATTCGTGGTGTCGGTATTGACACCCGGAGTGGGAACGGAGGCGATGGGTCAGGTTGCGGCGGGGTTTGGGGAGGGGTGCCGGAAAATAGGGATCCTGATCGCGCTGGCGGCGATCATTGGACAGTGCCTTTTGGTAAGCGGGGCGGCGGAGCGGATCGTGCGGGGGTTGCTCTCGTTCTTTGGCGTGAAACGAGCGCCTCTCGCTTTTCTTGGGAGCGGATTTGTTCTCGGGATTCCGGTATTTTTCGACACCGTGTTTTATCTCATGCTTCCGATCGTGCGGGCCTTCGCGCGCGCGAATCCCAAGGTTTATCTTCTGGCTCTTCTCAGCGTGGTGGCGGGTGCCAGCATGGCGCATTCCCTGGTGCCACCAACGCCGGGACCCTTGTTGGTGGCGGCTCGTCTTGAGGTGAGTTTGGGAGTCTTGATTCCGGCGGGATTGATGTTGGGGTTGGTGACGATTTCGGTGGGATACGCCTATGCCCACTGGGCGAACGGACGATTTGGAATTACCTATCGAGAGATCGATGCTCCCGAGATTGAGAGTTTTGAGAAAAAGGAACTTCCCGGTTTGGGTTGGTCCTTGTTGCCTATTTTACTGCCACTCATATTGATCAGTTTGGGAACCTTTGTGAAGATGAAGGGAGATGTGCCGGACTGGCTGGTCACCCTGAGTGACAAGAACGTGGCGCTGGCGCTCGGAGCGGGGATGGCCATGATTTTGGCCTCGCGATTCTGCGAGTTGAAGAAAGTGGTTCACGAGGCGCTGTCGAGCGGGGGCGTGATCATTCTAATCACAGCGGCGGGGGCGGCCTTTGGGGCGGTGTTGAAGGACACCGGAATTGGCGGGGAGCTTTCGGGGATGGTTGGAGATGGCGGTGGTGTGCTTCTGTTGGCCTTTGGTCTGACGGCGCTCGTTCGTTTTGCGCAGGGATCAGCGACAGTGGCGATGATTACCGCAGTGGCCATTGTGGCTCCGATGGTGCTGGAGGCAGATCTTGGATTTCACCGGGTCTATGTCGCGCTGGCGATCGGTTGTGGCTCGAAACCCTTGCCCTGGATGAATGACAGTGGGTTTTGGATTGTCTCTAAAATGTCGGGGATGAACGAAACCGAAACGCTCAAGACCTTCTCGGTGATGTTATCGCTGATGGGTGTGGTGGGTTTTGCGGTAGTATGGCTGGCGAGCGCTCTGATCCCGCTGAGCTGATTCAGGACCCCGGCTTTTTTATTCTTCAGGAGGAAAATAAGAATCTGAGGTCTTCTTCTTCTTATAAAAGAAAGGAGGTTTGAATAATAAGGAGTCTTTTTCTCACGGTTATTGTTTATTCCGATGATAACGATCCCTCGTGAGCGATCGTTATTTCACGATCTGGCCATTTTGTGAAACAACCGGAAGGCTTCTCCGATTTTATCCCGTCACGTTAATTTCCTGACAGCGGTTGATTTTTTTGAGCCGAGGGAGGCTATTGGCATGGGCAGAAAGAGCTTACTTTTTGTGGTAGAAACGGCCGTCTTCGGCACCGACGAGGAGCTCGCGTTTTCCGTCGCCATTGAGGTCGATGGTGCTGGGGCTGGAGCTGTGGCCGGAGACTTTACGCTTGGCGAGGTTGCCGGTCTTTTTGAAGACGGTCTTGCCCTTGAGTTGACCTTCGTTGCGGTAGAGTTCGGCATTGATGGAGTTGACGATGAGGTCGAGATCCCCGTCGCGGTCCCAGTCGACGATATCGATTTTTCTGCGGCCGCTTTTGCCGGCGTGGCTGGTGTTGAGGGCGATGAAGCGACCATCTTCGTTAATGAAGATCCGCTTGCCGGGAAGGAGGATGAGGGTGCCGTCGGTGGTTTTTTTGCGCTCGAAGAAGGCGAGGTAGCCTTCGTGATCGAGGACGATGAGGTCGTTGACCTTATCCTTGTTCCAATCGACGATGATGGGGGTGGTGCGCCATTGGGTGACGAGGTTTTTGTCTTCGGGTGTCCACCAGTTCCAAGAGGGTTTTGGGGTTTCGTCAGGCCAGGCGACGGTGACGGGTTGGGCGGGGCCGAGCTTGGGTTGGGTGAGGGTGCCGATGTTTTGATACCAGAGAATTTTCCCCCAGATGGAGTTGATCATGATGTCGGGGAGTTCGTCGTGGTTCCAGTCGCCGATGGAGAGGGTGGTGTAGCCCCATTTGGCTTCGCAGGGGCCTTGGATGGAGCCGTTTGGTCCGGCTTGGATGTGGATGGTTTTGTTGTCGGATTTGAGGAGGACGGGGGCGGCCCATTTGGGAGCGGGTTTGCCGTCGAGATTTTCGAAGAAGGCGATGTTTCCGGCGGTGTTTCCGGAGAGGATGTCTTCGTCTCCGTCGTGGTCCCAGTCGTAGCCGACGGGGGTGGCGAGGGCGCCGAATTTGAGGTCGTCGGCGTCTTGCTGGAAGTATTTTGGAGAGAGGAATTTTGGGGTGCCGTTTTTGTCAAGTTGTCCGGTGTGTTCGAGGAAGGCGACGCGGCCGTCTTCGTCGCCGACGATGAGGTCTTGGTCTCCGTCGTGATCCCAGTCGATGGCGGTGGGGGTGATCATTTGGACGTGCATGCGGTGGGGGAGGCGTTTTCCAGCAGAGTAGATGGGGACTTTGGCGGTGCCGGTGTTTTGGAAGTAGGTGAAGCCGTCGAGGAATTCACCGCAGAGGAGGTCGAGGTCGCCATCGTTGTCGAAGTCGACGAGGTTGGGGGAGGGCATGCCGTAGACGTCGATATCTTTTTCGGCGGCCTGAATTCTACGGGGTTCTTCGTACTTGGGGGCGGCGGTAGTGCCGGAGTTGCGGAGGAGATAGACCCAGCCGTGGAGGGGGCCGTTGGTCCAGGTGCCATTTTTGTCGTAGGCGTTGTCCCAGCCGTAGTCGCCCCAGAATCCTTCGCCCACGATGAGGTCGAGGGCGCCGTCGTTGTCGTAGTCGGCAGCTTGCCATTGGCGGGCACGGAGGTTGCCTTTTTTCTTGGTAAGTTTGTCGTGGTGGATGGCTTCGCTTTCGATGGCTCCCTTGCCGGGGAAGTTTTTCCAATGGCGACCGGGGGTGAGGACGATTGGTTTACCCTCGGGAGATGAGACTCGGATGTTGGTGTAGCCCTCGCCGATTTTGACCGCTTTTTTGAAGACGGGCATCTTTGAGCCGCCGGGGTTTTCGAAGAGGTAGGTGCCGTTGTAGGGTTTGTCGGGGCAGGAGACGATGAGGTCGAGGTCGCCATCGTTGTCCCAATCCATGGGGAGGGGCCAGGCCCAGAGGCCGACGCCGAGGTCGACGGCGAGGCCCGGGTTGTTGTATTTGAGCCGCTTGAGGTCATGTTCCTCGGCGGCGAGAGTTGAGACGAGGAGAAGGGGGACGATGATGCCTTTGAGAGTCATGAACGTTTTGATTTAAGAATGGTAGTGCAGAGGGCTCCTGCGATGAGGGTGACGAGGACGCCGATGACGGGGGCCATTTGGGCGTTGAGGAAGGAGGAGGCGGAGATCGAGATGATGGAGATGACTCCGGCGAGGGTGGCGATGATGGCGGTGCGGCTGGTGGCGAATTTATTAACCATGCCGAGGAGGAAGAGGCCGGTCATGGCTCCGCCGATGATGCCGGAGAGAGTCCACCAGATGTCGAGGGCGCTGTGGGTGACTTTGACGAGGTAGAGGGCGAGGGTGGTGCCGAGGATTCCCCAGAGGATGGTGCCGAGGTAGAGGGATTTCATGGCTGATTTTTCTGAAGCGTTTGGGTTGAGGAAGCGCTTGTAGAAATCATTCATGATGAGGGTGGCGGAGGAGTTGAGGCTGGTGGAGACGGTGCTCATGGCGGCGGCGAAGATGGCGGCGACGAGGAGTCCGGTGAGGCCGGGGGGGAGTTTGTCGGAGATGAAGTGTGGGAAGACGCGGTCGCCGACATCGGTGAGGGTGAGGGTGCTCTTTATTTCGGAGGCTGCGGGGGAATCTGGGGGGAGGTTTTGTTGGGAAAGTTTTTGGTGGGTGACGACATCGTAGACGGCGTTGAGGTCGCCGGGCGAGTTGATGGTTGCGCTGGCGACGGGCTGAGAGGGGTCGCCTTGATCTGCTCCGTAGTAGGAGAAGAGGGTGGTGCCGATGAGGAAGAAGAGGGCGCTGACGGGAATGTAGAGGAGGCTGCCCATCCAGACGGAGCGTCGCGCTTCGGCGTCGGTTTTGGAAGCGAGGTAGCGCTGGATATAGGATTGATCGATGCCGAAGTTTCGGAGGTTATCGACGAGGCCGAAGAGGAAGATGACCCAGAAGGTGGTGGAGGCGAAATCAGTGAGCGAGAAGGAGCCGAGGGAGAATTTGTCATTGGCGGTGGCGGTTTCGATGACACCGGAGGGGCCACCGGGGGCGCCATTGAGGAGGATGATGAGGCAGATGATGGCGCCGCCCATGAGGACGAGGGCTTGGATGGCATCGGTCCAGATGACGGCGGTGAGGCCGCCGACGAGGGAGTAGAGGGTGACGCAGAGGCCGGTGAGGAGGAGGATGGTGTAGATGTTCCAGTCGAAGATGATCTGCATGGGGAGGGCCATGAGGTAGAGGACGATGGCGATGCGGGCGATGTGGAAGAGGAGGTAGAAGGAGCTGGTGAAGATGCGGGCCCAGGGGCCGAAGCGGTTTTCGAGGAGTTCGTAGGCGGAGATGGCTCCGCTTTTTCGGTAGTAAGGGAGGAAGTATTTCACCGCGATGATGGCGACGAAGGGGATGGAGAGGGAGAAAGCGAAGGCGTTCCAGTTGCCGGCGAAGGATTTGCCGGGGAGGGCGAGGTAGCTGATGGAGCTGACGTAGGTGGCGAGGATGGAGAGGCCGCAGACCCAGCCGGGGATGGAGCGGTTGCCGGTGGTGTAGCCTTCGACCGAGCGGGTGCGGCGATAGAAATAGAAGCCCATCGCCATGGTGCCGCCGAAGTAGAGAACGAGGACGATCCAGTCGAGGGTGTGGAAGGGGGAGTCGGGCATTACGGGAGGATGGGGAGTGGGCATCCTCCCCGCTCTGTTGAAAGTTTTCTCTCTTTATTGGGCGTCGCGGACCTGCAGCATGGTGTCGAGGATGGTGTTCCAGGTTTGCTGCTCTTCGAGGAGTTCGTTGGAGAACATGCAGCCGTCCCAGCAGATGTGCTCGATTTTGCGGTCGGCGTGATCTTTGAGCCACTCGGAGGAGCATTTGACGATGTCGAGTTTGCCCTTGGGATCGTCGGCTCGGCAGTGGTTGCCGGTTTTGTCGTGTGCGCCGCTTCCGTGGACGGATCCGTCGTTTTGAGCGACGTGGAAGTCGATGGTCCAGGGGCGGAGTTTGTCGACCATGGAGCGGTAGGCGGGCCAAAATTCGTCGTCGGTGTGGTCTTCTTTGACCAAGGCATGTTCGGGTGCGTTATAGCCGAGGAGGTAGAGGTAGGTGTGGGCGAGGTCGGATTGGAAGCCGACGGTTTTGGGGAGGCCGATGGCTTCGAGGAGGTCGAGCGCGTCCTTCCAGGAATGGATACCGCCCCAGCAGATTTCGCCTTCCATGGCGAGGCGTTCGCCATTGTCGGCCGCGACGGCGGCGGCGCGCTTGATGGTGTCGGCGGCGAGGGCGGTGTTGCCTGCAGGGTCCTTGGCCCAATCTTCGACGCCTCCGGCGGTGTCGATGCGGATGGCTCCATATTCGCGGACGCCGTGGGCTTTGAAGATGTTGGCGACGCGGCAGGCTTTTTCGACAGCGAGGACGAAGTTTTCGCGATCGGTTTGTGAGCCGAAGGCGGGGCCGCCGACGGTGCCTTCCCAGATGGGGGCAACGAGGGTGCCGACTTTGAGATTTTTCGAGGCGATGAGGTCGGCGATCTTTTTCAAGTCGTCCTCGGAGGCGTCGGGATCGGTGTGAGGGTGAAAGAGGAAGTAATCGACGCCGTCGTATTTTTGACCGTTGACTTCGGAGTTGGCGGTGAGTTCGAGCATGCGCTCGAGGGAGATGGGAGGATGGTCGGTGCCTTCTTCTTTCCCGACGAGGCCGGGCCACATGGCGTTGTGAACTTTGAGCTTACTCATGAGGGAAATACTGAACGGTGAGGAGCGAATGGTGAAGAGAGAAATCTACGAGGTAGATTTTTTTGAGGAAAGCGAGGCGAATGATGGAGCCGAGGGTAGAGATGAGGGTGACGAGAATGAGAAGCATAATGACCGAGAGAGAACTGGAAACATGGTTTGCCGATGGAATCGGGCGAAGCCTCTATTGCTTTTTTGGCGATCTCTCGGTTTGAGAGCCAGGCAAAGGCGATCTTTTCAAACAGAGAGAAAAGGAGAGCGGCAAGATTTAGGTCTCGGACGATTTTTCAGCCAGTAGGGGGAGGCGTTTCTTCCTGAACCACTGGAGGCTGATAGCGAGGATCACTCATTTCAAGACGAAGGGAATCGGGAGGGAATATTGATAGCGGATGGCTTGGCCGAGGCCGTTACGGGCGGGCTTGAAACGCCAGCGGCGGATGGCTGAGACCGCGGCGTTGTCGAGGGAGGAGTGGCCGCTGGATTTGGAGATACGGACGGAGATGACTTTGCCAGAGCTGCTGACGGTGAATGATAAGGTGACGGTGCCTTGATGGCCGGCGAGTTTTGCGGAGGAGGGGTATTTGGGTTTGGGGTGGCTGATGATGAAAGGCTTGCTGCCAATGCGTTTGGCGGCGGCAGCGCGGGCGGAATCGGCGCGACGTTTGGCGTCTTCGATTTTCTTTTTGGTGGCCGCGGATTTTTGGGCGGCGAGCTTTTGGCGTCGTTTCTCTTCGATTCGTTTTTTGGCAATCTCGCGTTGACGTTTGAGTTCCCGCTCACGGGTCGCCTTGGCCTTACGTTCATTCCGAAGAATGGCAGGATTGGCTTTCGGTTCCGGTTTGGGAGGTGGGGTGGGCTCGATTTTGGGTGGGGGAGGAGGCTTGACTGGTTCGGGTTCTGGAGGCGGAGGAGAGGGTTCAGGCTGGGGAGTCGGCTCCGGTTGAGGTGCGGGAGGGGTCGGTGCTTTGACGGGTTCTGGAGCCGGTTCGATGAATTCGATGAAAGTGAGGTCAACAAGGGCGACTCTTTCGGGAGGTTTTTCGGAGAAGGCAAAAGTGACCTTACCCCACTTTAAGGCACTCGCATAGAGCGCCGCGGTGAGGAGGAAGACGGTGCTCCAAATGAGGGGCTGGCTACTCCGTGAGTTCATTTTTTTTGTCGTATGCCAAAGACATAATACCACTTTCCCGCGCGATTTCGATCACGGGAAGCAAGGTTCCGACTTGTGCTGATTTGTCGCTGCGAATGACAAGGGCGTCGATGTCGGTGTGTTTGATGACGTCGCGCAGCTTGTTGCCGAGTTCCTCTTGGGTGGTTTCCTCGCCTTCGAGGAGGATGGTGTTGTCTGCGGTGATGACGAGGGAGAGGTGGGGATCGTCGGGATTACCGGGGGCCGATTCCATGGGGCCGGCGGGGAGCTCGACCTGGCGGTCGGGTTTGATGAATTGGCTGCTCACCATGAGAAAGATGAGGAGTTGGAAGACCACGTCGATGAGCGGGGTCATGTCGATCCCGGCGTCAATGCGGCGTTTGCGGGTGATGAGCATGGCTCAGCTTTGCGGAGAGGAGAAAAAGCGCTCGCGGAGGTGCGAGGTGAGTTCGTTGAGGTCGTGGACGAGCCTGTCGACGCGAGCTTCGAAAATCCTGGCCATAGCCATGGCGGGGATGGCAACGAGGAGGCCGGCGACGGTGGTAAGAAGGCCGGTCCAGATGCCATCGGCAAAGTCGGCTGGGGTGACGGTTTCCCCGAGTTTGGCGATCTTTGAGAAGGCGATGACCATTCCCCAGACGGTGCCAAGAAGGCCGATGAGGGGAGAGATTGCCGCGATGAGGGCGAGGATGCGGAGTCCGCGTTCGTGTTGGAGGATGACGCGGGAGGCTTCCCGTTCGGTGACATTAAGGGTGTGTTCTTCGCCGCCGGAGGCTTCTTTGACGAAGACGCTCCCCACCCGCATGAGGGGATTGGTGGAATATTTGAGTGGGGCCATTTCTTGCAATTTCCGGATGGTGCGGGAAACGCGATACGGCCGTATGGTGTAATAGATGAGGCGTTCCAGAACAATCACCACAGTGATGATTGAGAGAATGAGGAGGGGCCACATGAAGCCGCCGCCTTTGTAGAAGAGATCTTGCAGGGAGAATTCCATGAGGTGTTCGGGAGGTTGGTCCCGAACTCGCGCGAGCGAAAGCCCGAAAATGTGAGGATG
>TARA_B110000914_G_scaffold42191_1_pt1 | contig 15051 bp, 14 predicted proteins | sample TARA_B110000914 | Tara Oceans TARA_B110000914 (sample SAMEA4397983) | marine metagenome | biome: Polar Biome; feature: [MES] marine water layer (ENVO:01000295) within the mesopelagic zone...; material: water (ENVO:00002006), including particulate matter (ENVO:01000060) such as......
TCAATTCATTTAATTGACTCTCTTTTAAAACTAAATATCAATGTTAAAAAAGTATTCTCACCTGAACATGGATTTAGAGGAGAAGCTGATGCAGGTGAAAAAGTAAAAAACAGTATAGATTTAAAAACTGGATTAGAAATTATATCATTATATGGCTCTAATAGAAAGCCAACTGACGAACAGTTAAAAGATCTAGATGTTCTTGTTTTTGACATTCAAGATGTAGGAGCCAGATTTTACACCTACATCTCTACCCTCCATTACGTAATGGAAGCAGCAGCAGAAAATAATTTAAAACTTATTATTCTAGATAGACCTAACCCTAATGCACATTATGTAGATGGTCCAGTACTTAATATGGAATTCAAAAGCTTTGTTGGAATGCACCCTGTCCCTATAGTTCATGGGCTGACCATCGGAGAATATGCTATGATGATTAATAATGAGGGATGGTTAGACAACGGAGTTAAATGTAAAATGGAGGTAGTTCCTGTGAATAATTATAAAAGATCTATTATTTATAAACTTCCAATAAAGCCCTCTCCTAACCTTCCAAATAAAAAATCAATTAATTTGTATCCTAGTTTATGTTTATTCGAAAGTACTTCTGTAAGTATAGGAAGAGGAACAAATTTACAATTTCAGGTAATAGGAAACCCTAATTGGGCAAACAAAAACTTTTCTTTTACTCCAAAATCAATGCCTGGAGCAAAAACCCCAAAACATATAAACAAAAAGTGTTATGGTGAAAATTTAAGCGAATCCCCTCTATTAAGTGAAATAAATTTAAGTTGGATTATAAATGCTTATAATATTTCAAGTGATAAAAAAACGTTTTTCAAAAAAGGATTTAATAAACTAGCTGGAAATCAAAAGCTTCAACAGCAAATAATTAATGGAATTAGTGAAGAAGATATAAAGTTAAGCTGGCAAAAAGATCTAAATGATTTCAAAAAAATTAGATCTAAATATTTAATTTATAACTAGGGTATATTTAAATATTTGTGAGTTTGAAGAGAAACTTTCCATTTTGTGTTTCTCATTACAAAATCCACAATAATTGGCATCATCTTATCTCTATTACTCCATTCAGGCTGGAGGTATAGGATACAATCATTATTTACTTTTTGAGCTTCCTTATCTGCAAATTCTAAATCATTTAAATTGTGTATAATTACTTTAAGTTCATTAGCTCTTTTATAGATTTCGTTTAAAGGATTTTTATTTTTCTTAGGTGAAAGACAAATCCAATCCCAATCTCCAGTTAATTTGTAAGCTCCAGAAGTTTCTATATGTGTTTTTATTTTATTCTTCTTTAATAATTTTGTCAAGGGAAACATATTCCACATTAATGGTTCTCCACCTGTAATAACTACTGTATCAGAATACGATTTAGCTTCTTTTACTATATTTTTAATATTAGTTGGTGGATGAATTTTCGGATCCCAACTTTCTTTGACATCACACCAATGACAGCCTACATCACAACCTCCTAATCTTATGAAATATGCAGCTGAACCTTTATAAAATCCCTCACCTTGTATGGTATAAAAGCCCTCCATTAAAGGAAGTAAAGTTCCTTCATTTATTTTTAGATTGATGTCACTTGAATTCATTCTGCAAATATATAGGATAAAATCAATTTTGATTTAAAAGGAATTATTACTTTTAATAAACTTTTATATAAACATGAACAAATACATTATTATTTTAATAATAGCTTTAATTTACGGTTGTAATGATAGCAATTACCATATATCAAAAGGGAAAGTTGGAAAAGTAAACTCTGAAACAATTATCAAGCAACTTGACTCAATTTTTATATTAGATTCTATTGTTAGAAGAATTGGAGAAGGCGATTATATGTTCTCAGGAGATGATAATTACTTGATTTTTGATAAACAAAAAAATCATCTATTAACTCTAACTCCTAAACAACAACATGATATTAATGAAACAATTGAAACGATTGAAATAATAAGTGAAAAATATTCAACAAATAATGGGCTAACTATTAACAGCACTTTTGAAGACCTTCAAAATGCACATAATATTTCTACAATTCAAAATACTATTAATAATATCATAATATTTGTAGATGAAATTGATGCTTATTTTATTATTGATAAAAATAACTTGCCAATTGATTTAAGATTAGGAACAGAGAATAAAATTGAAGAAATAAATATTCCACCTAATTCTAAAATTAAAAAATTTATGATTGGATGGTATTAAACTATTATTATGAATGAACTATCCCCTTTCCATTTAGCTATTCCCGTAAATAATTTAGAAAGCTGTAGAGGTTTTTATAAAGAAATTCTTGGTTGTAAGGAAGGAAGAAGTAGTGATCAATGGGTTGATTTTAACTTTTTTGGCCATCAGTTGGTAATTTACTTTAATGAAAGTAAATTAACACCACCTAATAATAATTCAGTTGATGGAAAACAAGTACCTATTCCTCACTTTGGTGTTGTATTAAAATGGGATGATTTTAATAATTTTGCTAATTCGCTAACAAAAAATAAAGTCAAATTTATTATCGAACCCTACGTTAGGTTTAAAGGTTTGACTGGTGAACAATCTACAATGTTTTTTAAAGATCCTTCTGGGAATGCTTTAGAATTCAAATCATTCAAGGACTCGAAACAAATCTTTGCTAAATAATCAATTATTGAACTCTCTTGAAAGTAAGGTGTTTTTTAAAAGCATAGCTATTGTCATAGGTCCTACTCCACCTGGAACCGGAGTAATATAACTTGCTTTAGATTTTACAGATTCAAAATCAACATCCCCTTTAATAACGTATCCTTTTGGATGATTATCATCTTTTACTCTTGTAATGCCTACATCAATAATCACGACACCTTCTTTAATCATATTAGATTTTAGGAAATCGGGCACTCCTAAAGCTGAAATTATTATATCTGCATTTTTTGTGAATTCTTCTAAATTTCTAGTTCTACTGTGAACCACAGTTACAGTTGAATCACCAGGATTACCTTTACTATTCATTAAAATACTAATTGGCCTACCTACTATGTGACTCCTACCGATTACCACAGTATGCTTACCAACCGTATCTATCTCATATCTTTTTAATAATTCCATAATTCCATAAGGAGTAGCTGGAATAAATGTTTTCATATTAAGTGCCATTTTTCCAAAATTTGTAGGATGAAAACCATCAACATCTTTATTTGGATCAATCGCTAATAATACTTTTTCTTCACTAATATGTTTTGGCAATGGTAATTGAACGATAAAACCATCAATATCATCATCGTTGTTTAGCTCTTGTATTTTTTGAAGTAATTCTGATTCTAGAATATCTACTGACAACTTAACTAAAGTAGAGTTAAAGCCAATGCGCTGGCATGATCTAACCTTGCTACCCACATAAGTTAAGCTAGCACCATCTTCTCCTACTAAAACAGCAGCTAAATGAGGAGGTCTTTCACCTTTAGAAATAATATCATCAACTTCCACTTTAATTTCTTCCTTTATTAAATTCGAAATACTTTTACCGTCTATTATCTTCATAATTACATTTTACTTCATTCCTTGCATCATCTGCATTAGTTTATTAGAACCGCCACCTTGCATCATCTTCATCATTTTAGACATCTGTTCAAATTGCTTTATTAATTTATTCAATTCTTGAATATCTAAGCCACTTCCTTTAGAAATTCTTTTTTTTCTACTAACATCAATAATTTTAGGATTTGACCTTTCTTTAGGCGTCATAGAGTGAATTAAGGCTTCAATATGATTAAAAGAATCGTTATCAATTTCAGTATCACCCATAGCTTTACTAGCCCCAGGAATCATACTCACCGTATCTTTAAGATCCCCCATTTGTTTAATTTTTTTAATTTGATCTAAAAAATCATCAAAACCAAATTGACTTTTAGCAATTTTCTTGTTTAAAATACGAGCTTGTTTTTCATCATAAAAGTCTTGAGCTTTCTCTACAAGAGAGACAATGTCACCCATACCCAAAATTCTATCAGCCATTCTTTCAGGATGAAACACATCAATAGCATCCATTTTTTCACCTGTTCCAATAAACTTTATTGGCTTATTAACTACTGATTTAATAGAAAGTGCAGCACCTCCACGTGTGTCACCATCAAGTTTAGTAAGTATTACACCATCAAAATTTAAAATATCATTAAATGCTTTAGCAGTATTAACAGCATCTTGACCAGTCATTGAATCAACAACAAAAAGGGTTTCATTAGGATTTACCGCTTGATGAATATCTTTAATTTCTTTCATCATTCTTTCATCAACAGCCAACCTGCCAGCAGTATCAATAATAACAGTGTTTAATCCGTTATTATTAGCATAAATAATAGAATCAGTTGCTATTTTAACTGGATTTTTTTCAGAATAATCGCTATAAACCTCAACACCTAACTGTTCACCAAGAACTTTAATTTGATCTATAGCAGCAGGCCTGTAAACGTCACAAGCTACCAAAAGTGGTTTTTTTGATTTTTTACTTATTAAATATTTCGCAAGCTTTCCACTAAATGTTGTTTTACCTGACCCCTGTAAACCAGACATTAAGATAATGGTTAAGTTATTTGATAAATTAATCCCAGTCGAATTTCCTCCCATTAAGTTTGCCAATTCATCTTTGACAATTTTAATCATCAATTGACCAGGGTTAATAGTGGTCAAAACATTTTGACCTAATGCTTTAAGCTTGACATTAGCGGTAAACTCTTTAGCCGTTTTAAAATTAACATCTGCTTCAAGCAAAGCTCTTCTTACCTCTTTTAAAGTTTCAGCAACATTAATTTCAGTAATCTTACCATGACCTTTAAGAACTTTTAAGGCAGAATTAAGTTTATCAGTAAGGTTGTTAAACATTAATATAATTTTATTTACAAATCTAATGATTTGTAAATATTAGTACTAAAAAGTATATGTATTTATTTGTTAAAAATAAAAAATAGTTTAATTACATTTTGTTTGGAACCTCAATTCCAAGTAGAAACATTGAAGACTTTATCACTAAACCTACTTTATAAGAAAGATTCAATCTAAAACTTTTTAACAGATTATCATCTACTTTTAAAATTGACGTTGATTGATAATATGAATTAAAAGATTTGACAAGTTCGTAAGTATAATTAGCTATTAATGCAGGGTTCAAATTTTCAGCAGAATTCTTGATAGCTAAAGGATATTGAGTTAATAGCTTTAAAATGTTTTTTTCTTTATTATTGATTTTTAAATTAAGATCTGTAAGGGATTTAGAGAAATTTTCTTTATTAACAAGTGATTGAATCCTAGCATATGTATATTGAATAAAAGGACCTGTATTACCATTAAAATCAATAGATTCTTTAGGGTCAAATAATATTCTTTTTTTAGGATCCACTTTTAATATAAAATATTTAAGAGCTCCTAGCCCTATAACACTATTTAAGTTATGTTTTTCATCATCGGAAAACTCATCAATTTTACCTAACTCTTCTAACAACAAACTGGCATTTGTTTTCATTTCACAAATTAATTCATCAGCATCTACCACTTTTCCTTCTCTACTTTTCATTTTTCCTGAAGGTAAATCGACCATTCCATAACTTAAGTGATGTAATTGATTCGACCAATCAAAACCTAATTTGTTTAAAATTCTAAATAATACTTTAAAATGATAGTCTTGTTCGTTCCCAACAGTATAAATAACTCCATTCATTTTTGGATAATCCTTATATCTTAAATAAGCAGTACCTAAATCCTGAGTCATATAGACTGAAGTACCATCTGACCTTAGTAATATTTTTTCATCTAAGCCTTCATCACTTAAGTCAATCCAAACTGAACCATCAGTTTTTTTGAAGAAAATATCATTATCTAAACCTTTTTGTATGATTTCTTTTCCAAGCAAGTAAGTTTTACTTTCATAGTAATATGAATCAAATTTAACTCCTAAATCACTATATGTTTTATCAAAACCTTCATATACCCATGAGTTCATTTTTTTCCAAAGGTCTATGACATTTTTGTCTCCGGCTTCCCATTTAACTAATAAACTTTGTGCTTCTAAAAAAATAGGAGCATTTTTCTCTGAATCTATTTTAGATTGACCATTTTTCATTAATTCAGAAATTTCTTCTTTATATATTTTATCAAAAAGAACATAATATTTCCCCACAAATAAATCGCCTTTATCACCAGCATCCTTAGGGGTTGTGTTTTTACCATATTTCACCCAAGCTATGATAGACTTACATATATGAATTCCTCTGTCATTTATTATTTGTGTTTTATTAACGTTCTTTCCTGAAGCTTCTAATATTTTAGAAATAGAGTATCCTAAAAGGATGTTTCTTACATGTCCTAAATGAAGTGGCTTATTGGTGTTTGGAGAAGAGTATTCTACTAAATATAATGGATCGCTAACAATAGGTTTAAGAATTCCAAAATCTTCGATTTCAATTATTTCGTTTAAGAATTCAATATAAAACTTGCTATCAATAACTAGGTTTATAAATCCATGAATCAAATTATAACTTTCAACATATTTAGAATTATTCACAAAAAAGACACCTATTTCATTTCCGATTTCAACTGGAGATTTTCTAATTAATTTAACTAAAGGAAAAATCACAACAGTAACATCTCCTTCAAAATCTTTTCTAGTAAGTTGAATTTCAATATTATGAAAGTCAACGTTATATTCAGAATTTAAAAATTGTGATAACTCTGCTTTTAATATAGTATTGATATTCATCAAATTAATTTGAAGCAAATATACTTATAAAATGAATAAACATATTTTTTTGAAATACCTTTATAACGTCTTAATATATAAACAAATGCTAAGAAATATTTCTTATAATGATTCTAAAATATCAAAGGAAATTGAAATGTTAGTTGGTAAACAATTCACAATTTTAGAAAGAATTAAAATGAAAGGAATAGGATCTTCAAATCTATTAATTCAATTTAGTAATGAAAAGATTGAAAACTTATTAAATTTAGATAAAAATCTTAATAAGTGTAATACAGGAATCAGACCCAAAGGGTTAATAATTAGATTTAAAGTACTGCTTGAGACTTATGCGCTAATAATTCCATTTTATAAATTAAAAATTTTTAAAGGGAAGTCAAATCAATACTCTTTATATAAAGATGAATATGTTATCAAGCTTAAAGTTAAAGGCTTAGATGATCATGATTTTTTTAAAAAAATATCTAAATTTAGAATATCTAATTAATAACTTCAGCTATCATACATCTAACACTGCCACCACCACACTTTTCAATAGTATCTACACTTGATGATATAATTTTAGAATACTTACTTATTTTTTTAATTTGAATGTCATCTAATGAGTCATAAGCTGCTTGGCTCATAACAATAATACTGTCATTATTTACTTTTAATTCAATCATGTTACCTGCAAATGAAGATAACTGATGCTCTGAGATTATAATGAGCTCCTTATTATCATCTTTTAAACTTTGTATTATTTTCTCTCTTTCTTGAGTATTGTCAATTGAATCGAGACATATTACAGCATATCCTTCTGCTATACACATCATTACATTTGTATGATAAATCACCTGTCTTTTTGATTCAACTGTATGAAATGAATTGAAAATAATAGGCATAAATTTAAAATCATTACAGAACTCATCAATTAGATTCTCATTTGTTCTTTCAGAAAGAGAACAATAGGCTTTTTTATTAATTCTATCTAGCACCATGCTTCCAGTACCCTCCAAAAACAAATTGTTATATTCAGCTTCACTATAATCAACAACTTCATTAATTTCAATATTATTTTTTTCTAAAAAAATAATTACATCTTCACTTCTTTCAAGCCTACGGTTATTTGCAAACATAGGGTATGTAGCAATAGTTTTCTTTTCATGAAAACTGATCCAATTATTAGGAAAAATAGAGTCTGGAGTATCGTGTTTCAAATCATCTTGATATACTAATACATTTATACCTGAAATTTTTATTTTTTCAACTAAATTATCAAACTCAACCAGAGCTTGATTTAAAATAAAATCATTACTTATATTTTTAATTTTAGATTGAAAAAAATTATTTTTTAAAGTTTCACTATTTACTCTAAAGGTAGAAGGTCTAACCATTAAAATTGAATGTAAGTTATTACTCATAATTTAATTTCTAATTAAGGGTAAAGAAGAACACCTAAATAACCCTTCTTGTTTAGATATTTCATTCAAATCTACTTTCTCAACAGTTAAGCCAATATTTTCTAACCAATTATTAAGTCTTTTAAAAATGGGTTGAGAAATAACAGTGTTAGAATCTATAGACAGAACATTACTAGTCATTTCATACATTTCCTTAGTTGAAATTTTAAAAATATTATTTATCCCAAAAAATGAAACAAGCCAATTGTAATCTTCTTTATTTGTAAAAGCTTCTGGGTATATAATAGCTTTATTTTTTCCAACAATTTGTAAACAACAATCTAAATGAAGGATATTTTCCAAAGGATTATTTAGCGATTTATTCAATTGTAATCCTTTTATTATTTTATTTGGGAAAAAAAATTTTAAATATTCTAATGCATTACGATTGGTTCTTGCAGTAATTAGTTTAGAATAATCTCCCTTATTGTAATACCCAACAAAAATGTAATTATCATGATAAAGCAAATCCCCTCCTTCAATATGAACGTCTTCAGGTAAAGATATTACCTCATTTGAAAAATTGTTTAAGATTGACTCTATACCTATAAATTCTTTAGCTCTATTAGGTAAGATATTAGATTTAAAGAAAAAGTCATCTATAACAAAGCCGACATCACGAACAAATATTTGATTACAATCTTTAATTAGATCAGGCCTATGAACTTCAACACCATATTTAATAAGTATATTAGAAAAACTTTCTAACTCATTAATCATATCTTTTTCTAAAGGATAGTTTCCGGAAATTAAATTTTCAATTGATTTCGGATCGTATAAATCCTTTAAATCTGGAATTCCTCCAGAACCATTTGCTATACCAATAATAACTGATTTTAGCTTTGACGTTTCGTCTTTTACTAAGAAATTCATAAAACTATTCTATCTTAAATCTAAATCTAGAAAAGCTCTATGCTTTTCACCAATATAAATTTGTCTTGGTCTTCCAATTGGTTCTTTATTTTCTCTCATTTCTTTCCATTGAGCAATCCATCCTGGAAGTCTTCCTAATGCAAACATTACTGTAAACATTTCATTTGGAATCTGTAAAGCTTTATAAATTATACCTGAGTAAAAATCTACATTAGGATAAAGTTTTCTATCTACAAAATACGGATCTGCAAGAGCTTCTTTCTCCAAGCCTTTAGCGATTTCTAAAATAGGATCAGTTATTCCAAGCTCTTGTAAAACTTCATCAGCGGCTACTTTTATAATTTTAGCTCTGGGATCGAAATTTTTATAAACCCTGTGTCCAAACCCCATTAATCTAAATGGATCTGATTTATCTTTCGCTTTAGACATAAATTTTTGAGTATCGCCACCATCCTTTTCAATTGCTTCTAACATTTCTATAACAGCTTGATTTGCACCACCATGTAATCTTCCCCATAAAGCAGAAATACCTGCAGAAACGGAAGCAAACAAACCCGCATGAGATGATCCTACTATCCTAACAGTCGAAGTAGAACAGTTTTGTTCATGATCAGCATGTAAAATCAATAATTTATTAATAGCACTAATTATTGTATTATTTTGAATGTATTCTTTATTAGGACGATTAAACATCATTTTAGTGATATTCTCTACATAGCCTAATGAATAGTCTCCATAACCTAATGAAAGTCCATTTCCTCTTCTGTAAACCCAAGCAACAATAATTGGAAGCTTAGCTAAAATCTTAACTATAGCATCATATATTTCTTCTTTTGATTCAACATCAGAAACAGAAGGGTTAAATGAAACTAATGCGCTAGTTAACGAAGAGAGAACACCCATCGGATGAGCAGATTTAGGAAAACTTTCTAAAATTTTCTTTAAGTCTTCATCAACTATAGAATTTTCTTTAATATCATATAAAAATTGATCTAATTTTTCTTGATTGGGAAGGTTACCAAATATTAGCAAGTATGCTACTTCTAAAAAATCCGCTTTTTCAGCAAGGTCTTCTATTGAATATCCTCTGTATCTTAAAACTCCCTTTTCTCCATCTAGAAAAGTTATGGCACTTTTGCATGATCCTGTATTTTTAAAACCTGGATCTATTGTTATTATATTAGTCTTACTACGGAGAGAACTTATATCTATAGCAACTTCATCCTCTGATCCTTTTATGAATTCGAACTCATAATTTTCATTACCAACATTAAGATTTGCCTTGTCGCTCATTATTATTTTTTATAAAGTTAAAAAAAATTGATTAGATTTTTATTCTAAAAGCTTTATCTCTAGGAAAGTACGCGTCTTTTCCCAAATTCTCTTCTATTCTTAATAGCTGATTGTATTTTGCTATTCTATCACTTCTTGAAGCAGAACCAGTTTTAATTTGACCAGTTGAAAGTCCTACAGACAAATCTGCAATTGTATAATCTTCTGTTTCTCCTGAACGATGAGACATTACACTGGTAAATCCTGATTTATGAGCCATATTAACAGCATCAATAGTCTCTGAAAGTGTACCTATTTGGTTGACTTTAATTAAAATAGAATTACCAATTTTATTTTCAATTCCATTGGATAGTCTTTTAACATTTGTAACAAATAAATCATCTCCAACAAGTTGAACTCTATCACCACAAATTTCAGTTAAATATTTCCATCCATCCCAGTCATTTTCATCCATACCATCTTCAATAGAAATAATAGGAAATTGTTTAGCTAATTCTGAAAGATACTCTGCCTGTTGCTTAGAGTTTAAAACTTTCCCATCTTTTCCTTCAAACTTAGAATAATCATACATACCATCAACATAAAATTCAGAAGAGGCACAATCCAAAGCTATCATAACCTGATCACCTGGTGAATATCCTGATTTTTCAATTGCTTGAATAATCGTATTTAATGCATCTTCAGTTCCATCAAGCTTAGGAGCAAAACCTCCTTCATCACCAACAGATATAGTTAGCCCCCTGTCGGATAAAATTTTTTTTAAATTATGAAAAATTTCTGTACCTATTTGCATGGCATGAGTGAAAGAATCTGCCAAAACAGGCATAATCATAAATTCTTGAAAAGCTATTGGAGCATCTGAATGAGATCCTCCATTTATAATATTCATCATTGGAACTGGAAGAGTTCTCGCTTTTCCTTCAGAAATATAAGAATAAAGTGGAACACCTTTTTCTTTACTAGCTGCTTTAGCAACTGCTAAAGAAACTCCTAAAATAGCATTAGCTCCTAATTTAGCTTTGTTAGGCGTGCCATCAACTTTAATCATTAAGTCATCTATTATCTTCTGATCGTAAACGGATTGACCTATAATTTCTTTTGAAATAATATTGTTTACGTTTGATACAGCATTTAAAACGCCTTTACCCATGTATTTAGATCCTCCGTCTCTTAGTTCAACAGCTTCATGTTCTCCAGTTGAAGCCCCAGAAGGAACTGCTGCTCTTCCTAAAAACCCATTTTCAGTTAACACATCTACTTCGACAGTTGGATTTCCTCTAGAATCAAAAATTTGTCTAGCATGGATGTTTGTAATTTTACTCATATTTATTTATTAGATTTAATAAGTTCCAAAAATTGATCAAAAAGATAATTTGAATCATGTGGGCCAGGACTAGCTTCTGGATGATATTGAACTGAAAAGCAGTTATTATTAATTATTCTAATTCCTGCAATAGTATTATCATTTAAATGAACATGTGTTATTTCAACATTATCATTTAATTCAGTTTCTTCTCTACTAATTGCAAAACCATGATTTTGAGATGTAATCTCACCTTTTCCAGTGTTTAAGTTTAGTATAGGATGATTAATTCCTCTATGGCCATTATGCATTTTATAAGTTGATATCCCGTTAGCTATTGCAATTACTTGATGACCTAAGCATATCCCAAAAAGGGGTGCCTTCTCTTTTAAAATATTTTTAGCTAATTCAATAGAGTGTTTTAACGGCTCTGGATCACCCGGACCATTCGAAATAAAATACCCGTCTGGATTCCAACTACTCATTTCTTTAAAAGTAGAGTTGTAGGGAAAGACCTTTATATAAGTTTCTCGTTTAGATAAGTTTTTTAAAATATTTCTTTTTATTCCTAAATCTAAAACAGCAATTTTAATTTTAGAATTAGGATCACCATAAAAAAATGGTTCTTTAGTTGAAACTTTAGAAGCTAAATCCAAACCTTCCATAGATGGCGTGTTTTGAAGATTTTTTTTCAACTCTTCAATTGAATCAACATCAGTAGATATAACAGCATTCATGGCACCATTATCTCTAATATAAGACACCAGAGCTCTAGTATCAACATCAGAAATAGCAACAATATTATACTTAATAAAAAAATTCTGTAAAGAATCGTCAGCACCCAATCTTGAATAAAGATTATTAAAGTTTTTACAAATCAAGCCTGCTATTTTTGGACTATTTGATTCAACTTCTTCATCATTAACTCCATAATTACCAATATGAGCATTAGTAGTAACCATTAATTGACCAAAATAAGAAGGATCTGTAAAAATCTCTTGATAACCAGTCATCCCAGTATTAAAACAAAGTTCTCCATATGCATTTCCTTTAACTCCAAGTGATTTGCCAAAAAAAATAGTGCCATCTTGTAAAAGAATAAGTGCTTTGTTTCGAGTAGAATATTGGTTCATTTTAGTTCAAAAATAATACAAAAAAAGGGATAAACATTATGTTTACCCCTTGAATTAATGAAATTTATAAAAAATTTAATATTTCGATGAATCTGATTACTTTTTTTTAGTTTTTAAAGAGTTAGATTCGTTATCTTCAGCATTAGTATCAGAAGCATTAGTTTCTTCAACTACAGGAGCTTCTTCAACTACAGGAGCTTCAATTACAGCATCTTCAATTACAGCATCTTCAATTACAGCATCTTCAATTACCGGAACTGATTTAGAGGTTGATTTTTTTCTTCTAGTTTTCTTTTTAGAAGAATCAATGTTTGGATTATAAATAGTATTATAATCAACTAGTTCAATCATAGCCATACTAGCATTATCACCTAACCTATTTCCTAACTTAATTATCCTAGTATAACCACCTGGTCTATCTCCAATTTTAACAGAAACATCTCTAAACAATTCTGTAACAGCATATTTATCTTTTAAATAACTAAAAACAATTCTTCTATTATGAGTAGAGTCAGTTTTAGATTTTGTAATTAATGGTTCTATATACTTTTTTAAAGCCTTAGCTTTTGCTACAGTTGTATTAATTGACTTATGCTCAATTAAAGAACAAGCCATATTGGCCAACATATAACTTCTATGCGCTGTTTTTCTACCTAAATGCGCTATTTTTTTTCCGTGTCTCATGTTTTTAAATTAATCTTTATCTAATTTATATTTAGATAAATCCATTCCAAAGTTTAACCCTTTAACGATAACTAACTCTTCTAGTTCGGTTAAAGATTTTTTTCCAAAATTTCTAAATTTCATTAAATCACTCTTGTTAAAAGAAACTAAGTCACCTAAAGTATCAACTTCAGCAGCCTTTAAACAGTTTAAAGCTCTAACAGAAAGATCCATATCTATTAAACGAGTCTTCAAAAGTTGTCTCATATGTAACGATTCTTCATCATAAGTTTCAGTTTGAGCAATCTCATCAGCTTCTAAAGTAATTCTCTCATCAGAAAACAACATGAAATGATGAATTAAAGTTTTAGCCCCTTCAGTCAACGCATCTTTTGGATGAATAGAACCATCTGTAACAATTTCGAAGATCAACTTTTCATAATCAGTTTTTTGCTCAACTCTAAAGTTTTCAATTGTATATTTTACATTTTTGATGGGAGTGAAAATTGAATCAATAAAAATTGTTCCAATTGGAGCACCTACTTTTTTATTTTCTTCAGCAGGAACGTAGCCTCTTCCCTTTTCAATAGTCAACTCCATATTAAGACTAATATGCTTCTCTAAGTTACATATAACTAAATCTGGATTTAAAACTTGAAAACCAGAAATAAATTTTTGTAAATCTCCAGCTAAAATTTGTTCTTGACCAAGAATAGAAACTGTAATGTGTTCATTTTCAACAGAGTCAATTTGTCTTTTAAGACAAACTTGCTTAAGATTTAATACAATTTCCGTTACATCTTCTACAATACCTGGAAGAGAAGAAAATTCATGTTCTATACTATCTATTCTTACAGATGAAAAAGCAAATCCTTCTAAAGAAGATAATAAAACTCTTCTCAAAGCATTTCCTACTGTTAAACCATATCCTGGTTCAAGAGGTCTAAATTCGAATTTACCTTCGAATTCAGAAGAATCTATCATTATTACTTTGTCTGGTTTTTGAAAATTAAATACTGCCATAATTACTAAGTTTTTTTATTTCGAATATAATTCGACGATTAATTGTTCTTTTATATTTTCTGGAATGCTTACTCTTTCAGGTATAGATACAAATACACCTTCCATTCTGTCACTATTCCAAGACATCCATTCAAAAACAGTAGAGCTATTAGATAAAGAGTTCTCTATTGATGAAATAGTTTTTGATTTTTCACGAACTCCAATAACTTCTCCTGCTTTCATAAGTCTTGACGGAATATTACATAATTCACCGTTCACTGTAATATGCCTATGACTTACTAATTGTCTTGCAGCACTTCTTGATGATGCTATACCTAATCTATAAACGATATTATCTAAGCGAGATTCACATAATTGTAGTAAAACTTCACCAGTAACACCTTTACTTTGATTAGCCTTTTTGAATAAATTTCTAAATTGACGCTCTAAAATCCCATAAGTATACTTTGCTTTCTGCTTTTCCATAAGTTGGATAGCATACTCTGATTTTTTTCCTCTCCTTCTATTATTTCCATGCTGTCCTGGAGGATAATTTTTCTTTTCAAAAGATTTATCTTCTCCGAAGATTGC
>TARA_B110000914_G_scaffold50329_1_pt1 | contig 15051 bp, 14 predicted proteins | sample TARA_B110000914 | Tara Oceans TARA_B110000914 (sample SAMEA4397983) | marine metagenome | biome: Polar Biome; feature: [MES] marine water layer (ENVO:01000295) within the mesopelagic zone...; material: water (ENVO:00002006), including particulate matter (ENVO:01000060) such as......
TTGGTTTTGTTAACTAAGGCTACATAGCCTGTTATAAAGCCTTGTTTTTGCAGGCGTTTGAGGCGAATTTGACAAGGCGTGCTAGATAACCCTACCTGTTCGGATAGGGCAGTAATAGTCATACGGCCATCTTTCTGCAGTGCTGCAATGATGGCTAGGTCGTGGCGATCTAGCTTATTCATGAGTTTCCCATTTTACCCTAGTGATGCTAAAGGTTGGTTTTTATTTAGTGAATATACCTATTGATAATATATATTGTAAATTATTTACCTATTTATATAAATAAATATAGTTGTTTATTGTCCTGTATGGTGAGTATGTAGTAAATTTATACTTCAATATGAGCCTAGAATGCCACGCTAAATACATCACTCTTTGGATTAACCATGGCTAATAACACTGCCGCACTGCCCAATAAAGAGCAGCTTCAAAATATTCGTTTAGGTATGCGTAGTGCCTATTTAGCGGATGAACAGGTGTGTATAGAATCCTTACTAACGGGGTTAGATTTAGCAGCAGAAACACGTGAAGCGATGTCTGTGCAGGCTGCTGAATTGGTGCGTCAGGTGCGTAATCACTCTAGCCCTACAATGATGGAAAAGTTCCTTGGCGAATATGGCTTAAGTACAAAAGAGGGTGTGGCACTGATGTGTATGGCTGAAGCCCTGCTGCGAGTGCCAGACAAAGCCACCATAGATGCATTGATTGAAGATAAGGTGCAAGCAGGGGATTGGTCGAGTCACCTTGGGCACTCCAACTCATCCCTCATTAACTCCTCTACATGGGCGTTGTTAGTAACCGGTAAACTTTTGGCACCAGTAGATGCAGACAAGCTAGGCTCTACCATGCGCAGCCTTGTTAAGCGTGTAGGTGAGCCTTTGGTCCGTAAGGCAGTGGCACAAGCAATGAAAGAATTGGGTTCTCAGTTTGTGTTAGGCCGCACCATGAAAGAAGCAACGCACCGCGCCAAAAAACTGACCACTCAAGGCTATACTCACTCCTATGACATGCTGGGTGAAGCGGCTCGCACCGCAGAGGATGCTGCTCGCTACTTTGATGCTTACAGTAAAGCCATTGCAGACCTTGCACCTCATTGTAACGATGATGATATTCGCAACAACCCTGGTATATCGGTAAAGCTATCGGCCCTGCACCCGCGTTATGAATGGGGTCAGCGTGATCGCGTATTAACAGAGCTAGTACCAAAGGTATTGGCACTAGCGTTGCAGGCAAAAGTTGCCAATATGGGCTTCAATATAGATGCTGAGGAAGCCGACCGTTTAGATATTTCCCTTGATGTGATTGCTGCTGTGTTAGCAGCGCCAGAGCTAGCCGGCTGGAACGGCTTTGGCATTGTGGTGCAGGCCTTTAGTAAGCGTGCACCCTGGGTGTTGGATTGGCTCTATGAGCTAGCCAAAGGTTTAGATCGCAAGATCATGGTGCGCTTGGTTAAGGGCGCATACTGGGATGCAGAAATAAAACGCGCGCAGGTGATGGGTTTAAAAGGGTTTCCTGTATTTACCCGTAAAGCCAATACGGATTTGTCTTATTTAGCTTGTGCAAAACAAATACTAACGATGAATGATCGTATTTATGCTCAGTTTGCCACCCATAATGCCCACTCTGTAGCGGCCATTTTACAGTTAGCAGATGCTAGCCAAGCATACGAATTTCAGCGTTTACACGGCATGGGCGAGTCCTTACACGCAAGTGTAATGGCCCAAGGTGGTGTGCGTTGTCGGGTTTATGCACCGGTAGGTGCACACCAAGATTTATTGGCCTACCTGGTTAGGCGATTGTTAGAAAACGGCGCTAATTCCTCCTTTGTTCACCAGCTCGTAAACCCAGAAATAGCCCCAGAAACCATTGCTCAAGACCCTGTAAATGCGGTTTTAGAGCGCTTAGATCAGGGTTTAAGCTGTGGCAGTCATGCCATAGTGCAGCCCAAAGACTTATTTGCTCAGGAAGGTGGCAGCTATAGAAAAAACGCCAAGGGCTGGGATATTACTGATGCACCGACAGTTGAAGGCATGCAAGTAGAGCGAGCTCACTTAGCCCAAGAACGCTGGCAGGCTATGCCTATTGTGGCTAATGGCTCAGGTGTAGAAGGCGCGCCTGAATGGGTGATCAACCCGGCCACAGACGATGAGCAGGTGGGGCAAGTGTTTTTGACCTCTAAAGAACAGCTTGAAGCTGCAATGATATCGGCGCCTCAGGGGCAGGCTCAGTGGTTGGCCATGCCAATTGCACAACGAGTGGCCTGTTTTGAGAAGGTAGCAGACCTGTATGAAGCCAATGCAACAGAACTGTTTGCGATCTTAACTAGGGAAGCAGGAAAAAACTGGCTAGATGCCGTAGGTGAGCTACGTGAAGCGGTAGATTTTGCCCGTTTTTACGCCCAAGAAATGGCAGCGACGCCTTATAACCAGGGCCTTGGTGTAGTGAGCTGTATTTCGCCGTGGAACTTCCCCTTGGCTATTTTTAGTGGCCAAATATTTGCTGCCTTGGCAGCGGGTAACGCCGTACTAGCTAAACCTGCAAGCCAAACCAATTTAGTGGCTTATCGCGCGGTGCAGCTCATGCACGAAGCGGGTATTCCTGCAGCCGCAGTGCAGTTTTTACCGGGTGGTTCTAAGGAGGTAGGTGCGCCTATTACCAGTGATGCAAGGGTGAGTGGTGTTTGCTTTACGGGCTCCACTCCCACGGCGCAACACATCAACCGTGTGATGGCGACACACTTGGCTGCAGATGCCGTGATGATTGCTGAAACTGGCGGCATTAATGCCATGATCGTAGATTCTAGCGCGCTTCCAGAACAAGTAGTACGGGACGTATTGGCCTCGGCTTTCCAAAGTGCTGGCCAGCGTTGCTCCGCTTTGCGTATGCTGTATGTGCAAGAAGACATTGCCGACAAAGTGTTACACATGCTTTATGGGGCAATGGATGAACTTACCATAGGCAACCCGTGGCATTTAAATACCGATGTAGGCCCGGTAATTGATGCAGCTGCCAAAACTAAAATTGAAAAGCACATTACCGAACATGCCACCAAAGGCAACTTACTTAAGCAGCTTAGCGCACCAAAAGCAGGTTTGTTTGTAGGCCCTGCAGTTATTAAGCTTAATGGTATTGAAGACCTTAGCGAAGAGATTTTTGGCCCCGTATTGCATGTGGCTACCTTTGCAGCAAAAGGCTTAGCCAAGTTAATAGATACCATTAATGCGCAAGGGTATGGCTTAACCTTTGGCGTGCACACCCGTGTAGATGCGCGTGTAGAACAGTTGGTAAAAGGTGTGCACGCAGGCAATACCTACGTAAACCGTAACCAAATTGGTGCCGTAGTGGGTAGCCAGCCATTTGGCGGTGAAGGCTTGTCAGGTACTGGTCCTAAAGCTGGTGGCCCTCAGTATGTGCAACGTTTACGTAAACCACAACTAGTGCAGGCAGCCATCCCATCAGGCAGTATTGTAAGTCTAGGCCAGGTTCAGCACGCCATAGATTCTCTATCTGCCAAAGCACTTGATCAATGGCAAAATAGCAGTGATCGTTTGTCTCAATTAACTCATGTGTTTGGTGGCCAAGCGAGTCGCTTACAAGACTTGTGCCGCAATGTAATATTGTTGCCTGGCCCAACAGGAGAATTAAATCAGCTCAGTACTGTTGCCCGTGGCATAGTGCTGTGTCTTGGGCCAGGTCGACAGGCTGCTTTACTACAAGCGCAGACCGCACTGGCGCAGGGCAACGGTGTGGTGTTAGTCGCTAATGACCTCAACTTACCCAACAGTGATCTGCCCTTAGTGGTGATTAAAGGACAGCTTTCAGCTACAGACATCACACAGTTGTCGGGCTATCATGCGGTAGCTGCGAATAGTCATGGGCCTTATCAACAACAACTAAGGCTGGCCTTAGCTAATAAGCTGGGTCCTCTGCTGCCACTGATTAGCGAAACTGCAGACCCTCAGCGATATACGATGGAGCGCCATTTGTGTATTGATACCACTGCCGCAGGAGGAAATGCGAGCCTCATCGCGGCAGGGGAATAATAGTATTTGAACTGGCTAATTAGGGGTTATAACGCATGATATTAGGCGCATACGGATTATTGTTGAAAAACCATATGCGCTTCGTATTGTTTGGTTTAATCACCGCTTTTGCCTCTTCTTTCGGGCAGACCTATTTTATTGGCATATTTGGCCATGCTATTCAGCAAGATTTTGCTATGAGCCACACTCAATGGGGTGGCATCTATATGGCTGGTACTTTGTTGAGTGCCTTATTATTGCCGGTTACAGGCAAATTGATTGATCAGGTGCCATTGCAACGGTATACGTTTTTTGTGGTTTTGTTTTTGGCGTTTGCCTGTTGGTTTATTACCCAAGTACACAGCTTTGCTTGGCTTGTTGTTGGGATATTTTTATTACGTCAATCGGGGCAAGGCTTAATGAGCCATGTGGCGTATACCACTATGGGCCGTTATTTTGAACAACAGCGTGGTAAAGCCACCGCAATGGCAGCGATGGGTTTTGCGGCAGGTGAAGCCGCATTACCAATCATTGCAGTCACAGCTATTGCAGCTGTAGGCTGGCGCTGGAGCTATATGGGTGTTGCTCTAGTTGTGCTGCTTATCATACTGCCTGCCAGCATGTGGTTGTTGAGAGGTCATCATGACGTCACCAGAACTATGAGCAAAAGCTCAAGGCGCAAGAAGAAGCCTCACTGGATAAGGCCACCTCAGTCGTTAAAGAAACGTTAGCTACTCAATCTGTTGAGAACCTTATCAATGCCAAGTCTTGGCGGCGCCGAGATGTGCTCAAAGACTATCGCTTCTACTTAATTCTACCGGGTGTATCGGCCACATCTTTGGTGAGTACTGCGCTATTTTTTCATCACCTTAATCTAGCTGATGAGAAAGGCTGGTCTCATACCTTTATTACGGGCAACTACCTGCTTTATTCACTCATAGCCACAGTTATGGCTGTTATTTCGGGACAACTAATTGATCGTTTTAGTGCGCTTTCACTCATGCCATTTACACTGCTACCTTTGGTTGCTGCGCTACTAATGATAAATTTAGTGGATAGTTATTGGGTTATTTGGCCTTATATGGTGTTCCTAGGCATAGGCTCAGGCCTAGCGCAAACAGCACAAGCTGCCCTTTGGCCAGAATGTTATGGGGTACGTTACTTGGGGTCTATTAAGAGCTTATATTGGACCTTTGTGGTGTTCGCTTCAGCACTAGGCCCGGTATGGTTAGGGTACTTGGTGGATCTAGGGTATAGTTTTCAGCAATCCGTTTTAACCATGGCGGTTTATCTGGTGTTAGCCACTGGGTTAATGATGCTAGGCTTAAGAAAGTTTCGTTTAGCTTAGGGCTAAGCATAGTTAGGTTTGCTAGCTTTCAGCGAGTATAATATTCACCAGTTAAACCAGTTACGCGGTTTGTTATCTTATCTCTTAATGGGGCTTTCCTGTGTTGTTAATGCTCGATAACTACGATTCATTCACCTATAACCTAGTGCGCTATTTTCGAGAACTGGGCGCTGAGGTTGTGGTTTACCGAAATGACGAAATTAGTTTGACAGAAATTGAACACTTAGCGCCAAGCCATTTAGTGGTCTCTCCAGGGCCATGCACACCCAACGAAGCTGGCATTTCTATGGCGGCTATAGCCCACTTTGCTGGAAAAATTCCAGTGCTGGGTGTGTGTTTAGGCCACCAAAGTATTGGTCAAGTATTTGGTGGTAAGGTGGTTCGTGCAGAGAAAGTGATGCATGGAAAAACCTCTATGGTGAGCCATGAAAATGTGGGTGTTTTTGCAGGGTTAGCCCAGCCTGTAGAGGTAACTCGTTACCACTCTTTAGTGGTAGACGCTGATTCTTTACCTGAATGTTTAGAAGCCACAGCGTGGAGTTTAAATGCAGCAGGTGCCAAAGAGGTAATTATGGGTATTCGGCATAAAACCCTTGATGTAGAGGGTGTTCAGTTCCATCCAGAATCTGTCTTAACTCATCAAGGCCATGCGCTTTTGGCTAATTTCCTCAAACGTTAATCGGTAACACAAAAAACACCTAGTTATTTACTAAATGATGGTTATAAAGCCTGATTTTAGGCAGTGTTATTTGCTAAAGTAGTGCATCTTGACCATTTGCTTAGTTGAATAAGGGTTCTCCATGAATATGCAGCAGGCGATCGCAGCCGTTACCGACCGACAAGACTTAAGCCAAGCCCAAATGCAGGCCGTAATGAACCTTATTATGACGGGCGAAGCTACTCAGGCACAAGTGGGTGGGTTTTTGGTGGGTTTGCGCATGAAAGGTGAAACTGTAGACGAAATCACCGGTGCAGTTATGGCCATGCGTGCTTTAGCCGCTGGTGTAGAGGTAAAAGGTGAGCATATCATCGACACCTGCGGCACTGGAGGTGACAGCTCTGGCATATTTAATGTGTCGACAGGCTGTGCCTTTATAGCATCGGCAGCGGGTGCTCAAGTAGCCAAACATGGCAACCGTTCAATTTCCTCAAAGAGTGGCAGCTCCGACCTTCTTGAAGCGGCAGGTGTCGATATTATGCTTAAACCTTTTCAGGTGGAGCTGTGTATTGCACAATTAGGAGTGGGCTTTATGTTTGCTCCGGCGCACCATAGCGCTATGAAACATGCCATTGGTCCTCGGCGTGAAATGGCTATTCGAACGTTATTTAATATTCTAGGACCACTGACTAACCCAGCGGGCGCACCTCATCAGGTTTTAGGTGTGTTTAGTCGTCAATGGCAACGGCCTATGGCGCAAGTGTTAAGGCGATTAGGTAGCAAACACGTTATGGTGGTGCATTCTGAAGACGGCTTAGATGAAATTAGTATTGCCGCTCCTACCTATGTGGTGGAACTCAACAACGGTGAAATTACTGAATACACTATTGATCCCACAGACTACAACTTATCCCATAAAAGCCTAGATGCCCTAGTGGTTGACGATGCGATAGGTAGCCTAAAGCTGATTAAACAAGCGTTTGCTGGCGAAGTTGGTGCACCGTTAGACATGTTGCTGCTTAATGCCGGAGCAGCCATATACAGTGCAGACTTAGCGATAGACTTGGCGGCAGGCATTGAGCAGGCTAGAGCCGCTATTAGCAGCGGTGCAGCCCAACAAAAGCTCGATGACTTAATTCAATTGACACAAGGGTTCAATTCTTAATGAACACGCCAACAGTACTTAAACGCATTGTTTCCCGCAAGCTCGAAGAGATCGCTCAGCGCCAGCAACACACCTCCATCGATGACCTAAAACTTAAAGTTGAAGCCAATCGAAGTGGTCCAATGGCTCCACGTGGTTTTACTAAAGCTATGCAAAAAAAATTAGCACAAGGCTTACCAGCGGTGATTGCCGAAGCTAAGAAAGCCTCGCCCAGTAAAGGTGTGATCCGTGAAAACTTTAACCCGGCAGCCATAGCTGCTAGCTATGAAGCGGGTGGGGCTGCATGTATATCAGTATTAACAGACGCTGACTTCTTTCAGGGCCACGAAGACTATTTACAGCTAGCGCGTGCAGCGTGTAACCTACCTGTTATTCGTAAAGATTTTATTGTAGACCCTTATCAGGTTTACGAATCTAGAGCGATTGGTGCAGATTGTATTTTACTCATCGTAGCCTGTTTGGAAGATCAGCAAATGCAGCAGTTGGCTCAGTTGGCTGAACATCTAGGCATGGATGTATTGGTAGAATCCCATGACGCGCAAGAGTTGGCCCGGGCCCTAACCTTGAGTACACCTTTAGTGGGTATTAATAATCGAAATTTACATACCTTTGAACTGACTCTGCAGACAACCTTTGACTTATTTTCGATGGTGCCAGAAAATCGAATAGTGATTACGGAAAGTGGCATCCATACTCCTGCCGATGTAACTTTGATGAAAAACCAAAAGGTGAATTCGTTTTTGGTGGGAGAGTCCTTTATGCGTGCTAGTGATCCTGGTGCAAAATTAGCCGAATTGTTCGGTTAATTAATGTTTAATAAAATAAATATAAGAGAGCATTAATTATGAAAAACTCATTACAGCCCCTAAGCCAAGCTCAACCTCAGTCTGAGGTTAAAGCCGCAGCATTTCCCGTTACTAAGCCAGTTCTTCGTGTGGCAAAGGCCGCGCTGCTAACAACACTAGTTGCTCTGGTGTGGGTGCTAAGTAGTACTTATGCTTTAGCTAACGGTGATCAAATTATTGGCTCCTGGATTACTCCAGATGACAAGGCAGTGGTAGAGATTTATCAACAGAACGGTGAGTATTTTGGTAAATTTGTGTCTTTAAAAGAGCCTCTTTACCCTGTAGGGCATGAGAGTGGATTAGATGGTCAGGTAAAAACTGATCGTAAAAATCCGGATGCCACGCAACATGAGCAACTGATTATTGGGTTAGTCATGCTTAATGGCATGAGCTACGTTGGTGAAAAGAAAGGCAAGCACAAGTGGCAAGGTGGCACCATATATGATCCAAGTAATGGTAAAGCTTACAAGTGCACCATTAAGCTCAGTGCTGATGGCACCCTAGATTTGCGTGGCTATATCGGTATTTCTTTGTTTGGTCGTACCCAAGTATGGCGTCCGCAGCAGTAACAACTATAGATTAATACATACATTAGGTAGTAGCGCATTATGGAAGCAAACGTTAGTTGGGCTGGTGGTGTTAGTTTTAATGCCGAATCAGGCTCTGGTCATAAAGTAACTTTAGATGGCCCACCTACTTCAGGGGGTAAAAACCTAGGCGCTCGACCGATGGAGTTAATGCTGATGGGGTTAGGAGGTTGCACAGCGTTTGATGTGATGACCATTCTTAAAAAAACCCGTCAAGATGTAACAGATTGTGTGGCACAGCTCAGTGCAGAACGCGCTGATGCAGTGCCGTCGGTCTTTACAAAAATCCATGTGCACTTTGTGGTGACTGGCCGTAATTTAAAACCTAAGCATGTTGCCCGTGCTATTAAGTTATCATCTGAAGAGTACTGTTCTGCTTCTATCATGCTAGAAAAGGGTGGCGTTGCAATAACCCATGACTATGAAATTATAGAGCTGGGTTCCTAACGTGAGTTCAACAAACATTAACGCAAATCGCTTTTGGTCACCCAAAGTACATAATCTACTGCCCTACGTGCCTGGAGAACAACCTAAGCTAAGTAACTTAGTGAAGCTTAATACCAATGAAAACCCATTCCCACCTTCCTCGAAGGTGTTTGCAGCAATGCAAGGTCAGCTGTGCGACTCATTGCGTCTGTACCCAGACCCCAACGCCACTGAATTATGCCAAAGTCTGGCCAAGCGTGCAGGGTTGGCAGTGGACCAAGTGTTTGTAGGTAACGGGTCTGATGAGGTTTTAGCCCATACCTTTCAGGCATTATTACAACACAGCGAACCGTTATTGTTTCCAGACATTAGTTATAGTTTTTACCCCGTGTATTGTGGGTTATATGGCATCGACAAGCGCGAAGTGCCCCTAGCCGAAGACCTCACTATTAACGTAAATGACTATCAGGGGCCTAATGGCGGAGTGATCCTTCCCAACCCAAATGCGCCCACTGGTGAGTTACTTAGCTTAGTGGCCATTGGTCAATTACTTACAGCCAATCCCAATAGGGTGGTAGTGATAGACGAAGCGTATATCGACTTTGGTGGCCAGTCAGCTACACAACTGGTGCCACAATTTGATAACTTGTTGGTGGTTCAAACACTATCAAAATCGCGTTCTTTAGCCGGTTTAAGGGTAGGCTTTGCCTTTGGCCAAAGTCACCTAATAGACGCTCTAGAAAGAGTAAAGAATAGCTTTAATTCATACCCTTTAAGCAGCGAAGCTCAAGCCGGTGCTGTAGCAGCAATAGAAGATGAAGATTATTTCCAACAGACCTGCCAAGCCAATATTGAGCAGCGCGAGCAACTTGCAGGTCAGTTAAAGGCATTGGGCTTTAGCATGACTCAATCCCATGCTAACTTCTTATTCGTGACCCATCGATCTATGGAAGCAGCAGCTATTGCAGCGGCATTAAGGCAGCAAGGCATTATTGTGCGGCATCTTACTAATAGTCCACGCATCACTAACTACCTGCGTATTAGCGTAGGCAGCGCAAGTGATTGTGAAATGTTAGTGCAGGCTTTAACAGAGCTGCTTAGCAGTAGCTAACCGGTAAGCAAACATGCCTCTGCGTTAAGCACAAAACGCCCTGCCACCCATCAAATGCAGGTGAATATGGTACACCACTTGACCACCGTCAGGGTTACAGTTCATTTGCACGCGATAACCACCTTCTGCAACACCTGCCTCTTTGGCTAACTTAGCAGCCGTAAGCATCATGTGTCCAAGTAGGGCTTGATGCTCTGGGTTAGCATCGTTAAGTGTAGCGATGGGTTGTTTAGGAATGATTAAATAATGCACAGGTGCTTTTGGTGCGATGTCCTTAAAAGCTAAAACCTGCTCATCTTCATAAATAATATCAGCTGGAATCTCTCGGCTGATAATTTTATCAAAAATAGTACTCATAGTAGTGACCCAGTGTTAACAGGTTAATGAAGTTGTTCTCGAGCAATAGCCCTATAAGCGATATCACGGCGACAAAACTTGCCTTCCCAGCTGATTTTGTCGGCAAGTTCATAGGCGTTATGCTGAGCCTGGCCTACTGTATCGCCAAGCGAAACAGCACACAGTACCCGCCCTCCATTAGTAATCACCATTCCGTCTTCATTGAGAGCAGTCCCCGCATGGAATATCTTACTGGTATTGCCCGCTTCTTCGGGTAAGCTAATAACATCGCCTTTAGGGTAATTGTCTGGATACCCTTGCGCAGCTAAAACTACACCAACGGCTGGGCGGTCATCCCAGTAGGCTATAGTTTGATCTAGAACCCCCATTGTGCCTGCAATACAAAGCTCTACGATACTGTTCTTAAGTCGCATCATAATAGGTTGAGTTTCAGGGTCACCAAAACGGCAGTTAAATTCTAACACCTTAGGTGTGCCATCAGCTGCAACCATGATGCCTGCGTAGAGAAAACCTGTGTAAACATAACCGTCAGTAGCCATACCGTTAACAGTGGGCATAATGACTTCATCCATAATGCGTTTATGCATTGCTTCATCAACCAAAGGAGCAGGTGAGTAGGCCCCCATGCCGCCTGTGTTAGGGCCTTGGTCACCTTCGTCCCGTGCCTTGTGATCCTGACTAGAAGCTAGTGGCAGCACATTTTTTCCGTCTGCCATAACAATGAAGCTGGCTTCTTCGCCTATTAAAAACTCCTCAATAACAACACGGTTACCTGCCTCGCCAAAAGCATTACCTGCTAGCATGTCTTCCACTGCTGTACAGGCTTGTTCTACACTGTCTGCTAAAATCACACCTTTGCCTGCAGCTAAGCCGTCAGCTTTAACAACAATGGGAGCACCTTGAGCCTTAATGTATGCCACAGCGGGTGCAATCTCTGTAAAGGTTTCGTATGCTGCTGTTGGGATGTTATGACGTTTGAGGAAGTCTTTGGCATAGGCTTTAGAGCCCTCAAGCTGCGCAGCACCTTGAGTTGGGCCAAAGATATCCATGCCTGCAGCGCGAAATAGATCGACCACACCTGCAACTAGGGGGGCTTCAGGCCCAACAATGGTTAGATCTATATTATTGGTCTTGGCAAAGTGCAATAAACCCTCAATGTCCATCACATCGATAGCAACATTTTCGGTTTTGTTTTCTAAGGCGGTGCCCGCATTACCCGGCGCTACAAATATTTTGTGTACGCCTCGGTTTTTAGAGGCTTGCCATGCCAGTGCGTGTTCACGGCCACCACCACCAATAATTAATACATTCATGTTATTTCCTGTTGCTTAAGTGACTAGTTGTCTTGTCATTACTCAGTCCCGTGCGAACTATAGGATGCGCTGGGGCTATGGATTATATTAATGACGGAAGTGACGCATTCCAGTAAATATCATACTAATGTTATGTTCATTGGCTGCAGTAATGATTTCATCATCGCGCATTGAGCCACCCGGCTGAATAATAGCGCTAATGCCAGCTTCTGCAGCGGCATCGATCCCATCGCGGAAAGGAAAGAAAGCATCAGATGCCATGACCGAACCTTTAACTTCTAAGCCTTCATCACTTGCCTTAATGCCCGCGATTTTAGCGCTGTAAACCCGGCTCATTTGCCCAGCACCAACACCAATCGTCATGCCGCCTTTGCAATATACTATGGCATTTGATTTAACATATTTTGCGACCTTCCAAGCAAATTGTAGGTCATGCATTTCAGCTTCTGTTGGCATGCGTTGGCTGACAATTTTTAGGTCAGCCTCAAGCATTTGGCCTAAATCGCGGTCTTGAACTAATAAACCGCCAGTGACGCGTTTGTAGTCTAGCTCTGCGACTCGTAAATGCGGCAAGTCGCCACAGCTTAATACGCGAACATTAGGCTTTCTGGCTAGGGTTGCTGCGGCAGAAGCACTGATGCTTGGCGCAATAATCACTTCTACAAATTGTCGGTCTATAATGCGTTGAGCAGTGGCAGAGTCTAGTTCACGGTTAAATGCAATAATGCCACCAAACGCGGAGGTTGAATCAGTACTGTAAGCTTTTTCATAGGCTTCAGTAATATCTTTACCCATAGCTACACCGCATGGGTTTGCATGTTTAACAATAACGCAAGCAGGATCTTGAAAGGCCTTTACACACTCTATAGCCGCATCTGTATCAGCAATATTGTTAAACGAAAGTGCCTTGCCTTGCACTTGTTGGGCAGTGGATACACTAGCTTCGTTGGTCTCATTTTCTGTATAAAAGGCAGCACTTTGATGTGGGTTTTCACCATAGCGCATATCCTGAACCTTTTTAAATTGAGTGTTAAAGGTGCGTGGGAATTTAGAGCGTGTATCCAATTGTGCGCCTAGGTAATTAGCGATTGCACCATCGTACATAGCCGTGTGTTCAAATGCTTTACAGGCAAGGTCTGTGCGTGTGGTTTGGCTTAGGCCACCTTTATTTGTTAACTCTTTAAGGATGCCCGAGTAGTCAGAAGAGTTCACTACAATCGCGACATGTTTGTTATTCTTTGCGGCTGAGCGAACCATGGTAGGGCCGCCAATGTCTATATTTTCAATAGCCATATCTAAGGTGCAGTCATCACGTTCAATGGTAGCTTTAAACGGATAAAGATTCACTACCACAAGGTCAATTGCATCAATGCCATGCTCTTCCATGACCCCGTCGTCTTGCCCACGCCGGCCCAAAATGCCACCGTGAATTTTGGGGTGTAGTGTTTTTACACGGCCATCCATCATTTCTGGGAAACCAGTGTAATCAGAGACTTCAATAGCAGCGATACCTGAATCATTTAATAACTTAAAAGTGCCCCCGGTGGACAAAATTTCCACTCCAGAATGACTCAATTGTTGGGCAAATTCTACGATGCCTTTTTTATCTGAAACGCTGATGAGAGCCCGGCGAATGGCGTGTACATGTGACATGATTCTATCCTTTTAACTACGGAGGTTGGTGCTGTCTAAAGTAAATCGTACTGTTTTAATTTTTTACGTAAAGTGCCTCGGTTAAGGCCAAGAAGGGCAGCCGCCTTAGACTGGTTATCTTGAGTGTGTTGCATTACGCACTCAAACAATGGAGCCTCTACCTGATGCATAAATAAATCATATAACGCAGTGGTTTGTTGGCCATCAAGTTCGTTAAAGTACTGGGTTAAAGATTGTTCTACACTTTGGCGTAAGGACTTTGGCACTTGCCCTTTCTCGGCGTCATTATCATTGCTCAAAGCCGTATTGTTGCTAGGGCTCTGGGCTTCAGGCAACGTGTTTGTGGGGTTATTGGTGTTATAGCTCATGGTGCTAAGCCGCCTGCTCTTCAGCGCTGTCAAAGTAGTGGTTTAAAAACTCAAGTTGCTGCAGTTGAGTCTGTAGTTGATTAAATAGTTTTCGCTGGGTAGGTTCTTGCTTCAGGTACCAGCCCACATGTTTGCGTGCAATGCGTGGCCCCATAACCTCTCCATACAAGCTATACAGACCATATAGATGTTGCTCTAATATTTGCCAAACTTTAGCGTTGCTCGGTTTTTCTAGGGGTGTGCCATGTTTAAGGTAGTGGTGCACCTGTTGGAAAAGCCAAGGGTTGCCTTGGGCGCCTCTACCTATCATAATCCCATCAGCACCAGTATAACAGAGCACATGGGCCGCATCTTCTGCAGTATTGATGTCGCCGTTAGCAATCACTGGGATATTTAAGGCCTGCTTTATAGCAGCGATCGTGTCGTACTCTACCTCACCTTTAAATCCACAGGCACGTGTTCTGCCATGCACTGCGAGGGCTTGGATGCCCGCATCTTGGGCAATATTTGCAATATCTAAACCGTTACGTTGGTCAGTACTCCATCCTGTGCGTATCTTTAAAGTTACCGGCACGTCTACGGCAGAAACCACTGCTGTTAGTATGTCTTTAACTAAGTTAGGGTCTCGCAGTAATGCTGAACCTGCAGCTTTTTTGAGTACTTTTTTTGCAGGGCAACCCATATTAATATCGATAATTTGGGCCCCAAGCGCAACATTGGCTTGGGCCGCATGGGCCATTTGAGCTGGCTCACTGCCGGCAATTTGCACACTAATAGGCAAACTGTCATCAGCATGGGGTAAGCGGCGTTGAGATTTTTGTGTATGCCACAAGGAGGTGTCAGAAGTGAGCATTTCGGCAACAGCTAGCCCCGCACCTAGGTGACGACATAGGTGCCGAAATGGACGGTCGGTGATCCCAGCCATGGGCGCCAAAATCAAGCCATTTTCAAGCTGGTGAGGACCAATAGCAAAACCGTGAATAACACTAGAGTAATTCATTACAAGTTTAAAAAATGCCTAAAATTTGTCACAAGAGAGTGTTAAAAATTAATGACCCTATTGTACGAGTTGTACGTTTTTTGTTCAACTCATCTGGTGATGAAATTGGCTATATGTGTTAAAACAAACGCTGAGGGTGCGTATTTAAGGTGATATTTAACCCCCTTTCTGAGTACAGAAAATGTACTATATTTGATA
>TARA_B110000914_G_scaffold98539_1_pt1 | contig 14178 bp, 7 predicted proteins | sample TARA_B110000914 | Tara Oceans TARA_B110000914 (sample SAMEA4397983) | marine metagenome | biome: Polar Biome; feature: [MES] marine water layer (ENVO:01000295) within the mesopelagic zone...; material: water (ENVO:00002006), including particulate matter (ENVO:01000060) such as......
GATGTGAGCCTGCAGGTTTATGCCGGGAAGTATTACTATGCCGACGATCGCCCGCAGCCCCAGCGCCTCGTCGGCGTGATCTCACTGGGGAACAAAGCGCTGAAATCGCATGCCATCCGCGCCTTTCTCAAACCGGGCGAGAACGTTTCGGTCCACAGCTATTCCCGACACACCTTCCGTAAGAAGAACCCGAAGGAAGGAGCCTACATCAAACAGCTGACAGCGCGCGGTCCAGTAACCGACCAATGGCCACCGTCGTCCTACGAAAGGGTTTTTGGCGATCTGACGATGGAGGTTGAGCCAAGGGAAGTCGTCGAGAACCCGGACTTCCAGACGAACCTCCAGAAGATCGGCGGGGCCGTCACGGTCAGCAGCTTCCAGAAAGGGATGGAGAAGGAGAAGATGCAGGACGGTTCGAACCGAACCTTCTGGCACACGCGGTTCCAGCCGAACGTTGCCAAGCCACCTCACTACGTGATCCTAAAAAACCCGCACGGAGCGGAGATCGAAGGCCTGTCCTACGCGACCTGGTCAGGAGGCAACGGTAACGGACAGGTGAAGAGATACGCGATCTATCTCTCCGATGACGGCAAGTCTTGGGGGGAGCCCATCGTCGAGGGCTCGTTAGAAATCCGTCTCGCGAATGAACAACCCATCCGATTCCCGAGAAAGACCACCAGTCGGTATCTCAAGTTTCTCGTGACGGCCGCCCTTTCCCTGGATGGAAAGTCAATCGCCTCCGTGGGCAAGCTCGACGTGCTCACGCCACTCAACAATCCGCTTGAGACGTCCACCATCACGGTCGCCTCGACCGCACCCGAGGACCTCAAGCGGGTCATCAGGCGCTTTGCGGGGAGGGCCTTCTCTTCGAAGCTCAGCGAGGAGGAGATGGCTCCTTACTTCCGGGTCGGTCTTGAGGGGCTTGCGGAACACGGTGATTTCGTGCAAGCGACCAAGCTTGGGCTGAAGGCGATCATTTGCTCGCCCCGTTTCCTCTTGGCACCCGGCGAGCATGCCAATCCCTCCTATGCCAAGGCCGCAGATCTCGCCCGGATCCTCTGGCTTTCGGTCCCGGACGACGAACTTCTCGACCTCGCCGCTTCGGAGGATCTCACCGACGGAACTCTCCGTGCCCAGATCCACCGCATGCTTGGTAATGAGCGCAACCATCGGATGGTCCGCTCCTTCAGCGATCAATGGCTGAACCTGAGGTTACTGAACAAGGTCACTCCTTCCCTGAAGCTCTATCCTGAGTATGACGACCTCCTGAATCATTACCTGCCGATCGAAACCCGGGCTTACCTCCATCACCTCATCCAGGAAAACCTGCCTGCCGGAAACTTGATCGATTCCGACTTCTCCTTCCTTAACCAGCGCCTCGCCCAGCACTATGGAATTGAGGGAGTCATCGGGCAGGAGATGCGCAAGGTGAGTTTCCCTCCCGAGATCCCGCGAGGAGGGCTGCTAACGATGGGGAGTGTGCTCAAGGTCACCACGGACGGCTTCGACACCTCACCGATCCTGCGTGGAGCCTGGATCTCCAAAAACATCGTGGGCACTCCGCTGTCGCCACCGCCCGAGAGCGTCCCCGCACTCGAACCCGATCACGGCGAGACCACCACGCTCAAGGAGCAGATCGATCAGCACAAGAACAGCAAGACCTGCTACGCCTGCCACAAGAGTATCGACCCCTATGGCTTCGCGCTGGAGAGCTTTGATGCCACCGGAGAATGGCGTGGGAAGTACAAGATCAAGCAAGCCCATCCCGGGACATTCCTCTACCGCCAAGCGGGCTACTACAAGTGGGGCGGACTGGTGGATGCTTCCGGCGAGATGGGCGAGGACAAGTTCGAGGACATCTTCGGTCTCAAGAAACTCCTCCTCGCGGGTGAACACAAGGTCGCTTATAATTTCGCGAAGAAGTATTTTGAGTATGCCAAGGGCTCCAAACCGAACCTCGAACAACGCCTCCACCTGTGGGACTTCATTGCAAGGAGTCCCGGGAAGATTCAAATGAAGGACTTAGTCACGGAGATCATTGCCTATTCACTCACCACCGACGAAGAATGAACCCTTACAGTCGAAGAGAATTCCTGAAATTCGGAGCGGCCTTGCCTCTGGCTCTCCAGTCGCTCGACCTGCGGGCCGCCACTGATCCTGCCACCAAGGTGCCGCCGAAGCGGATCATTTTCATCTGCAACTCGCTGGGCTTCTACAAACCCAGCTTCTTTCCCACCAAGCGGGGCGACCTTTCCACTTCGCCCTATCTCAAGGGGATGGCGACCCGGGAGAAGATGACGGTCTTCCAGAACCTCTTCCACCCCGGCATGGAGACCAGCAACCATGACTCGGAAAAATCCTTTCTGACCGGCGCGTCGAGTCCCGAGGCGACGAACTTCGTCAACTCGATCTCGCTCGACCAGATCATGGCACGGGAGATGGGGGCCGACACCCGATTCCCCTTTCTTTCGTTCAGCATCTACGACCGTGGTTGGGGGTGTTCGTGGAACAACCGGGGCGTGGCGATTCCGCCGATGCACGATGAACGTCAGATCTTCGACCGGCTGTTCGGCGAAGAGGACTTGACCGCCAAGCGCCGCCAAATTGAGAATGACCAACACGTTGTCCAATGCCTCTACCGCGACATGGAGCAACTGAAACAGCAGGGTGGTGACGCTTCCAAGATCGACTCCTACCGGACTGTCATTGCGGAGCTGGAAGAGCAACTCAAGCACGAGGAATTCTGGCTCAAAACCAAGAAACCGGAAGTCCCCAACACCCTGAGTACCGACCAGGAGTTCGCCTTTTCCACGAAGATCAGGAACCTATTTAAATTGTCGAAACTCGCCTTCCAAACTGACTCCACGCGGGTCATCACTCTGTCGCTGGACTGGATTTATGGGGCGATCAAGGTGCCCGGTGCCACCGGTGGCTGGCACACGCTGTCACACCATGCCGGCAAAGCCGACACCCTCGCCAAACTCGGCCGGATCGAGGTCGACATCGTGAAGCACCTGGACCAATTCCTCTCCGAGCTCGATAAAACCGAAGAGGGTGAGGGGACCTTGCTAGATCACACCACCGTGGTGATCGGCAGCAATTTCGGAGACTCTTCAAATCACACCTGCAACAACCTCCCGACGATGGTGGCGGGTGGAGGCTACCGACACCAGGCACATGAGGTCCTCGAGAAGCCGACACCGCTTTGCAACCTCTACTTGGAGCTCCTGCATAAGCACAACATCGATGCCGGGAAATTTGGAAGTGGCGAGAAGGATCTCGGGCTGTTGAAGGGGTAGAAAAAGAAGAATTTCACTCAAGTTCTTGACAGAGTCCATTTTTGGATTAGGTCTACATCATGTCTAATCCGGTCCAACTTTTGCGTGAGCACGGGCTTCCGGTGACGGTGCAACGGATTGCGGTGTTGCGGGCCGTTTCGGGGCGACCGCATGGGACGGCGGATGTCATCGCGGAAGATGTGAGAGGAGAGATTGGGACGATTTCGCGGCAGGCAGTTTATAATGCGCTGGCTACCTTGGCTGAGAATGGGCTGATTCGGCGGATTCAACCGTCGGGCTCGGCGGCGCGGTATGAGGATCGAGTTGGGGACAACCACCACCACTTAGTGTGCCGAAGTTGTGGAGAGACTGTGGATGTCGATTGTGCGGCAGGCGAGACTCCCTGTCTCCATGCCGTGGATGATGCGGGTTATGAAATCGACGAGGCCGAAGTGGTTTACTGGGGGACTTGCCCAGGATGCCTTGCGGAGCGAGCAAAGAAGAAGTGAATTTTAACGAAAAAATAACAACCAACTCATAAACACAAAGAAATGACAGACAACGATATCAGCAAATGCCCGGTCATGAGCGGGGCGAATGCTCAGAATGCCGGCGGCAGTACCTCAAATCAACATTGGTGGCCGAATCAATTGAACCTGAAAATCCTGAGCCAAAACTCGGATCTCTGTGATCCCATGAATGGAGACTTCGACTATGCCGAAGAATTCAAGACTGTCGATTTGGACGAGTTGAAAAAAGACATCGAAGAACTCATGACCACTTCCCAGGATTGGTGGCCGGCAGACTACGGCCACTATGGCCCCTTTTTCATTCGCATGGCCTGGCACAGTGCGGGAACCTACCGGACCCTCGACGGTCGCGGTGGAGCATCTTCCGGATCGATGCGATTTGCGCCACTTAACAGCTGGCCTGATAATGTGAACTTGGACAAGGCACGTCGCTTGCTCTGGCCGCTTAAGCAGAAATATGGCCGCAAGCTTTCATGGGCTGACTTGATGGTCTTCACCGGGAACTGCGCTTTGGAATCGATGGGTCTCAAGACCGCAGGATTCGGAGGAGGCCGTGCAGACATTTGGGAGCCCGAAGAGGACATCTATTGGGGACCGGAAACGGAATGGCTCGGTGATGAACGTTACAAGGGAGATCGTGAGCTCGATGATCCTCTCGGCGCAGTGCAGATGGGGCTCATTTATGTCAACCCCGAGGGGCCGAATGGCAATCCAAGTGCTTTGGAATCGGCGAAGGATATTCGCGAGACTTTCGCGCGCATGGCCATGAATGATGAGGAGACAGTCGCGCTGATTGCCGGAGGTCACACCTTCGGCAAGGCCCACGGCGCGGCGGACCCGAGCAAGCATGTCGAACGCGAACCTGAAGCCGCCCCTCTTGCAGAGCAGGGGTTGGGTTGGAAGAACAACTACGGAACAGGCAATGCCGGCGATACCATCGGCAGTGGTCTCGAAGGAGCCTGGACACCGACACCCATCACCTGGGACAACAGCTACTTTGATACCTTGTTCAAGTATGACTGGGATCTGACCAAGAGCCCGGCGGGAGCCTTCCAGTGGATTCCAACCGATCCCGAGGCTGCTGATTTGGTGCCTGATGCCCACGATCCGGAGAAAAAGCATGCTCCCATCATGTTCACCTCGGACATCGCGCTGCGGATGGATCCAGCGTATGGAAAGATCTCCCGTCGTTTTCATGAAAACCCGGATGAGTTTGCAACCGCTTTTGCGAAGGCCTGGTATAAGCTGACCCACCGTGACATGGGACCGCCATCGCGATTCCTCGGCTCAATGGTTCCTGCGGAACCAGCAATTTGGCAGGACCCAGTTCCGGCTGTCGATCACGAGTTGATCGCTGATGCGGACATCGCTTCTCTGAAGGAAGCAATCCTCGGGTCGGGACTGACCGGGCAAGAGTTGGTAAGGACCGCCTGGGCTTCGGCTTCGACCTTCCGTGGCAGTGACAAACGCGGTGGCGCAAACGGCGCGCGAATTCGCCTGGTTCCCCAGAAAGATTGGGCGGTGAACTCCCCGGACGAGCTCGCAAAAGTGCTGGTTGCGCTCGAGAAGATTCAAGCAGGGTTCAACGCTGACGGTAAAAAAGTATCGCTCGCCGACCTCATCGTGCTCGGGGGCTGTGCCGCCGTGGAAGCGGCGGCGAAAAAAGGTGGTCACGAGGTGACTGTTCCTTTCACTCCCGGCCGGACAGATGCCACGCAAGAGCAGACGGATGTGGAATCGTTTGCCGTGCTCGAGCCAGTAGCCGATGGCTTCCGCAACTACATTAATCCGGAGAACGCACGCCGGACACCCGTGGAACTGTTGGTTAATAAGGCACAGTTGCTCACGCTGACCGCACCTGAGATGACGGTGCTAATAGGTGGCTTGCGGGCACTCGATGCGAACGCGGGCGGAACTTCCTTCGGAGTTCTCACCGACAACGCCGGAACTCTGAGCAACGACTTCTTCGTCAACCTCCTCGACATGGGGATGACGTGGGAGCAGTCGGAGAAATGCGAATTCTTCTTCGAAGGAAAAGATCGCTCCTCGGGAGATGTCAAGTGGACCGGATCTTCCGTTGATGTCGTCTTCGGATCGAACTCACAACTCCGCGCCCTCGCTGAAGTCTATGCCTGCGATGACTCGAAAGAGAGTTTCGTCCGCGATTTCGTGGCAGCATGGGACAAGGTCATGAACCTTGATCGCTTTGATGTGAAAGCTTAACGGAGTCACGTAATCCTCCCCCACCCCGGTCAGTTCGCTGGCCGGGGTTTTTTGTTCGCCTCTACCGCCGGATAAACAGACAAACCGAATTGGGATCCGTTTCCCTCTATTTTGGAACTTCCTTTAGGAGTTCTTTCACCAGTTTCTTGTAATTGTCACTATCGCCGCCGTGGAAGGGGCCGGCCATATGGTTGTAGCGGAGCTTTCCGGTGTGATCAAAGATGAGATAATATGGAACGTATTTAACGGGAGCCTTCGGGAATCGGGTTTGATTCATGACCGAGGTGTTTTTTAACTCCTTGGTCCATCCTTCTTTTTTGAGGGCAGCCAAGGCGCCTTCCTTGGTGCCGCGTTGACAGTAGGAGGCGATGAGGTGAAAGGGCTCCTCCTTAAGCGATTTGGCCAGACCGACCATGCCAGGAGTAATTTTTTGGCAGCCCACTCATCCGCCCCAAATTTTCAGGAGAACAACTTTGCCTTTGAGATCGGCGGGACCTTTCACTTCGGGGCCGGCCCAGGGTTGACCCCATTGGATGTCTTTGGTGGTGCCTTCCACTTTTTTGTTCTCCTGATCGGCACAGGCGGGCAGAGCGAGGAAAGCGGCAAGAAAGAGAGTTCTAATCATATCAGGGGATGGGATTTTGATTTTTGCGCGGTCTTCTGGACAGCTTACCTCTCAAAAAAGATCGTCGATGTTTATGGAATTGTTACCACTCTGAGGCGGGCAAATTTTCGGGATCCAGCGGGGAGTGGCGAGCTTATGATTACGAGATCTTTCCCTCCCGCAAGGGAAGAAGTGCTAACCACGCCACCCGGAGACCAGGTAAGGAGATCGTCGGAAAACTCGGTCGCCACCATGACCCCACACGCAGATCGGGATCGTTCGTAGCTGAATTGGAATTCACCATCCACCATTTCGACCGTGATCAGATTGCCGTTGTGAAGATTCGGGTCGGTGCCGGTCACGTATTCGACGATGGCCGGAATTTTATCGAGGTCAGAATCACGTAGTTCATCTCCAGGTGATAACCCGTGGAGAGTCAGCCAATCATCGAGAGAGACGCTGTCACTGGTACCGGGAGAACCGTCAAGTGAAACACTGGCGCGCCAGTTATCGGAAACGGCATGATCAATCCCACTCACAGGGCATCCCATGGTCAGCGAGTAACCCGCACCATCGGCAGCGGTCGGCCACGGAGAAATATCATCATAGGCAAACTCATGAATCGATGTTCCCTGGCCGAGAGAGAGTTTCAGATCCTCTCCTCCATTACTCAATCGATCACCGGTTTCCCACTGGCCTGCAATGGAAAAGCCGACGCCATACTTGGCCTCAAAAGAGGGCCTATCGGCTACGATCAATAAATAGGCTCCTGGGCCGATTGTGCTCCCTTCGGGAAAATCGAAGTCGATTCCCTTGGTGAAACGAACGCCGTTGAGATTGAGCGTAGCACCACCAACATTGTGCAATTCGACATACTCAAGAAGCTCGTCACCGGCGGGATGATACATCACTTCGCTGATCACAAGACCATCGCGATAAGGCGTCACGTTGGGATCACCCGCAATAAACTCAATAGGGTCCGCCCAATGGCTGCTGCGGCCGGAGTCATCGAAGTGCCTCACACGAGCGCGGTAAGTCTTACCGGGTCGTAATGCCGAGGTGGGAATTGATACAGTGGTTGCTCCAGTCGCCGACCAGACATCTTCAATTTCGTATTTCCAGGGATCGCCGGAGAGATATCCCAGCGTGCTGGGATTGTAAATTTCTCCAATTCTCCATTCGATTGAGGCAAAGGTTCCGCTCCCTTGTGGATCCGAAAACACACTGCTCTGAAAACTGAGACTGTCAGCAGGAAATCCTCCTCCCCCAGTATAGGTGATCGTCGGAGTGTTGGGGATAGCGCTATCGGCAGCTTCCTGGGCAAGGTATCCCCAACCATATCCATCCTCATCCCGATCGTTGACGGCGAAAGGAGTGGGATCGACGTCATACATGTAGTCGATGATGTTTTGCTGGAAGCCTTCGTGATCTGCAGTTGGGATGGTGCGGGAGTAGTTGGTCTGAAGTCCGGTTTCAAATTTCGGCCAATACCACGGACCACGATGCCCACCTCTCGTCTGTGGATGATACGACCACATGAACTCATCGGCATCAACCATGGTCAAAGGCACCCCGCTTGGGTTCACAAACTGTGAGATCTCTTCGACAAGCTGGGCAGCATGGCCACCCGCACGATTGATATCCGAAAAAAGAAGATCACCCAACTCGCGGCAACGGTTCCTGAATCCCAATCTGATCTCGGCATGATCGAGACACCGGTCGGCGCGAATCACGCCGCTCCACACGTGCTTGACCGGAGCATACATCATATCGAGGTCCCAGGGAATGACGCGCCATTGGTCGGCCGTCGGTTCGTGATAGAAGTAATAGTTGGTGGTATCACGGAGATCGACATTCCCAGTGGCCCGGTTGATGGCACGGAAGCTATAGTAGCTCTCAAGGTGAAAATTCTCACGCCACCAAGCAACGGTGTTGAGATTAGCACTGGCGGAGTAAAAGGTATTCCAATCCGAAGAATTCTCCACCTGGGTGGGGCCTTGATTCTTTTTGTCTCCTCCCCCGCCCTGGATCTTGTAGACGTTCCCGTCGGCCAATCCATGTTCGTCAAGGAAACGGCCATCCGGGTGTTCGATCGCCTGATAGAGCCCCAAAAAATCCCCTGAATATTGGTTGGAGGGAGACTCCGCAGACCCATCGATGACACGAAAGTGGACGTGATGAGTCTTTGAACCCGTGACACTCGCGAGTTGATAAAGTCGGTGCGGGACCATCTCGTTGAGGCCGGCGACGCCTCGTTGGGAGGAAAGCCAGGGCGATGCACAGGAGTTAAAGTTCAGCGTCTTCCAGCTCGTTCGATAGCGCTCACCATAGGCGTTGCGAGCCTTAAAGTCATGTGTGCGATTGAACTTAAAACGCCACTTGTTTTTACCGCTCACATAGGTCGAAGCCTCGCCCCGGTTGTAAAACTGAATGTGATCATAAACCCGGCCTTCGTAGACCAAGGTTCCCCACATCCGAACACCATCGGAGCCATTGGAATACTGGCTATTGGTGACATCCGTCGAATTTGCAATGAGGTGATAAACAGGCTGGGAGTTCCCCATAACCTCGGCCGAAATGGTCTGGGCGGCCGTCGAGCCGGGTTGTTTGGCCGCCGTCCAGGAAGGCACTCCATCGTAAACAAAGTAAGAGAAGTTTGGTTGTTCATCATCCGCGAATGGAACCCGGATCTCGTTGCCAAAAGTATCCTCAAGATTGATCCGGTAGCGAATGACGCGGCGGTGAACTTGCAACGCAGGGGGCATGGTGGCAGTAAAAACAGAGTCACCTGCGGAGATGTCACCTGCGGTGCCATCATCCACCATGGGAACATCGATCCAATTCGTATCGAATGCTCCATCGCTCTTTCGAATGTAGCTGCCGGGATCCAAAATTTGATAACCGAGCGTCACCGGCCCAATCCCATCTGGGTCGGTGATCAAAGCGGTCACCTTCACCTCCTCGTCACCTGCAGGCTGCTTCGGAGTATGATCCACCTGTCGAATGGCTGGCGGCGCGGCACTCAAGGTCGGAGACTTCACACTATTGGCGGCACCCGGTGTCGGGTTGCCCATGATCGTGCCTTGATCGGGGGTCTTGAGCTCGGCATCGATGGAAAAGTCACTGCTCCTCGCTCCCGCGTTGAGGGCATGAAGCGCGATAATATTACTGCCACCTACGAGAACGTTGCTGGCATTGTTAACCAAAATTTCCTCCCAGGCCGCCTCGTGGTTTGTCCCGGTCCCATTGAAGGCCTTGTCGCCCCCGGTGACAGAAACCCGACCCACTTCCTGTCCGTTGATCCAGACGATTACGCCATCGTCGCAGTAAACTCTCACAAGAAGACGCGAAGGGATTTGATCGGCTGGAACCGTAAAGCTTTTGCGGAGATAAACGGTGGTGTAGCCGTTTTGCATATCTCTAAGCACGGTGACATCATCGCCGTCGCCGTATCCAATGGGAGTGCCTCCGGAAAGCCAGGTGGCATCTTCGGAAAAACTGAGTTCGCGCCACGCGCTGATTGGGGTGGAGGCTTCACTCGAGCCCTTGCGATATTTCCAAGTGGACCCGGCGGGAAGGTAGGTCACTTCGGGGCCAACGGGTCCGGTTCCCGAACTTCGCCAGGACGCTCCCAGATCATTGTCGAGTGCCGGATGGATGAGTTCCATCGAGGCCCCGGTTCCCCGGGCAGCACTAGGCCAAGGGAACCCCGCCTTGTAATCCACGCGGTCAACTTCAGCTCCTCCATTATCGAGCAAACGCAGGTCATCACCTTCCACACTCAAACTTCCGGGGTATTGATGTGAGGTCGTGACCCCAAATTTCGATTGCATGGTCTCGGTATCCTCGGCGATCACGAGATAGGCACCGGGATCGAGCGAAGTGCCATTCGGGAAGAGATAATCCCCCACGCCAACAATCGACCATCCGGACAGGTCGATCGCAAGGTCACCCGCGTTGTGCAATTCAATAAACTCCGCCGCTTCGGTTTTGGGGTCGGCATCGTAGTGAACCTCGTTGATGACGACACCCAACGCCGTCGCCGCGGTCGTGGTGAAAGATTGGGTGTCGGAAGCCCAACTCACCCCCGCACTGTTCTCAGCGCGCACACGGAAGTAGTAAATTGTTTCGGGAGCGAGCAAGGAAACCGTCTTGGAAAAATCACCCGCATCGGAACCAGCAGATGCGATTTTCTCCCATGACGCGGGGATTGTTCCACCATCACTCGTGCCGTAGTAAAAGATCAAACTCGGAGTGTCACTGCCGGTATCGGTGACCGTTCCCTCGAGTCGGGCGGAGGATCCGGTAATGTTTATGGCACTACGATTGACGACGCTGGCTGGAATCGCAACGGGTGTCGTGAAACTTCCGCCAGCCGACGCCCAGGTGTCTCCCCCTGAGTTCGACGCGAAGGCCCGGAAAAAGTAGGTCATGCCATCGATCAATCCGATCACTTCGGAGGTTTGACTCCCGCCGGTCGTTCCAAGACTCACGCTACCTTGCCATCCTCCCGCATTCGTTCCTCCGTCCGACGGGCCATAGAAAATGGTGACGGTGGGGTCCTCGCCTCCGGTGGAAGTGACTTGCGCACCGAGGGTGACCGAATTTGCCTCAACATTCTGTGCCGCCAGGTTCGAAACGGCGGGATCCAGCGGAAGAGTGGTGAAGGTTTCCGTTTCCGAAGCCCAACTCGCGCCTCCGGCATTATCCGCCTTTGTCCCAAAGTAGTAGGTCGTTGCTGGAAGCAATCCGGTGACATTGGTGGAAAAGTTTCCTGATTGAGTTCCGGGAAGTATCACTGAGCTATCCCAAGACCCCCCGTTTTTTCCGCCGTCTTCGTCACCATAATAGATCGTGACGGTGGGAGCAGCTATTCCTTCGTCAATCACAACCCCGTTCAGAGTCGCACTCAATGGCGTGATGGCATCTGCCCGAGTGACGTTCAAATCAGCAAGATCGGTGTTCGCTCCACTGAGGTCGGTGGCCGGAGACCCCGCGGCAAGGGTTGCGATTTCGGCCGGGGTTAAAAAGCTTGCCCAGACTGCAAACTCATCGATACGCCCGCCGAAGCCGTTGTTTGTTCCAGCCGGCTCAGCCCCAATCATGAGCTGCCCGCTGAAAGTGGGGATAGCTGTGGCTCCGGAGGTCTGTTCATCAAGCATCGCGCCATCAATCCAGATTTGCTTGATTCCTCCAGCAACTTGCAAAACGACATGCTTCCATTGGTTCAAAGTCGAAGTCCCGAGCGAAACACTTCTACGATTTGCAGCGCCACAACAGGCACCCCCGTGATCAAAGTAGGCATTGGAATTTCCCCAGGGAAGATGTGCCTGGAAGCCACGATTTCCTCCGCCGCTGGAGGCCACAATTCCAAAGGACGTGCTCGAAGCATTCCCACCGCCCCCATTGCCCAGGTTGTATTGCCAAAAACTCACCGCCATGGCGTTGTTCGTCGTCGCAGCGGAAAAATCGACGATCGCGTCGGCACGCGCTCCGTTTCCGGAAGCCCCAACATCGAGCGCCCGGTCACCCCGCGTGCTACTGAAACCTTGGGTATCCCCACTGATTTGGCCTCCTCCGTTCAAGGTGGCATTGGCACCATTACCCGACTGGTCTGCTGATTGCCCGTTGAAATTGTAGTAAGCCAAGAGCTCGGATCCTTCCAAACGAGGCCCTGAACAAAGCAGGGCAAAAACCAGCACGGTAAGCCTCGCGAATTGAGAAAAAAAATTCATGGAAATGATGGAGGTCAGTATATTGACGGGAAACCCCGTCTTTCCTAGAACTAGTTCCATAATGATGAAACCGCCTCAATACATTTTATCGGCGGCCGTGGCGACCGGCCTCTCCACCCAGAGCCTTCAACCAGCATCCTGATACTTCTCACTGGATTCGTTGTTCTCCGCCTTCGGAAACTCGATTTCATCAAAAACGTCAGTAAGCTCCGTTTGTTTTAAACATCTCCTTTTTGGACGGACGAGGCCGCTTGCGGACCGAGTGGTCGGGAGCACCGGTTTGGCGGTCGAATTCGTCGGGCGTTCGCTTTGAAGGAAGGTAGTCGTTGGAGTCTTTGAACTGCTTTTTAAGGGCCGCTTTCAACTCCGTGAGGATCGCCTTATGCTTTTCATTCCCGACCAGATTAGTGAGTTCGAAGGGGTCGTTCCTGAGATCGTAGAGTTCGAATTCAGCTCGAGGATTGGAAAGGCAACGTTGCTGGGCGGGGGTGAGTTTATTTTCCTTCTTAAGGCGCTGGATGGTCGTCCAAGTGGGGCTGCGTCCAGCATCGGCGGAAGGAGTATTGGGAAGATCAGAGTAGGTGTTGTGGATGAGTTTCCACCGTTGGGTCGCCACAGCACGTCCGTGGTCTTCGTAGTCATGCCAGTGGTCCTCGGCGAAAACGTATTGCCGGGTGGTGGTGGCGGGGTTTTTGAGGGTTGGAAGAAACGAAGTGCCTTCGAAAGTTTCGGTACTCTCAAGGCCGGCAAGTTGGGAAATGGTGGGGGCGATATCGACGGAGGAAACGAGACTGGTGGTTCGCAGGCCTGGCTTGATGGTGGCCGGCCACTTCACGATCCACGGCGTACGTATGCCACCGTCGTAGAGAGTGGTTTTATCGCCGGGAAAAGGACGGCCGTTATCGCTGATAAAGAGAATGAGAGTGTTCTCGGTGACTTTTTGCTTTGTAAGTTCAGCGACAACCTTGCCGACGTATTGGTCAAGACGTCCAATCTCGTCGTAGTAAAGCCGGTAGTCTTCGCGGACTTCCGGAGTGTCGGGCATGTAGGGAGGAATACGAATGTCAGCGGTCTTGTGAGGAGGTTCAAGAGCTCCGTCCTCATACGCGCGATGAGGATCGAGGGCGGCCAGCCAAAGGAAAAAGGGTTTCTCCTTGGGACGATTCTGAAGAGTGGAGACCCACGCTTCACAACCACTGGGTGATTTGGCGACCATCTTGCCGGGCTTGGCATCGGTTCCGGTCGGAAGAATGAAACCGGCGGTCGAAGCTTCAAAAACATCGTTGAAGCGATCTTTGACGGCTTCGCCGAGGTGCCATTTTCCGGCGGCTGCAGTGTAATATCCGGCGGACTTGAGTTGCTCGACGAAAGTGAGGGATTCGGCGGGGAGCGGCCAGTGAAGTTGTTCCGCTCCCGTATTGTGTGGATATCGGCCGGTGATAATACTGGCGCGACTGGGACTGCAAGAGTTCGCAGTGAGATAGGCGTGCTGGAAAGTGAGACCGGACTTGGAGAGAGCGTCGATGTTTGGGGTTTTGATGGAAGGATGCCCGTAGGCGCCGCAATCGTTCCAGTTCATGTCATCGGCGATGATGAGGATAATGTTTGGCTGGTCCCCTGCGACAAGCGGACCGAGGAGCAAGAGGAACAGAGAGAAGGTTTTCATTATTTGGTGATGAGGGTCCCGAAGGCGTCGACCTCAATTCGAGCGGCGGCCGAAATGGGGGGCTGCATCATGGTTGCGATGACTTTTTGAAGCTTGGTTTTGGCAGTTTGGGCTTCGAGGGAAAGGCTCTTGGGATCAAGGA
>TARA_B110000914_G_scaffold207491_1_pt1 | contig 14032 bp, 12 predicted proteins | sample TARA_B110000914 | Tara Oceans TARA_B110000914 (sample SAMEA4397983) | marine metagenome | biome: Polar Biome; feature: [MES] marine water layer (ENVO:01000295) within the mesopelagic zone...; material: water (ENVO:00002006), including particulate matter (ENVO:01000060) such...
ATTACATATATTTTTGGAGTCATAATTTTATATGAATAATATAGTTAGATATCTTTTTAAAATTCTATTAACTGCTTCATTTGTTTTTTATAGTTTTCATAGTTTTTCTCAAGAAAATAGAGAACAGTTTATAGTTGTTTTGGATGCTGGTCATGGCGGAATAGATCCAGGAAATACTGGAAATGGATATTATGAAAAAAAAATTGTACTAAACATTGCTCTTCAGGTAGGAAAAACGCTTAGTAAAGACCCCTTGTTTAAGGTAGTTTACACACGAACAAAAGATGTTAAAATTGACTTATTTAAAAGGGCTGACATAGCTAATAAAGCTAAAGCAGATTTGTTTATATCTATCCATTGTGACTCTCATGATTCGAATGCTTATGGAGCAGGAACATTTGTTTTAGGCTTACATGCAAATCAAAGAAATTTTGAAATTGCAAAAAAGGAAAATTCAGTTATTTTCTTAGAAGAAAATTATGAACAACAATATGAAGGATTTGATCCGAATTCACCTGAATCGGTTATAAGTTTAGTCCTAATGCAAGAAGACTACCTGGATCAAAGTATTGTAATAGCAGATTTAATTCAAAAGATTTTTGTTTCTGATTTGAAAAGAAAAAATAGGACTGTAAAACAAGCTGGTTTTATCGTTTTAAAATATACTTATATGCCTAGTGTTCTAGTTGAAACTGGCTTTTTAACTAATAGAAAAGAAGGGGCTTACTTAAATTCAAAAAAAGGTCAAAAAGAAATGGCTGAATCAATAGCAAAGGGTATATTTAAATATAAAGAACTCTTTAATAATGAAATTGGAGATAGTGCTAGTGCTAGTGATTTATTTGAGAATAATTTAGTTTCTAATTCTAAGGATTATTTTGAATTAAAAATTCAAATTGCTTCTAGTTCAAAAAACTTACCATTAAAATCATATAACTTTAAAGGCCTCTCAAATCTAAGTTCAGACAAAATTAATAAAATTTACAAATATTTTTTTGGAAGAACAGATGATTATTACTCTGCAAAAAAACTATTGTCAAAGGCAAAAAAATCTGGATATAAAGATGCTATTATAGTTGCATTTAAAAATGGTAACAGAATTTCTTTAGATGAATTTTTAACCTCTAATTAATTAATTTTTTGAAGAAATTATTCATAACTTTATATTCATAAAATATATTATTGCATTGAAAAATAAAAACGAAATAAAGACAGGTATTCTAGTATTAATTGGAGTTGGCTTATTTATTTTTGGATTCAGCTATTTAAAGTCTAATGATATTTTTGTTAGTGACAGGACTTTTTATGCCGTATACGATGATGTAGAAGGAGTAGTAAATGGCACACCAGTTACTGTTAATGGTTTTCCAGTTGGTAGTATTCAGAATATTTCTTTTTTTAAAAATAACAGTTTACTAGTTAAGTTTCGTGTAGAGAATGATATCGCTTTTTCAATAAACAGTATTGCTCAAATTTATGAAACTGGGTTGATAGGAGGAAAAGCATTGGCTATAATTCCAGCAAATGATAACAGTAGAGTAGCAGTTTATAATGATACTTTAGCCTCTTCAGTAGCTCCGGGATTAACTGAGCTTGTAAATCAGAAGCTTTCTCCATTACAGGAGAATATAGAATCTATGATAGTCAGTGCAAAAAATGTACTTAATAAAGTAAATTCAATTTTTGATGATTCTACAAGAGTTAATTTAAGAAGTAGTGTTTCTGACTTTAGTGAAACTATTAGAGATTTAAAAGAAACTTCTGTGATGATTAAATCAGTTGTGAAGTCTAATAAATTAAATATTGATCAAACAATTAATAATGTTTTAGATATTTCAACAAATCTTTCAGAAATTTCAAAAACTATTAATCAATCAGAATTAAGCACTACTATGAAGAATTTCAAAACCTCTTCTGATGATTTAAGTCGTATTTTTAAAAATATAAGTGAAGGTAATGGTACAATTTCTAAACTTATAGAAAGTGACACCTTATTTCAAAACTTAAATAACGCTTCAAAGTCTATTGATTTGCTTCTAGAAGATATTAGACTGAACCCTAAGAGATATATTCATTTTTCAGTTTTTGGAAAAAAAAACAAATCTTATCAAGCAAAAACTAAATAACTTTTGATTTCAATTTTACCGAACATACTATTTACTTTCATTTTTGTTTCCGCAATTTTTTATTTCTCTAGAAATGTAAAAAAAATTTACAGAAATATAAATTTAGGTATAAAAGAAGATCGATTAGATAACAAAAAAAAAAGATGGTCACAAATGTTAAGGATTGCATTTGGACAGTCAAAAATGATAGATAAACCTATTGTAGGTCTGTTACACATTGTAGTATATGTAGGTTTTTTAGTTATTAATATAGAACTTCTTGAAATAGTGGTGGATGGAGTCTTAGGAACACATAGAGTTTTTGCGGCCTATTTAGGTTCATTTTATGATTTTTTAATTTCTTTCTTTGAGTACTTTGCTCTTCTAGTAATTATCGCTATAATTTTTTTCTGGTCTAGAAGAAATGTTCTAAAAATTAATAGATTTTGGAAAAATGAAATGAAAGGATGGCCTAAAAGTGACGCTAATTATATTCTTTACATAGAAGTTATATTAATGTTACTTTTTTTAACAATGAATGGTGCTGATTTTTGGCTTCAAAATAATGCAAATGATTTACATTATTTGAAAGTAGGAACATTTCCTGTTAGTCAATTCTTGATTCCTTTACTTGATAATCTTTCAATTTATACTGTACTTATAATTGAAAGAACTGCTTGGTGGTTACATATTTTGGGCATACTTTTTTTCTTAAATTATTTATATTATTCTAAGCATTTACACATTTTATTGGCTTTTCCAAATACATATTTTGCTAATCTAAATTCTAAAGGAAAATTCTCAAATTTAAAATCTGTTACTAATGAAGTTAAAATGATGATGGACACATCAATTGATCCTTTTTCAGCAACGGCAACTGATGAGGTTTCAAAGTTTGGAGCATCCGATGTTTTTGATTTATCTTGGATTCAACTTTTAAATGCTTACACCTGCACTGAGTGTGGAAGGTGTACAAGTGAATGTCCGGCTAATCAAACTGGTAAAAAACTTTCTCCAAGAAAAATAATGATGGATACTAGAGATAGACTTGAAGAAGTTGGTAAGAATATTGATAAAAATAATGGAGAATTTCAATCCGATGGAAAACAGTTATTAGATGATTATATTTCAAATGAAGAATTATGGGCGTGTACATCTTGTAATGCTTGTGTAGAAGCTTGTCCTATTGGCATAGATCCACTTTCAATTATAATTGATATGAGAAGGTATTTGGTAATGGAAAAGTCTGCGGCACCATCTGAGCTTAATAATATGATGACTAATATTGAAAATAATGGTGCTCCATGGCCATTTAATCAAATGGATAAACTAAACTGGAAAAATGAACTTTAAATTAACATGTGTTTTATGAAAAAAGAGGAAGTAGATAAGCTTTTAAGCGAGAAAATGGAAGATGGTGAGCATATCAGTCCAATCTTACCTGAAGGAATAAAGAATTACCTAATTGATATTGATGGGACTATTTGTGATGATATTCCAAATGAAGAACCTGAAAGAATGGTAACAGCAAACCTTTATCCTGATGCATTAATAACTTTAAACAAGTGGTATGCTGAAGGTCATATAATATATTTTTTTACTTCAAGAACTGAGGAGCATAGAGGAGTTACAGAAGCTTGGTTAAATAAACACGGTTTTAAGTTTCATGGAATGGTAATGGGTAAGCCTAGAGGTGGTAATTACCATTGGGTAGATAACCACCTTGTTAAAGCAACTCGATATAATGGTAAATTCACTGACTTAATAGATAAAGAAGTAACGATTCAAGTTTTTGATGATGGTCAATATGATTAATTATGAAAAAAATAGAAATTCATACTTTTTCGGAATTATTAGCACAAGGTAAAACACCTGAAATTTTATTTTGGGTAGGTTGCGCAGGTAGTTTTGATGAAAGAGCTAAAAAGATAACCAAAGCCTTTGCTAATATTTTAAATCAAGCAAATGTTTCGTTTGCAGTTTTAGGAAGTGAAGAAGGTTGTACGGGTGATCCAGCTAAAAGAGCAGGGAATGAATTTTTATTTCAAATGCAAGCTTTATCAAATATAGAAGTTTTAAATGGGTACAACATAAAAAAGATTGTTACTACCTGTCCACATTGTTTTAATACATTAAAAAATGAATATCCTGAGCTAGGTGGTGATTATGATGTAATGCACCATACACAGTTTTTGAAATCTCTTTTAAACGAAGGAAGATTGACTGTAAGTGGAGGAGCGTTTAAAGGTAAAAGAATTACTTTTCATGATCCTTGTTATTTAGGAAGAGCTAATAATGTTTATGAAGCACCAAGGCAAGTTCTTGAAAAGTTAGACGTCGAGTTGTCAGAAATGAAAAGCTGTAAACAAAAAGGGTTGTGTTGTGGAGCTGGTGGAGCTCAAATGTTCAAAGATGCAGAACCTGGCGATAAAGAAATAAATATAAAACGTACAGAAGAAGCTTTGGATACAAAACCTGATATAATTGCTTCAGGTTGCCCTTTTTGTAACACTATGCTTACAGATGGTATTAAAAACAAAAAAGAAGAAGAAAACGTGCAAGTTCTTGATATTGCAGAGTTAATAAACCAAGCATCTGACTTATGATAACTTCTTTTTCTGAAATGTCAAAAAATTCTAGAATCTGGATATATCAATCAAACAGAAAATTTATTAATTCAGAAATAGAAGAAATAAATAGTAGAATATTAGATTTTTTAAAAACATGGACTACGCACGGTACTGACATGTATTCTAGTTATCAAATCAAGTATAATCGATTCATTATTATAGCTTTGGATGAGTCAAAAACTTCAGCAAGTGGTTGTTCTATAGATTCATGTGTTCAGTTCATTCAAGGACTAGAAAAGACCTTTGAAGTAAACCTTTTAGACAAGATGAATGTTGCTTTTAAGCAAGGTGATTATATAACCTATAAGTCTATAGAAGATTTTAAAAAGTTAGTAACCAATAAGTCAGTTTCTGAAAAGACAATAGTTTTTAATAATTTAGTTGTTGATATTGACGATTTCAACACAAACTGGGAGGTTCCAGCTATTAATAGTTGGCATTCTAGATTCTTTTAATAGTTTCAAAAAAGCATTTAATCTAAAAACTTAATAACTAGCTTAATTATTTAATACATTACCAAAATAATTATTTGTTCATGAGATATTATTCTACTCTATTTTTTGTAATGCTTTTTTCGTCGTTTTTGTTTTCTCAAAATCCACTTTTAACTAAAGATTTTGAAAATCAAACAAAATGGGTTGATAGTATTTATAATAATTTATCCATAGATCAGAAAATCGGTCAGTTATTTACTATTTGGGTAGCAACAAAACAAGGCCCTGAAAAAATGAAAGAGGTTTTGTCAATTATTAAAAAAAATCATTTGGGTGGTTTAATTTTTTCATTAGGAAATATTAACGATCAAGCTAAAGCAACCAACAAATTCCAGTCTATTTCAAAAGTTCCTTTATTAATTGGAATGGATGCTGAATGGGGAATTGGAATGAGACTTGATGATGCTTTTTCATTCCCATTCAACATGACTCTTGGAGCTATTGAAGATAATTCATTAATTTATAAAGTTGGTAAAAGAATAGGAGCACATGCTAAACGATTAGGTGTTCATATTAATTTTGCACCCGTTACCGATATAAACACAAACCCGAATAATCCAATTATAGGTAGCAGGTCTTTTGGTGAGGACAAAAAAAACGTTACTTTAAAATCTTTAGCGTACTTAAAAGGAATGCAATCTGAAGGCATTATGGGTTCAGCTAAGCATTTTCCAGGACATGGAGATACTTCAACAGACTCACATAAAACTCTTCCTAGTATTGATTTTTCTGCAAAAAGAATTAATGATGTAGAACTTTACCCTTACAAAGAGTTAATAAAAAATCAATTGTCAGGGGTTATGGTTGCTCATATGGAGGTTCCTTCTCTTGAAAAAACACCTAAACTTCCTTCGACGTTATCGAAAAATATTATTACCAAATTATTAAAAAAGAAATTAAAATTTAAAGGCCTTATTATAACAGACGCCATGGACATGAAAGGGGTTGTTGATTTTAATAAAGACCAATCAGCTGATGTTAATGCTCTTTTAGCAGGAAACGATGTATTGTTAATGCCTGATAATTTAGATGAAAGCACAAAAAGCATTAAGAAAGCATTGAAAAATGGGATTATTAGTGAAAAGAGGCTTAGCTATTCAGTAAAGAAAATATTATTGGCTAAATATAAAGCGGGGTTGCATAAAATAAGTGAAATTTCTCTTGAGAATATTTCTAAAGATTTAAACACAGAAATAGATAAGTCGTTGTTTGAAGAGCTTACTGAAAAATCTATAACTCTTATAAAAAATGACAATGAAAATTTACCAATAAAAAAACTATCATCTAAAGTTGCTTATTTAAAGATGGGTGATTCAGACTCTGATGAGTTTTTTAAAATGTTAAATCATTATACTAAGGTTGATAAAATAGATTATTCAGATAAATCAGTAGTTTATAATAATGTGTTATTAAAATTATTAAAACCTTATGATTATGTAGTTGTAGGATTTCATAAATCAGATAAGAGCCCTTTTGATAGTTATAAGTTTTCAGCTAATGAGATAGAAATATTGGAGATGATCTCAAAATCTAATAATGTAATTTTAAATGTTTTTGCAAAGCCTTACACTCTAATGGGTGTTGATTTGAATAATATTTCTTCCATAATGGTTTCTTATCAAAATAATATTACGGCTCAACAAAAATCAGCACAAATAATTTTTGGAGCTATAGCTTCTCAAGGTGTGTTACCAGTAACTATTAACAAAGATTTCCCTTTACACACTTCTTTAAAAACAAAAGTTTTAAAGAGACTTAGCTATGGCAATCCATTAAATCAGGGTGTTGATATAAATAAGTTAAATAAAATTGATTCAATTGTAAAATTTGCAATTGACATGAAAATGATACCAGGTGCACAGGTTTTAATTGCTAAAAATGGTCAGGTGATTTATAATAAATCTTTTGGTAAAAAAACCTATGATTCATCTGATGATTTGAAATGGAATGATTTATATGATTTAGCTTCTTTGACAAAAATCCTGTCTACTTTACCACTTGTTATGAATGAGTATGAGTTAAAAAAAATGAACAATAAAACTACGCTATCAAATTTATTTCCTGAAGCACTATTAAAAGATAAAGGTAATTTGACAATATTGGATATGTTAACTCATAATTCAGGTTTATTCCCATGGATACCTTTTTATAAACAAACTATTGACAGTGTGACTGGCCTACCTTTAGATAGTTGGTATAGTAAAAAAAAAAAAAAAATTTTACTATTCGTGTAACTGATAAGCTTTATTTAAAAAAATCTTTTCTAGATACTATTAGTTATAAGATATTAAATAGTGAACTCTCAATTGAAAAGAGATATTTATATAGTGATTTACCTTATTACTTTATCAAAGATTATTTGGAAAACGAATATGAAGAATCCTTGGATTATCAAATTAAAAAAAAACTTTTATTTGATTTAGGTGCTAATTATACTACATACAATCCTACTGTTTACTATCCTAAAAAAAAGATAGCTCCATCTGAAATAGATAACTACTTCAGAAATGATATTATAAGAGGATCTGTTCATGACATGGGTGCTGCTATGCAAGGAGGAGTTGGAGGACACGCTGGGCTTTTTTCAAATTCTAATGATGTGGCAAAAATTATGCAGATGTATTTACAAGGAGGTTATTATGGTGGTAAAAGATTTTTTTCTAGCTCAACTATCGATAACTTTAACACTTGTTATTATTGTGATAAAGGTAACAGAAGAGGGTTGGGTTTTGACAAACCTCAATTAGATGATAGTTCACCAACATGTGGATGTGTACCGATGTCTAGTTTTGGTCATTCTGGATTCACCGGTACTTATACATGGGCTGACCCTGAAAACAAAATAGTTTATGTTTTTTTGTCAAACCGAACGTATCCAACAATGGAAAACAAGTTGTTATCAAAATATAATATTAGAACAGAAGTTCAAAGAGTGATATATGAATCATTTAATTAAAAAAATAGAATGAAAATTGCGATAGTTTGTTATCCGACTTTTGGTGGGAGTGGAGTTCTTGCTACTGAATTAGGGATGTCATTAGTAGAACATGGACATGAGGTTCATTTTATAGCTTATAAAAAACCTGTCAGGTTAAATAATTTAAATTACGGATTGTTTTTTCATGAGGTAGAAGTCCCTGATTATCCTCTTTTTAATTTTGCTCCATATGAATTAGCTCTTTCTACTAAACTAGTTGAAGTTGTAAAAAATAATTCTATAGACTTAATGCATGTTCACTATGCTATTCCTCATGCTTATGCTGCGTATATGGCAAAGAAGATGTTAAAAGATCAATCTATTAACGTGCCTATTGTTACAACCCTGCATGGAACTGATATTACACTAGTTGGAAACCATCCTTCTTATAAGACGGCAGTAACCTTTAGTATTAATAAATCAGATATAGTTACCTGCGTATCGGAAAGTCTTAAAAATGATACTTTAGATCAATTTGAAATCACTAAAGACATACACGTGATTCCAAACTTTATAGATATAAATAAATACAATATTCAACAGGTAAAATGCCTAGATGAAAACCCTAAGATTTCAGATGAATTAATAGTAACTCACGTTAGTAATTTTAGACCAGTAAAAAATATTAGTCATGTTATAAATGTGTTTAATAATATTCAGAAAGAAATTAATTCTAAACTAGTGATGATAGGCGAGGGGCCAGAAAAAGAAATGGCGGAACAACTCTGTGAAGATTTAGGAATTTCTAAAAAAGTAGAGTTTCTTGGAAACACTAATCAGGTAGAAAAAAAGTTATGTCATTCAGATCTTTTTTTATTACCCTCTAGTGCAGAAAGTTTTGGTTTAGCTGCTCTTGAAGCAATGGCATCAAAAGTTCCTGTTATTTCTTCAAATGCTGGTGGCTTATCTGAAATTAATATTCACGGTGAAACGGGCTTTTTAACAAGTGCGAATGATATAGAATCTATGTCTAATTATGCAATTTCGATATTAAAAGATTCAATAACCTTGGAAGAATTTAAATCAAGAGCATATAAGAAGGCTGAGGAGTTTGATATCAAAAAGATCGTTCCAGTTTATGAAGAAATATATTTAAAGGCTATAGAGTCCCTTAAATAGGCTCATTCACTGAATCGTAAACCTTAACTTTTTTCCAAAGGTGCTTAGCTTGATCAATAAAAATCAAATGACTTGGGTGATCTTGATATATTCTTTGATTTATTAAAGAAGGGAAAGTAAAAATCATGCAATAATTATAAGAATTATCCACCACATCTCTTTTAGCTGTACTTGCTGGCTTACCTAAATGCATTTTTACTGCTAAATTATTTGTATTCATTAGCTTTTTTATAGCTTTTTCAAATAAGGCAACTTCTTTAGGATTATCAGGATTATTAAGCCAAAAATACACTGTGTGAACTATTTCTCCTTGAATGATTTTAGAATTCTCTTTTTTTTCAGTATTACAACTTGTTATTAAAAATAAAGCAATAGCAATTGAAAGTATCTTAGTTTTCATAATTTACTTTGGGTTATAGATTTTTTTAGAATTTTTATAAATTTTCTCTTTATTAAAAGTCATTTTTTTTGTTTCAAATTTAGAATACATTTCCATTTGATCATTATAATGTGGTGAATCTTCGTGATCACTACTTCCATAAGAGATTACTGATTCAATTTCTACCTTACCTTTTGAAAACTTAACCAGTTCAATATAAGATTCTCCATGTGTAATTTTTATTTTACCATCTTTGTAATCAACTCCTCTCATTGCTGTTAATACATCTGGTAACCCAAATATAGAAATTTCTTTATCCCCCCTGACTAATTTTTGATAATCTCCTAATCTAATATTTATACTACCAAAAGATTCGATCATTTTTAGCTTCACTTCCTTAAGACATTCTTCTAACATTTTTTGACTTACAACCTTATCTTCTTTAAGTTTAGGATAATATTTTCCTAAATTGTAGTACATCATAGCATATGCTCCTGCCCCAAATGAATCGGCATTAGCTTCTCTATCCCAATTTTGAATTATTACAAGTAAATCTGAAATTTCTGGATAATCATCTGGATTCATCTTAAACAATTTATTTATATTGACATAATTATAGTTTAATGGAGTAGGTAGTGTTCTATCGTATTTAATTTTTTTAAAATCTTTATAATCAATTTTATCATATGAGTTAATTAAGTCGTAAAGTCTAGTGCTTCTGTTATTGTCATACAATTCATAACCCATATTTTTAGAAAAATTTTCAGCAAGCGGGTTTTCTTCTTTTGAAGTAGATTTAAAGGGACTGTGATTCGCGTTGTAGACATATCCAGATTTTGGGTTTATCACTTGTGGAAGTTCCTCAGTTTTATAGTAACTGTCCCACAATGTTTTTTTAGTATTTCCTGGAACTACTTTTCTCCAGTCGTATTGGTCATTTCGTTTTGGAATAATTCCATTTGAAATATAAAAAATAGTATCATTTTTATCTGCATAACCAATATTATATCCAGGAAGGTCATTCTTTTTAAGGATATTATAAAATTCAGTAAACGAGTTGGCTTTATTCATTCTCCACCACTGCTCTAAGGATTTTATAGTGAATAAACTAGGAGTTCTCACTGAATAAAAACCACTTTTATTTTTTAAAGTAGGTCCGTATATACTGGTAAAATATTTTTTACTAACCTTTAATCTAATACCTAAGAATTTAACAAATAGTTTAGCTTGTTTTTTTTCTAGTTTATAAGTTTCTCCATCAACAAGGTAATGCCATTTCTTAGTTGGATGCATTTCTAATTCAAAAACATCTGCTTTGTCAGGATAGTTAACAGTATGAGCCCATGCTAGATTTTGATTAGCTCCTATTAAAAGGCTGGGAGCTCCCGCAAAAGTAGCTCCAATAATATTAGTTCCTTCTTCACTAATCAAATGTGCCTCATACCAAGATGTAGGCCCGTCTAGAGGCTGGTGTGTGTTTATTGCTAGATAAGTTTCGTTTTTACCAGTTTTAATAGAATTAAAAGCAAAGGTGTTAGACCCGTTCATTTCCGCTTTAATAGGATTGGGTCTAGGAACATTATTTGAAACTATAGAACTAACTAATCTACCTGCTTCATTTGAAATAAATAGTTGTAAAAATGAATAGCGTAGCATTTTCTTTACAGAGATTGGAAATAATGATTTTTCTAGTATTTCTTTAGGGTGTAATTCAGCATATTTGTTTATCCCTTCGGCATATCCTTGGGCAACTTTTATAAAGTCTGGACTTAAAGTATTAAAAAGCTTATCAACAGTCTCTTTGGATTCAATTAACTGAGTTAAAAAATCAGCGGGTGCTCCCTTAACCCCTATATGTTTACTTAACAAGCCGTTGCCTGCAAGATATGCTTGCTGAATTGTTTTAAAATCATCTTCTGAATGAGTCCATGCAAGTCCATAGGCAACTTCTGCATCAGTTTTTCCATAGATGTGAGGGACTCCGTAATTATCGCGGACAATCTCAATGTTGTTTGGGTTAATTTGAGAATAATTTGAGTTTAAAAACAACAATAAAACTATTAATACAATAATCTGTTTTTTCATGATTTTTAATATGCAATAATCATACCAACAAGCTTAGTTTATGAATCTAACATTAAGCTACTCATGTATTAAAATTAATTATATATTAGTATCAGACAATTACATATGATAAAATTTATTTCAGGAAGAACAAAAGCAATTTATTATTCTATAAAAGGAGCTTTTTATTTAATTAAAACTGAGCACTCAATTCAGACTCAGTTATTTATAGCATTACTGTTTGTTATTGTAGGTTGTTACCTTGATTTATCTAATACTGAGTGGTTATTTGTTTTATTAGCAATAAGCTTAGTTTTAACTGCTGAATCTTTGAACTCTGCTATTGAAAAAGTAGCTGATTTTATACACCCAGATTATAATAAAAAAATAGGATTGATTAAGGATGTTTCTGCGGGTGCTGTTTTTTTTGCAGCTCTATTTGCTTTGGCTGTAATGTGTCTAGTTTATATCCCTAAGCTTTATTAAACACAACCATTTTCTGATCGATTTCCTTTGCTAGAATAAAATCTAAAGAGTTTAACGCTTATTTATCATGGGTCCACAAGACTATTTCTAATTTATTATAGTTGTTTGTCCATTGTGGATGATGCTTTATTTCTTCACTGACTTTTTCTATTTTCTTACATGAAATTAAAAGCAGAATTAAAATCAGAAAACTCAATTTTGATACGTAGTTTATTTTCAAAAAATTCCCAATTCTTATTAATTAACTTTAAGTCATTGTCTATTTCTTTTTGATTCATTTAGAAATTTTTGTATTATTTAAATAAAAAAAACCCGCAATTAAGCGGGTTTTTTTCAGTATATACCTTGGTTAGTTTAAGATATTAGTATCCGTAGTTCTCAACCATGTTAGGATTAGCATTCAATTCAGCTGTTCCAATTGGATAAGAAGTTCTATAAGAACCATATGCAGGAGGAGTTCCTGTTAGGTCATCATTTAACTGTTTAAAAGAATCAATAAGTGGCATACCTTGTCCAGTTCTTAATAAGTCATCATAACGCATTCCTTCAAAGTAAAATTCTTTTCTTCTTTCTAAAAGAATGTTTTCAATAGTAGCAGAAGCATAATAACCAGCTCCTAATCCTCTAATTGCAGGAATATTATTAAGATACATCAGGGCAGTTGCAGCATCTCCAGCTCTTAGTTTTGATTCAGCATATATTAAGTGCATTTCTTCAATTCTAATAGGTGTGATGTTGTCAGAACCATTCATAGTGGGGTATTTACCCAACACAGTAGGGTATCCTTGTGCAGTACCAACCATATTAGCAGCAAATCTTACATCTGTAGCGTCAAAAATATCATACAAGTCAGGATTAGCTCCAGTTCCTGTTAATATTCTAACATCTCCATAAGAAGTACCTCTTAATATGTAAGCACATCCATTGATTCCTCTAGAGTCAGTTCCTGAAAAAGCAAGTTCAAAAACTGAATTAATCGCGTTGTCAGTACTATATGTTGCAGCAAAACCTGCAGCACTTACTGGACTTCTACCTGAATTATCAATAACCCATTTAGCAGCATCTCCAGCAGCTGAGTATAAACTTCCATCCACAGAACCAGCATATAAAGCAGCTCTTGCCAACACAGCATAAGCACCAGCCACAGTCATGTAGCTTGAAGATCCATCTAAGGATTGACTCATCATTCCAATTCCAATAGTTAAATCATTAACTATATCTCCAACATTTGATGCTACTGTTGCTCTAGCGGGAGTTAGGTTTTCAGGAACTTTGTATGTTTTAACATACGGCACTCCCAACCCTGATGCTCCTCCTTGGCCAGTAACGAAATGTTGACCATAAGATTTAAGTAAATCAAAGTGAGCTAAAGCTCTTAAAGCATAAGCTTGTCCTTGAGTGTGAGATATAGCAGTTGCACTTCCTGTTAAAGAAGCAGCATCTGCACCAATAACTATATTAGTAATTGCTATAACTCCATAAATAGAACTCCATGGACCTGCTCCTGAAGAAGTATAGTTCATTCCAGAACTTTGAAACCTTCCAGAATTAACATTTGAATATCCATTATCCGTTCTTACATCTCCATCTATAATGAAATTTCTTCCATAATAACTTGTTACAGTCATTCTATCATAGGCACTATTTAATACAGAGGCTAAATCAGCATCCGTAATAATACCAGATGATAAATCTTTATCTTGAGCCAATGTTGGATCAAGGTCGTCTTCATTACATGAAACAATTACTGTAACTGCAACAAATAACATTAAGTATTT
>TARA_B110000914_G_scaffold218590_1_pt1 | contig 14028 bp, 12 predicted proteins | sample TARA_B110000914 | Tara Oceans TARA_B110000914 (sample SAMEA4397983) | marine metagenome | biome: Polar Biome; feature: [MES] marine water layer (ENVO:01000295) within the mesopelagic zone...; material: water (ENVO:00002006), including particulate matter (ENVO:01000060) such...
ACCCTAGGATGTAAATTAAATTATTCAGAGACTTCTACTATCTCTAGGCAATTCAAAGAAGAGGGATATTCTTTGGTTAAATTTGAAGACCTTTCAGATATATATATAATCAACACATGTTCTGTCACTGAAAATGCAGATCGACAATTTAAATCTTTAGTTTCAAAAGCTTTAAAAATTAATCCTAATGCATTTTTAATTGCTATTGGTTGCTACGCTCAATTAAAGCCTAAAGAACTCGCTAGAGTTAGTGGAGTGGACTTAGTATTAGGATCTAAAGAAAAATTCAAAATATTAAGTTATTTAAAAGACTTTAAGAAAAATGATTTTGGTGTTATTCACTCCTGTGAAATAAATGAAACTGATTTTTATAAATCTAGTTTTTCAATTGGAGATAGAACAAGATCTTTTTTAAAAGTTCAAGATGGTTGTGATTACAAGTGCACTTATTGTACTATTCCACTTGCAAGAGGTATTTCTAGAAGTGATGAATTGTCTAATATTATTTCTGCAGCAAAGTCTATATCGTCTTCTGGTGTTAAAGAAATTGTTCTTACGGGAGTGAATATTGGTGACTATGGGAAAGGAGAATTTGGAAATAAAAATCATAATAATACTTTTTTGGATTTAATTATGGCATTAGATCAAGTTGAGGGTATCTCTAGAATTAGGATCTCTTCAATTGAACCTAATCTGCTCTCAAATGATATTATAAATTTTGTTTCTAACAGTAAAGCATTTGTTCCACATTTTCATATTCCAATGCAAAGCGGAAGCAATGGTATTTTGAAGCTTATGAAGAGAAGGTATTTAAGAGGAACTTATAGAGAACGAATAACATATATAAAAAAATTAATGCCCAATGCTTGTATAGGAGCTGATGTTATTGTAGGATTTCCAGGTGAAACAGATGAACTTTTTTTAGAAACTTATGAGTTTATTCAAAGCTTAGACATTTCTTATCTACATGTTTTTACATACTCTGAAAGAGATAATACTGAAGCGGTTGATTTTGAAAACGAAGTGCCTAAAAATATAAGATCTAAAAGAAGTAAACTCTTGAGATCACTTTCTGTTCAATTAAAAAGAAAATTTTATGAAAATCAATTAGGCTCTAATCAAAATATTTTATTTGAAAATGAAAATAAAAATGGTTACATCTATGGCTTTTCAAGCAATTATGTCCGTTTAAAAACTCCATGGAGAAAAAATCTTGTTGATACGATTATGTCTTATAAACTAAAAGAAATTGACCAAGATGGGTTAGTGACTGGAGAGAAATCAGAGAAATTAATTAAAGTCTAATTCCAATAGGTAGAAGATCTTTAAATTCTTTGTATTTTTTTATAAATTTTCTTATTTGAGGAGAGGTTGGCATTATTCTAATGTTTTTTTCTCTAATTATTTCAAAAACCTCTCTAATGAAAGATTCTTCAAAATCTTTATCTTCATTAGATAATGGAATAATAAGTTTTGTTAAAAATATTTTCCTGTCTTGTAAGGCATATTCAATTTTAGCTAAATCTTCTCCAACCTCAACTTCAAATTGACGTAAAAAAGCATTATCATTAACAATTAAATTTCCCATTTGATTTCTAAAAAGCTAATTTTGTAACATTTACAAAGATACTTAAATAACTTTCATTAAAATAATAAACTAAATGATTTCTGAAACTACCACTAATGTGTATTTAATGCCAGGTATGTCAGCAAATTCTTTGATTTTTGAAAGGATTAAAATAAAGGGTGATTTTAATTTACACCATCTTGAATGGATTGAACCAAAAAAAGATGAAAGTTTAAAAAAATATTCAAAAAGATTTTCTCAACTTATTAAACATAAAAATCCAATTTTAATTGGAGTTTCTTTTGGTGGAGTATTGGTTCAGGAAATATCAAAAATAATCGAAGTAAATCAAACGATAATCATTTCAAGTATTAAATCAAATAAGGAGTTGCCTACTTCAATGAAGTTGATTAAAGCAACCAAAAGTTATAATCTTTTACCCGTTAAATGGTTGAATGACTTTGAATCTTTAATTTCTTTTGTTTTAGGGCCAAGAATAAATAGAAGGGTAGAGTTATACCGTAAATATCTTTCTGTTAGGGATAAAAAATACTTAAGTTGGGCGATTAAAGAGTTAATTGAATGGGATCAAGATGAGTCGATTGATAATGTCATTCATATTCATGGTACAAAAGACATGATTTTCCCTATAATTTATTTAAAAGATTATGTGCCGGTTCCGAATGGAGATCACGCAATGATATTGAAAAAAGCGAAATGGATAAATGAATTTCTTGAAAAGAATTTGATTTAAATTCTTTTCATTTGTTGTTGCATCATTTTAATTTGATCGGACAACATTTTTTGCTTATCTAATTTTTTTGCCTCATTTAATAGCATTGTAGCCTCTCTTTTTCTTCTTTTTTGAATTAATATACCTGCTAAACTTAATTTTGCCATTGCTAAATCATGGTTCATTGATAGACCAATAGAAATTGCTTTTTTAAAATATTTTTCAGCTAAAGTTAAATTTGTTTGAGATGAAACGATCCCCCACAAATAATTATAATAACCAACTTGTTTTTTAGTAAGTGAACTTTCAGGATTTTTTATTCTTTTCAGCCATTTTTCAGTACCAATAAAATCTTGTTTCCTTAATTTAAGAAAGATTATCAAGATTATTTCATTTTTAAAGTATAAAAAAACGAATATTAATGCTAGAAAAATTAATGCGATTCCATTACCGATATTATTATAATAAAACTGTAATATCGAATATGAAATAGTAAGAATTGCTAATATTAATTTTATAATTTTCGGATACATTGATTATCAGTTTTTTAATTAAAAATAAATCTCTAAAGTTTTTTTAAATAATACATTTGAGATAGTTTAAACTTATTGTATATTTGGCCTCAAATTTGAGTAAAAATAGTTAAATAATTGCAATGAAAAGAACTTTTCAGCCATCAAAAAGAAAAAGACGTAACAAACACGGGTTTAGAGAAAGAATGTCTACTCCTAGTGGGAGAAATGTACTAGCTAACAGAAGAGCTAAGGGAAGAAATAAAATTTCAGTTTCATGCGAACCAAGACATAAAAAATAAATGAACAAAATGTTTAAAAAATAAGGTGTTACTTTTTTAGTAGCACCTTTTTTTTTGATATATTCATAAACAACTTTTAAGATAATATAGATGCCATTAAGAGAAGATTTAAAGAGTATTTTAATTATAGGGTCAGGACCAATAGTGATAGGTCAAGCTTGTGAGTTTGATTATGCTGGATCTCAATCACTTAGATCTTTAAGGGAGGACGGAATTAAAACTATTTTAATTAATTCAAACCCTGCTACAATCATGACAGACCCTGTAATGGCTGATCATGTATATTTAAAACCTTTGACTACAAAATCTCTTATAGAAATTTTAGAAACCCATGATATTGATGCTGTATTGCCCACCATGGGTGGTCAAACAGCTTTAAATTTATGTATTGAGGCTGAGGAAAAAGGAATATGGGAAAAATTTAATGTAGAAATTATTGGAGTTGATATTGAGGCGATTAATATTACAGAAAATAGAGAGAAATTTAAACAATTATTAAAAAAAATTAATATACCTGTTGCACCTGCTAAAACGGCTAATTCCTTTTTAAAAGGAAAAGAAATTGCTCAGGAGTTTGGCTTCCCATTAGTTATTCGACCTTCTTTTACTTTAGGTGGAAGTGGAGCTTCTTTAGTTTATAAATCTGAAAATTTTGATGAATTACTAACTAGGGGACTTGAAGCATCTCCTATACATGAAGTGTTGATTGATAAAGCATTAATGGGCTGGAAAGAGTATGAATTAGAATTATTACGTGATAAAAATGATAATGTAGTGATTATTTGTACTATTGAAAACATGGATCCTATGGGTATTCATACAGGTGATTCTATTACGGTAGCCCCTGCTATGACATTGTCTGACACTACTTATCAAAGAATGAGGGATATGGCTATTAAAATGATGAGAAGTATTGGTGATTTTGCAGGAGGATGTAATGTTCAGTTTGCCGTAAGTCCAGATGAAAAAGAAGATATTATTGCAATAGAAATAAATCCAAGAGTTTCTAGATCCTCCGCACTTGCATCTAAAGCATCAGGATACCCAATCGCAAAAATAGCAAGTAAATTAGCTATAGGATATAGTTTGGATGAGTTGAATAATCAAATAACAAAATCAACTTCAGCTCTATTTGAACCAACTCTTGATTATGTAATTGTTAAAATACCAAGGTGGAATTTTGATAAGTTTGAAGGTTCAGATAGAACCTTAGGTCTTCAAATGAAATCAGTAGGAGAAGTAATGGGTATAGGACGCTCATTCATGGAAGCATTACACAAGGCTACTCAATCTTTAGAAATTAATCGAAATGGAATTGGGGCTGATGGTAAAGGATATACAGATTATAAGGTAGTTATTGATAAATTAACCAATGCTAGTTGGGACAGAGTTTTTGTGATATATGATGCTATCAAAATAGGTATCTCATTAGAAAGAATTTATGAAATTACGAAAATTGACTTATGGTTTTTAAGACAATATGAATCTTTGATTATTCTAGAAAAGGAAATTTCTAAATATAATATCAATAATATTTCAAAAGAATTACTGTTAGATGCTAAACAAAATGGATTTGCTGATCGTCAAATAGCACACATGCTAGGTTGTTTAGAAAGTGTTGTTTATAAGAAAAGAAAAAGTCTAAATATAAACAGGGTTTACAAACTTGTTGATACTTGTGCTGCTGAATTTGAAGCTAAAACACCTTATTATTATTCTACTTTTGAGCAGGAATTTCAACTTAGCAGTGGAGATAGGGTTATAGAAAATGAGAGCGAAGTTACAGATAGAAAAAAAATTATTGTTTTAGGTTCTGGCCCCAATAGAATTGGTCAAGGGATTGAATTTGATTATTGTTGTGTTCATGGCGTTTTAGCTTCTGCTGAATGTGGTTATGAAACAATTATGATAAACTGTAATCCGGAAACTGTTTCTACTGACTTTGATATTGCAGATAAACTATATTTTGAACCAGTTTTCTGGGAACATATTTATGAAATTATTGAACATGAAAAACCTGTAGGTGTGATCGTTCAGTTAGGTGGTCAAACTGCCTTAAAACTTGCTGAAAAGCTAGATAGATATGGTATTAAAATCATGGGAACTTCATACAAGGCTTTAGATTTAGCAGAAGATCGAGGGAGTTTTTCTGTTTTGTTAAAAGAAAATAACATTCCATATCCAGAATTTGGAGTTGCTGAAACACCTAATGAAGCATTGGCTTTGTCTGATGAATTAAATTTCCCAATTCTTATTCGACCTTCATATGTATTGGGCGGTCAAGGAATGAAAATTGTAATTAATAAAGAAGAATTAGAAGCTCATGTTGTTAATTTACTTAGAAGAATTCCAAACAACAAGTTGTTATTAGATCATTATTTAGATGGTGCAATAGAAGCTGAAGCTGATGCGATTTGTGACGGGAAAGATGTATTGATTATTGGGATTATGGAACATATTGAACCTTGTGGGGTTCATTCAGGAGATTCAAACGCTACGCTTCCACCTTTTAACTTAGGGAAGTTAGTGATGCAACAAATAATAGATCACACTAAAAAAATAGCCTTATCCTTAAAAACAGTAGGTCTTATCAACGTTCAGTTTGCGATTAAAAATGAGGTAGTTTACATAATTGAAGCGAACCCAAGAGCTTCAAGAACAGTTCCTTTTATCGCAAAAGCATACAAACAGCCATATGTCAATTATGCGACTAAAGTAATGTTAGGAGAATTGAAAGTCTCAGAAATTGATTATAAACCTAATCTAAAAGGATTTGCAATTAAACAACCAGTCTTTTCTTTTGATAAGTTTCCTAACGTAAACAAAAGTCTTGGACCTGAGATGAAAAGTACTGGAGAGAGCATTTTGTTTATTGACAGTCTAAAAGATGATCAGTTTTATGAACTGTACTCTAGAAGAAAAATGTATTTAACTAAATAATTTTTTACCTAATTTAGGTATTCTTAATATTTCTATTAAAATTTAATTATATGGAATATATAATTTTAGTCGTTATTATTGCTGGTTTTGGTTTTTTATACAAACAAAAACCCAATACAGATGTCGATGAAAATAATTTTAAACTACTTGAACTAGAAAAAAATATAACTTACAAGGAATCATCGATTAATGAATTAGAAAAAAAAGTAGATGTTTTAAATGTTAAAATTGAAGATTTAGATAAGTTAAAAAGTGATAAAATTCAACTAGAAGAACGTTTGAAATTTGTTTCAGATGAAAGAAATAATCTAAAAAATGAAAATGTAAGACTTAATAATGATCAAGAAAAAAGAGTTTCGGATTCCAATAAACAAATAGAATCATTAATTACTCTAAAACAGTCAGCGGAACATGAAAAACAGGTATTGAATAATGAAAGAGTTAGTAAAAAAGAAAAAGAGTTTGAGGAAATTAAAAGCCAATGGGGAAAACATGAAAAGGATGTAGAAAATTGTATAAGAGAAATATGTAGAAATAATATCATTAAATATATTGGTCAAGAGGAGTTTCCTCACCCAAGAAACAAGCCTGATAATTCGATTGAAATAATGGATCAACTCATTGTTTTTGATGCGAAAAGCCCAGCAAACAATAATTTAGATAATTTCCCAAAATATATAAAAGATCAAACAGAAAGCTTAAAGAAGTATGCTAAACATGATGATGTAAAAAATGACCTATTTCTAGTGATCCCATCAAATACATTAAATGTAATTGATGAGTTTTCTTATAAAATTGGAGGATACAATGTGTTTGTAGTTACAAAAGATGCTTTAGAACCTATTATATTGAGTTTGAAAAAGATTGAAGAATATGAATTTGTAGATAAATTAAGTCCTGAAGAAAGAGACAATGTTTGCAGCGTCATTGGAAAATTTGCTCATACAACTAAAAGACGTATCCAAATAGATAATTTCTTTCAACGTGAATTTTTAAACACTTTAGATAAGGCAAAGAAATTACCTAGAGAAATTTTAGAGACAGTAATTGAATTTGAAAATGCAGAAAAGTTAAATCCTTCAATGGAAAAAAGAAAAAAAATTATTCTCACAAAGGATTTAAAAGATCAAGTAGATGAGATTGAAAAAGATATGGAAATGCGTGATATTCCGAAAATTATAACTAATATTTCATTTAATAAAGATGATATTAAAGAAATAGGAAACTGATAGATATATTTAAACTATATCCCAGTATAATTAGAAGGAGTTATGAACTTTAATTCATTTTTAATTTCTTTATCTACATTTAATGAGTCAATGAAATTGTGAATTATTTTTTGATTTATCCTTGTATTTTTTCTAGTAAGTTCTTTTAAAGTTTCATAAGGATTAGGATATCCTTCTCTTCTTAAAATTGTTTGAATAGCTTCAGCTATAACAGCCCAATTTTCATTCAAATCATTTTCAATTTTCAATTTATTTACAATTAGCTTATTAGTTCCTTTAATAGTAGATTTAATTGCTATTGAAGTGTGACCAAACGGAACGCCTATATTTCTTAGAACTGTACTATCAGTAAGGTCTCTTTGAAGTCTTGATACTGGTAATTTTGAAGATAAATGTTCAAAAAGAGCATTGGCCATTCCAAGATTTCCTTCTGAGTTTTCAAAATCTATTGGATTAACTTTATGTGGCATTGCAGAGGACCCAACTTCATTTTTATTAATCTTTTGTTTAAAATAATCCATGGAAATATAAAACCAAATATCTCTATTGAAATCGATAATTATTGTATTAATTCTTTTTAAACAATCAAAAAGTGCAGCCAAATGGTCGTAGTGTTCGATTTGAGTTGTTGGAAAAGAATAATGGAGACCAAATTCCTTTATTAGAGAAGATGCAAACAATTTCCAATCAATTTCAGGAAACGCTACATGATGAGCATTGAAATTCCCGGTAGCACCTCCAAATTTTGCAGCAATTGGAATAGAATGAAGAAACTTCAATTGTTCTGAAATTCTTACTTTAAAAACATCAAATTCCTTTCCTAATCTAGTAGGAGAGGCAGCTTGTCCATGGGTCCTAGATAACATGGGAATATCCTTGTATTCGTTGGCTTTTAATGATAATAATTCGATTAAGTTATTTAATTCTGGAAGATATATATCAGATAAAGCTTCTTTAATTGATAACGGAATAGCCGTATTGTTTATGTCTTGAGAAGTTAACCCAAAGTGTATGAATTCTGAGTATTTTTCTAATTTTAATTCTTTAAACTTATTTTTGATAAAATATTCTACAGCCTTAACATCGTGATTTGTTTCTTTTTCAATTTCTTTAATTGACAAAGCATCTTCATGAGAAAAATTTAAGTAAAGGTTTTGAATATCAATAATTGACTCTTTTGGAAAATCTGATATCGATGAAATATTTATTTTTGTTAATGCAATGAAATATTCAATTTCAACTAAAACTCTATATTTTATTAAAGCTTTTTCAGAAAAGTAGTTTGAAAAACTTTTGGTTTTAGAATAATATCTACCATCAATAGGTGTTACTGCATTTAGAGAATTAAGTTGCATGGGCTTTCTTTTGAAAGTCTACAAAGTTAATCTTTTTTAAATTTATTAGAATAGTTTATTTTCTGTTTAGCACTTTGAACTCTTCATAACACCCGCTTATTGCATCTAATATTTGTAAATCATTAGCAGAAAAAATAAAACTGTCAGAGTAGTTGCAATTTCTTAATATTTCGTCAATATCAATTTTTTCAACTTGAAGTAATTCAACTAAAGTCTCCCTGTCAAATTTTGAAGAGAGTAACTCTCGTATTCTGTAATCCCCTTTCATTTGCTTAAGTTTTTTTAATTGTTTTGGTTGTTTGCCAAATAGATTGTATAAAAAATCAGCAGGATTAAAAATCGAATTAACAACTTTCGAGAATGCTCCGGAATTTCTTGAACCTCCTTCATACCCTTTTGATGGTAAGCCAGGAATGCTATATCTATAAGATTTACTAAGAGGAATGTTTTTCGCATCTATTTCAAGATAACCAGTTAGCTCATAAGGTTTAATAATAACTTCTTCTAAAGCATATGCTAGCTCAGTTAATTGAATTTTGGAGTTTTCGAATTTAAGCAAATCATTTGTTACTCTAACTTTAATTGATTTGAATCCAAGGTATGAGAGGTATAGAGTATCGTTTAGTTTTGCTTGAATTTCAAACTTGCCTGATTTATCAGTTATAACACCAATTACTTGAGATAAATTTATAACATGGACACTTGGAATTGGAGAATTGTCAGCCGCATTTTCAATAACAGCAATTAAGTTTTTATTTTGAGCATTAATAAAATTTATTGAAAAATTAAATACTATAAATAAAAAGAAGTGTATTGAAAACTTATTCATTTAAAACAAAAATACAAACTTAAAATATGATTTTTCAATTATATCTTTTAAAATTATGTTAATTTACTTTTTATAAAATAAGTTAATTTTTTTACCGCAATTGATCTATGACTGATTTCGTTCTTTTCATTAATAGAAAGTTCGGCAAATGTTTTTTTATAACCTTTTGGAATAAAAACTGGATCATATCCAAATCCTTTATTTCCTTTTTTAGAATAGGAAATAGTACCATTAATGATACCTTCAAACCTGTGTAATTTATTGTTTAAAAATAAAGCGATGATAGTTTTAAACCTTGCTTTTCTATTTTTTATATTAATTAAGTTTTTTAATAATTTTTTTATGTTTTTACTGGATTCGCACTCTTTTCCAGCATATCTTGCTGAGTATATACCCGGCTCTCCATTTAAAGCTTCAACTTCAAGTCCAGTGTCATCTGCAAAGACATTAATATTATATTTTGAATGAATAAAATTGGCTTTGTATATAGCATTTTTTTCAATTGAATTTTCGTTTTCAGGAATTTCTTCAAAAAAGTTCAAGCTAGTTAAGTCGTTTATGAAGATTTCTTTAGGGACTAAGCTTCTAATTTCTTTTAACTTATTTAAATTACTTGTGGCGAAGATTATGTCCATAATTACTGATTATGATAAGGATTATTATTGATAATTGTAAAAGCTCTATAAATCTGTTCTGCCATTAATAATCTAATTAATTGATGTGAAGTAGTCATTTTTGAAAATGAAATTTTGGAATTACAACGACTGTATAGGTCATCAGACAAACCTTGAGCCCCTCCAATAACAAATATTAAGTCTTTAGACTTATTAATTAAATTTCTTTTTATGAAATTAGAAAATTGAATAGATGAATATGAATCACCTTTTTCGTCTAACAGAAAAACTAAATCTTTTTCATTAATTTTTTTTAATATATTATTTCCTTCAATTTTCTTTAATTCTAATGGGTTTATTTTTCTTGAATTAACATTATTGATTACAACTATTTCAAATTTTATATAATGATTTATTCTTTTTAAATAATCATTAATTAAAGATTGTAAATGTGAATTTGATGTCTTGCCAACAACAAGTAATTTAATTTTCATTAACTAAACAATTGGATTAATTTTAATTTATATTTATCTACAAATATATGAGTTTGATTAAATATAACTTGATCACAAATTACGTTATTGATTTTTTTAAAAAAATTAAACTAAGTGGTTTATATGGTTTTTCACTTTATGAATTATTTAACCTCTATTTTATTGGAATTATTAAAGGAGCTATTTCAACTAGGGCTAGTAGTATTTCTTTTAGTTTTTTTATGGCTTTTTTTCCTTTTGTTTTATTTGTATTAAATCTCATTCCTTATTTTCCTATTGAAAATTTTGATCAAGTATTTTTATCTTTAATTGAATCTATGTTACCAAATGAATCTTCTGTTTTTTTTCATGATATATTTATTGATATTAATAGTAATAAAAGAAGTGGTTTGCTTTCTACAACTTTAATCTTTTCAATAATTTTAATCGGTAATGGAGTCAATGCTATATTTGGCGGGTTTACAGATTCATATCACATTCAATTTTCAAGAAATTTATTTAAACAATATCTCTATGCTATTTTTGTTGGACTCATTTTAGTTATAGTAGTTTTATTTGCTACTGTTTCTTCAGTTTTATTTGATTCCTTAATTAATCAAAGTAATAGTTTTATTTCTTTTGTAATTTATTATTTAAAATATATATTTTTAATAATAATTGCACTTATCTCCTTTTCTTCATTGTATTATTTTGGCACAATTCAAGGAAAAAATCTAAAATTTATTTCACCTGGATCAATTATGACAACTATTCTTTTGTTTTTTTCAACTTATTTATTTGGGTTATATATTGACAACTTTTCTAATTATAATGAGCTTTATGGATCTATAGGAGCATTAATAATAATGATGCTATTTATATGGATTAATTCTATATCACTTTTATTAGGCTTTGAGCTTAATGTGGTTATTTATAAATTGAAAAATTATTAACAATGCATTATCTAATTGATGTTGTTGTCCCTCTTCCCATAGATACTGTGTTCACTTACAAGGTAAATAAGATAGAGTTTGAATTTTTGAAAAATGGATTTAGAGTTATAGTTCCATTTGGAAAATCAAAATTTTTGACTGCTATAGTTGTTAATAAACATAATGCTTTACCAGAATTTTATGATGCTAAACAAATTGAATTCATTATTGATGAAGAACCTATAATTAATGAATTTCAAATTCAATTTTACAATTGGATGTCTAACTATTATATGTGTCCAATTGGGCAAGTAATTAAGGTTTCAATACCTGGACTTCTTCTTTTAAAAAGTGAAAGTGAAATTATTTTAATAGGAGAGATAAATGAAGAACTGCAATTATCAGATAGTGCTGATCTAATATATAGGAATTTAATATTAAACAAAAAATTAACTTATCGAGAATTGATTTCGTTATTAAAGAAAAAAAATATTTCAAAAACTATAAATGAATTATTGAATTATTCTCTTATAAAACTTAAAGAAGAAGTCTATGATTATTTTAAACCAAAAAAAATCATTAAAATCCACTTTTATAAAAAAATAAATGATTCTGATTTAGATTTTTTAATAAAGGATTTAAAAGGTAAAAAATCGCAACAAAAAGTGGTTGAACACCTTTATGTTTTGTTAAAAAAATTTAATCCAACAATATCTGAATTAATTGATGATTCTAGTGTTTCAAGGGCGACAATTAATGCTTTAATAGATTCTGGTATTTTAATTAAGAAGCCAGAAATTATTGACAGAATCCAATTTGAATTTGACAAAAAAATAAATTCAAAAGATTTGAGCTATGATCAGAATATTGCATTTGAAAGTATTCAATCAGCTTTTAAAGAAAAAAAAGTTTCTTTGCTTCATGGCGTTACTTCATCAGGAAAAACGGAAATCTATGTTAAACTAATTGAAAATCAAATAAAAAAAAACAAACAAGTTTTATACTTGGTTCCTGAAATCGCATTAACTACTCAATTAATTGGTAGGCTAAAAAAGTATTTTGGAGATTCCTTGGCTGTTTACCATTCTAAATATTCTTTAGACCAAAGAACAGAAGTTTGGAAAAAAGTTTTAAAAAATGATAAAAATGCGAGAGTTGTAATAGGTGCTAGATCTTCTGTTTTCCTTCCTTTTAATAAATTAGGTTTGATTATTGTTGACGAAGAGCATGAAAATGCTTTTAAACAATTTAAACCTGCACCTAGATATCATGCTAGAGATGCCGCTATTTATTTAGCAATGTTACACAATGCAAATACTCTTTTAGGTTCTGCTACACCAAGTGTAGAAACATATTTTAATGCAATTACAAATAAATATGGACTTATTAACCTTGATAAAAGATATGGAGGGGTAGAACCACCAAAAATCATTATAAAAGACTTAAAAAGGGCAGTGGTTGAAAAAAAAATAACAGGTAATTTTTCTGATTTATTACTTCACAAAATAAAAACTACAATTGAAAATAATAAACAAGTCATTATTTTTCAAAACAGAAGGGGATATGCACCTTATTTAGAATGTAGTAATTGTGCTTATGTTTATCAATGTATTAATTGTGATGTTAGCCTAACTTATCACCAAGTTTCTAATGAATTAAAATGTCATCATTGTGGTTATAACGTAGAAAATAAAACAATTTGTCCTACTTGTTCTAGTATTACTTCAATTAAAAAAGGTTTAGGAACACAGCAAATTGTTGAAGAGTTGGGAGAATACTTTCCTTTTTATAAGATTGAAAGAATGGACCATGATTCAACAAGAAACAAAAATGCATTCAGTAATATTATTAATGATTTTGAAAATAATAAATTTCAAATTTTAGTAGGAACTCAAATGTTAACTAAGGGGCTTGATTTTAAAAATGTTGCTTTAGTTGGAGTTGTTAACGCTGATAGTTTGATATATTTCCCGGATTTTAGATCACAAGAAAAATGTTTTCAATTAATTCAACAGGTAGCAGGGAGATCTGGAAGATCAAAAGAACAGGGAGAAGTTATAGTGCAAACTTTTAACCCAAATCATCAGTTGATGAAAAAAATTATTAAAAATGATTTTTTAGGAATGTTTAATGAACAATTAAATCAAAGGTTTACGTTTGAATACCCTCCTTATTCAAGGTTAATAAAACTAACCTTGAAGCATAAAAACCTAAATATTCTTCAAAAAAGTTCTATTTGGTTAGCGGATACTTTAAAAAATAAATTTATAAATCAATTATTAGGTCCAGAATCTCCTATTGTTTCTAGAGTCAATAATCAATTCATAAAAAATATTTTAATTAAAGTTCCTGTGAACACTAACCTAAATAATTCTAAACGGTATATTTCTAAAGTATTAAAAAGTTTCAGCTCTATTTCAAATTTTAGAAATATTGATATTTTAATAGATGTGGACCCATATAATTAAAACAATAAACAAATTTTGTTAGTCAATATTATTAATGTACTTTTGCGACCAATTTTTTAATAACATATATGAAT
>TARA_B110000914_G_scaffold225378_1_pt1 | contig 13901 bp, 16 predicted proteins | sample TARA_B110000914 | Tara Oceans TARA_B110000914 (sample SAMEA4397983) | marine metagenome | biome: Polar Biome; feature: [MES] marine water layer (ENVO:01000295) within the mesopelagic zone...; material: water (ENVO:00002006), including particulate matter (ENVO:01000060) such...
AGGAGCATGGCACTCACAAGTGCCTGAGGTCTGTCATCTGTGTCATACCCAGAAATTGTCTGGACAGTCACTGCATTGAGTTGATCCTTGACATCATCGGGGATCCTCATCATTCTCAACCTTGATGGATAGCTTTTGCCATCCAGTTGATAGTCTGCAATTGCTGCAACAGTTGTTCCAGAGACTGCATTGATGTAGTTCAACCCAAGAATGTTCAGATCTGTTCCTCCATGAAGATCCATGAAGTCCATGAAGGTGTCTGAATAGAAGTTCACTGCAGTCCTCTGCATGAAGTCTCCAGTGTACTTCTGAACCACCTCTTGAGAGGAAGTGATCAAGGAAGTGATCAAGGCATCATCACTTGAATGTTCAACTCTCAGGTGACTTTTGGCAGTTGCCAAACTGATCACATTGAGTGCATCAGGGAATGTTGTTTGTTGACGTTTCATGAGATGAGATTGTGAAAAGTGGGGACACCCAAATGATGTCCCCCTTTCTCATTTTAGTTCAACAGTTTAGACTGTTGTTGGTGTAGTAGCTGCAATCAATCCACCCAGAACCTGAACAGATCCTGAACGTCTCACATTTGCATTTGCATACATGTTTGCAATCAATCGGATTGTCCCTTGATGTGCAAGGGTCAGAGGATCAATTGTGACATCCAATCCACCAAACTTTGCAATGAATAGATCTGAAGGATCCACAAAGTAAATTGGGCGAACTGAGATGGTGTCATCTGTGTCTGTGATCCCTGATGCATAAGCATCTGCAACCACTGTCTTGGCAGAAACATTTGTTGATGAGAAGACCTCATACCCAAGAATGTTGTTGCCAGTGTTTAAGATCGCACCACCTGCAGATTGACTCACTCCTTTCAGATAGGCCGCCATTGTTGGGTCCATCAAAAGTGCAAGGTTCTGTCCTGCAGGATCATTCGACAAGAATGCACCTTCATGGGCAGTCAAGTCTTGGAAGTCAGTTGCAGCATAGGATGTGCCAGACACAACACTGTGATTGGTGATGTTTGATGATGCAAAGAGATTTGTGTTGATTGCATACTTGTCCAACTCATTTGCAAGAGCAACAGACATGTCACGTGCAATCACCGCATCAAGTGCAGGATCAGACTGGTTCATCATTTGACGTGTGAGATCCATTCTCATTGAGAAACGTTTTGGATCAAGTGTCACAGAACCAAAGTCTCCATCAAGGTTTGAAACTGATGCCGCCTCTGCCACTTGTGATCCTGCTCCATTTGGCAATGAAGGGAGGACAAGGTTTCCAGTTGCCTGAATAACAGTTGCACCCATTCTCTCCATCACAGAAACTGGACGAAGACCCTCAACCATTGGTGCATGATCAACACCTCGGACTTTGTTTCCTTGGTTCTGACCATTTGTGTCATCAACAGAGTATGTCTCATTTGCACGTGCCTCACCCATTAAGAATGAAGGGATGGTGATGTTTCCACGTGCAGATGCACCAGACTCATTCATCTCACGTCTTCCTTCTTGGGCCATCTCAGCTTCAAGACCTTCAAGGCCTCCTTTGTTTACAATGTCAGAGATTGCCTTTGTCATTGAGAACTTGCCTCTCATCTGAGACTTCTCTTGGGTTTCTGACTTGCTGACCGAGTCTGTGGCAACTGCAGTGAACACTGCCTCATTGCTTTTTGCACGTTTGATCTTTGTGTCAAGATCTGCCACTCCTTTGTGGATTGAGTCTTGACGTGTGTTCTCCTCTTCTGAGAAGTCACGTTCTTCACTGGCAACACCATCAAGGAGGGTTTCAAGTTCCTCAACAAGTGCACCACGTTCTTCCATTAAATTTTTGGAATTTTTCATTGTGATTTTAATTTTGCAAGGTTGAGCATGGAACGTGACCACTTGACACGATTCCTTGAGAACTCTTTCTCCTCGGCTTGGGTTGATATTTCTGTTTGTTTGAGTGGTGGGGTTGGCAATGACCTTGCAGTCACTTCCGTTGCTTTGTAGGCAGGATATGTGACCACACTCAGATCAATCAGGTCACCCAATCGGGTGATGTGTCTGTGTGGCTTTCCATCCCTCTCTTCCCATTCGTCTTCAAGGACAGTGAAGGCAAAGGATGCCTGATCAACGTCTCCTCTTGTGATGGATGAGTGTAAGTCTTTTGCGTAAGATTGTGGACCAATTGGGAAGGAGAAAAACACTCCTCTCTCATCAATGGTCATCTCAAGTGTTCCCTCTCCATTTTTGCTTCTGGCGAGGGGATAGTTTTCATCATGATTGAACAACATCCTGACATCATCTTGCATGACATCTGAGAATGCATTCTGTCCAATGCTTTCTGTAAAGGGTCCAAGATCTGCATCTTCATTGAAGAGTGTGGCGTATCCCTCAACCCTTTGTTCATCTTGAGTCTCATGATCATGGGATCTGGACTCAATTTGTGTGTGCATGAAACGTCTTTCCATTTTTTTATTTTTAAGTATTTGATTGATCACCCTTCTGAGTGAGTTTGTCCCCATAGGCCTCTGCAGACTCCAATGGGATCTGATTGACTTGGATCAGGTGAACATCTCCAGATGATCCAATTCCATTCAGGTCCTCCATCTTCCTGACCTCATTGACACTCATGAAACCATGTTGCAATGCAGTGGCATAGAAGTCACGCCTTGAAGACAAGTCTCCTCTGAGAAGGGACTTCATGTCAAACTTGGTCTGATACTTCCCTCTCTCTCTTTCTGGGATCAATTTTCTGTCCAACTCCATCTCCATCTTTCTTGCCCAAGGGATCAATGTTTGTTGTGCAAACACAATCAGGATCTGTTCAACATTGTTGTATGTGGTTGATCCTTCTGCTTGAATGAGAATTGGTGGGATGTTGTAAATTCTGGCAACCTCCTCAACTTGGAACTTCCTTGTCATGATGAATTGTGCCTGATCTGGAGGGATGGTTGATGCTTGATACTTCAGACCATGTTCAAGGATTGCAGTCTCATGGGCATTGTTGATCCCTTGGTGTTGATTGCTCCATGTACTCTTGAGTCTGTGGTATTGTTCATCTGTGAGTGACTTGTCTGTCATTAAGAACCCACCAGTGTTCCCACCAGTTCCAAAGAATCTTGCACCGTATTCCATAGCAGCTGAAGTGATCCCCAAATTCTCCATGTGGAGAAGGATTGGAGACTTGCCTCTGAAGGCCTCAAGAATGATCAAGTCATCTGGGAAGTATGTTTCACCAGAACTCTTGTCTCTGAAGATCTTCTGTCCCTCATAAACATCTGCACTGATCATTGTGGGATCAAGTGGGTGAAGTGCTGAAGGTCTTGATGTGATCTGTCCACGCTCAATGAGAGCATATGCACAACCATACAAGAGTGCATCTGAGAACATTCTCTCAATGAAGTTGAATGAGTTGTCCTGATCATTTGGTTCTGAGTTGATCAGAACAAAGGCAGGATGTTCTTTGGCAATTCGTTTGCCATCAACAGTGTCCTCATACAAGTTCAATGGCAGTGAAGCCATTGTGGAGGATATTTTTGAGACTGCTGCATACACTGCCGAAAGTGACAAGGCACCCTCTTCAGTCACAGTGACTCCTGATTTGGTGTTCCTGCCAAAGATCCCCATGAAGGGTGAAGTGACATTGATTGACCTCTCTTCAGGAGTGTCTGTTTGTGTTGACTTGCGTTTGAATAAACGTAGGAAGTCCAGTTCAAGTGAGAATCTCATTGGGGCGAAATTCACCAACATTCAATGAGGAGGGGTTGACACTGTCAAGTTTATAGGGTTGACCTTCTTTTGGTGTTCCATCTGCTCAGAACAGAGGCAAAGTTCTCATGTCCATTGTATCTGGTCCGACCAAAGACAGTCATGTGATCATGCTCAACTGACCAATATGCATCACCATTGGAGTGGTGTGCAGGAAGTCTCTGGAAGTATTCATCAATGAACCCTTCTCTGGTTGAAATTTTGGGGGCAAGATCAAGGAGTCTGATCAGTTTTTTTGGATTGTTTGGATTGTAGGTCACAAGATTCTGATTGTGTAAGTGTCTGGAATGGTGTTGGGGGTTTTGGTTTGGTCTGTCATTGTTTGTCCTATGGACATGATCAGTGAGATGATTCCATCAATCTTGTCTCCTGATTTGTCTTTGTCTGGTTTGATATTGCCTGAAGGATCTGTCTTGAGAACTACATTCCCAAACATCCATCTGATCACTGGATCACAACCATGTTGGATCTTGCCTTCACTCATGAGTCTCTCAAGTTCTTTGGATGGTGTGGACATGCTCACAAAACCTTGACCATAGGGTTCCATCTTGATCCCATCAGAGGCAAGGTTGATCACACACTGACTGGAGTTGAATCTGTCAAATGCAATGGACTCAATGTTGAATCTGGAAGCCAAAGGATCAGGATCATGTTTGACTGATCCATCTTGGATGTGGTATCCAGTGACAAATCTTCTGATGCAGTCATAGTCAGTCACATTCCCTTCAGTCACAAATACATTGTCAAGGGATCCAAAGTCTTCATACATTCTTGATCCACTTGTCTGGAGACGTTTCTCAACTGCATCCTCTGGGATCCAGAACCATGATCTGGTGATGTATCCACCCTCATGAGGCCAGACCAATGTGAGTGCAGTGACATCTGAGACAGATGCAAGATCAAGTCCTCCCCAACATTTTTGCATTGGATCAGGTTCAATCTCTTTCTGTTTCCTGATCACAATCTCATCAGGGATCCAAGTGGCAGATGAGGACACCCATTGGTTCATGTGTTTGGTTCTGAAGTTGATCAACATTGAACCTCCATAGTTTTGGGACTGGACCAATTCCTTCTCAAGATATGTTGTTGGAAGAGTGACATCCAGAGATGGATTGGACTTGATCCACACTGAAGGATCTGTGAAGTCATCCTCTTCATCCAGAGTGTAGATCACTGCAAAGAGACTGTCATCTTGTGACTTGCCTTCCAAGACATCACATGAGTTCCTCATCATTTGGAAACATGGTCCTCCAATGTTGAACCCTGCAGTGGTGATGATTGCAATCAGGGGATTGGTTCTTGCTCCAGTGGCACTCTTCAGGACATTGAGAAGTGCTGCATCCTTGTGTGCATGGAACTCATCAAGGACTGCACAACTGACTGAGAGACCATCTGCACTCTTTGCATCAGAGGAGAGTGGTTCTGCTTTTGAATTGGTTGACTTGACTGTGAGATTGTTTCTGAGAACAGTGATCCTCTTTTTTAGAGAAGGAGATGACTTGACCATCCTTGTTGCCTCATCATGACAGATCCTTGCCTGATCACGTTTGGTTGCTGCAAAGACAACCTCTGCAGCTTGTTCATTGTCAAAGTCAAGGAGTGCCAGTCCGATCCCTGCAAGGAGTTGTGTCTTCCCATTCTTTCTCCCAACTTGACAATACAAAGTGGAGAACCTTCTGGACCCATCATCATGCTTCCATCCAAAGATGGATGCAACTGTGAACTTCTGCCAAGGCAAGAGAAGGAATTTCTGCCCTGCCCATTTGCCTTTGGTGTGGTGGAGGAACTGTTCAAAGAATTGAATGAACCTCTCTGCATCCTGATCATCAAACCAGAGTCCACGCTTGTGCCCATCCTTCTGATCCTTCTGATGTCTTTGACATGCAAGGATGATCCATTTGGATGCAGTGATCTTCCCACTGATCACATCATGTGAATACTGGTCCCAATCGTTCATCCAGTGACCACTCTTTTGAGTTGGTCGTATGGATCCACAAGGTCATTCTTGATGTTTGAGAATGACATGAGTTTCTCTCTGTCTGCAGGAGAGAGTCCCAGTTTTGAAGATAAGGTCAGAACATTCTTGACTGCTCTTTCAAATGCAGTGAAGGTGCCAGTGATGTTGGTTGCTCCTGAGTCAAACTCCTGCACCACATCATCCAGATCTTGGATCTCATCTGCAGCTTGGACCATGATGTCAATGTTCTTTGCAAGAACTGACAACAACATTGCATCCACTGGATACAAGACAGATGCATCATTGAGATGGTCCACTGTTAAGTCATAGAAGTATTGTGCATTCTCATTGAGTTTGATCACTGGATCAGGGAACTCAGATCTGTCAACCTGAGAGGCCTTTGGTGTGATGTCCCGATCTGATCGGAGTGTCCCTTGAATTGCTTTGAGTGATTTGCTTTTTTTCATTGTTTCATTGTTTGTCCCAGAAGTCTTCCCAATCAACCCCTCCTCCTGACTCTTCAAATTCTGTGATCTCATCCTCCAGATCATCAATCATGTTGTGGTTGACAAATTCCCAGATCAACTCTGTGATGTCTTGTCCTTTGTAGATGAAGCGAATCAGAGAAACTTGTGGGGATGATGAGGGTTGTCCTGATCCATCAGGATAGTATGTGATCTCTTCCTCTCCTGCTTCAAATTGATACTCCACCTCAATGGGTTCTGTGAGTGTTGTGTCCCATTCCCAGATCCTCATGACTCCCCCTTCAAATTGTTGACTTGAAAAACAGCTCTCTCCACAACGTTCCCTGTAAAATTATTTTTCAAATGCTTGGACCCCCTTCCCCCTCGCTCTGTATCCCCTGAATCTGTTGAGATTCCATGAGATTCCTTTCCACTTTTGGAGTTGTGACATGAGTCACACATTGGTTGGAGATTGGTGATGTCCCAGAAGTCTCCTCCTTGTCTCACTGGATTGATGTGGTCAACAACTCTGGCAGGTTTGATCCCACCAGAGTCTTGACATGAGCAGCACAAAGGAGATGACCTCAAGACAACCTCTCTGAGGGTTCTCCATCTCTTTGTTTTGTACCTCGGATCAAATACATGTGGAGACCTTCCATGAGACTTGTTGTGGTTGTCTGGTGAGGGTGTCACCCAAGGTCTTTGTGGAGATTTCCAGTTGATGCAAGGCATGGTGCAAATATCGTCTATTTTACACGTCTTGTTGCATGGTGTTAGAAGGTTTGGGGCAAATAGAGAGCAAATAGAGAGCAACTACTCTCTGAGGTATGCAACTACCCTCTTGGGCATAGTTATGGCCTCAATCGGTCTTCAAATCAACTCATGCCTTGTGTGTGTCATAGTCGGGCCAGTTTAGACTGGCCGACATAGGTGACAAGTAGATGTCAACGTCTGACGAGTTCAAAGTTCGGTGTCAACTACAATACAAACCAAGCAATCTGAGAAACTTGAGAGGAACTATTTTCAGAGGAGAGAGATTGCAGATCCTGACTTCACTCCTGCTTTGAAACTGATCTTGACAGAGAACTCCACCTGACCATCTCCATTCGGATCCAACCACTTGGGGTGCACATCAAATGGAAGAGAGACTGAAGGCAGGAACCCATCATTGACCAGAGAGACATCCTCTGGACTCTTGAAGATCATCTTGGTTTGAGGAGAGGTTGGAATGGGAGTGAGAGGTGGAGTGGACCTGATTGACTCCAAGATGTGTGTCAAGTCTTTTGGCTTCAGATCCTCTTCTCTCTTCAGTTGCTCAATGTAGTGATACCCTGCCAACTCATCAATGATCCCAACTTGCATCATGTGTTCAAAGTCTTGGATGCTATAGTTTGCATCACCTATTGTTGAAACCATGTTCTCCCTAATCTCCTCACTGGAGGTCTTTGAGACATCCTTCCACTTGTTTGGATCTGTTGGTTTGGGTGGTTCAGGAAAGTGTTCAGCATGTTCCTTTGACATCCGCTTCATGTCCTCATCTCTCACCCACATTTGATGCCAAGCCACTGCCAGACGATCAGGTTCTCCAGACACTGGGTCACACTCAAAGATCTGCTGCTCCATCGACCATTGCCACTCAAAGCAATTTGTTTCTGCATACATCTCCTCAAAGACATCCAGAAGAGGGAAGGAAGGGAACTCATAGGGGACACCTTCTTTGTTCTTGAATGCAAACATGTACTTGGATGCAACCTCCATGCTCAAGTCCTCTCTCCTTTCACTCAACCACTGACCATCTTGCAACCCATCAGACAATGGACCAACTGGTCTGTCATTGATCCTTTGCAATTCAAATTCTTGATACCTCTTGTTGTCTTTTTTTAATGCAGTGAGAACAGTCAGACCACACTTGAATGCATTGACAAAGTATTCAGTTTGTATTGAGTAGTTGTGCTTTTGCAGACTCTGTGTCACTTCATGAATGAATCTCTTTGTGACTGGTCTCCACTCCTTCCTGATCAAAGTTTTCTCCTCTGGATCTTTGATTTGCAGTTGGGCCTGAGTGACAAATTTGGAGTACACAACATTGTTCCAAGACTGTCTGGACATCCCAGTGGCCCCCTCAACACCTGCCCAAGACCAATTCAGTTCCTCCCTCATGTTTTGCAGGAGATTGATTGCCCAGAACTTCCTCATGTAGAAAGTCATCTCCCATCTCTCCTCCTTGCTCAACTTCCTTCCCTTGGGTTCTATGTTAGTGATCCACTTGATTGGGGCAGATAACTGCATCACGTGTGGATCATGATTGATTGCCCACATCCTCCTTTCTGCAACTGACTTGCCTTCTGTCTCTTCTTTTGCCATCGTTTCTGGTTCTCGTTATTTTTCCCAAAGATACATCTTTTGTTTAAGGATACAACTTTTGTTTGAGTTTCTACAAGTTACTTTTAACAAGAACGCAAGTAGATGTGTAAAAGTCGTTAATATCTCATCTAAGATTTGTATTGTTTAGCAAAATTAACACCATAGATTTGGCCCCCCACCTTGTTTCGATAATAACCGCAACAAGACTTGTAAATGAATACTAACGAAAAACAACACACAATGCAACCTCCCACATTTGATCCCATGCTAACTCCCAGAGATGTGGCAAAGATCCTCAAGGTCACAACTGCCACTGTCAGGAACATGATCAAAAGAGGGGATCTGGATGCCTTTCAGATAAAGAGTGGACGTGGTTCCTACAGAATACCACTGACATCTCTCACCAACTTAATGGGGACGAACGTCCGAACCCCTGCATCTTGCGAAACTCGGACAACACCAAATACCTCATCGACATGAGTATTCAACAATTCTCCCTATTCGGGGGCAGTTCTCCGTTCTCTTTTAGAACAAATTCAAATGGATCAACCCACATAAAGGTTGAAACCACATTCCAATGGCCTCAGACTGTCAACAAAAGAACAGTCTGGTGCAAAGAATATCCAGAAATCTCAACAGTCCCAGAGGCAGTTGCACTTGTAGTGAACAACGCTTCTGAGTGCACTGGAGAGCCAATGCACTGGAAGATGATTCAGTCCCAACTTAAGTCTATGTTTGACCTTAAGAAGTCCAAGGGTTCATGTACTGGAAACATGGCCAATGCAATCAAGCAAGGACTCATCTCTGAAGTAAAGCTGAGGGACTTTAATGATGGCCAGAAGGCAGGATGGAAGATGGTTGCATCTAACAAACTGGCAAAGCAGATGAATGTCTTCTGTGAGTACATCGTTGAGTGGGTTAATGAAGACAGACACGATCACACACAGACCGACATGTACTGCTTCATGATCAACTTTGGCAGAACCCTACAACAGAAGGGGACCAGACACTTTGACCTCTCGCAGGATGAAGACACTTCACTCCCATTTTAATGGGGGCCGTTACGATCAACCCAAGGAGTCCTTCTCCGCAAACAACTCTGGATGCTTTTGACAAGTACATGAGATCTGTTTGTTCTGCAACAGAATACACGAAGGAGGAACTCTGTGGGACAAGCAGGGAGAGTGAGTTGGTCTCACTTAGACATCTGTTGATGACAATTGCCAGATATGAATTTGGAATGAACACCAAGAGGATTGGCAAGATCTTCAACCGAGACCACTCTTCAGTGATCTATGGGACTAAGACATTCCAGAGACACTTCAAGAACAAACAATTAGGGTTCTTTCTTTCGGGCTGCCTCCACGCGGCTGAGAGAATCTATTTCGAACAGTGGGGGCACAAATTTGAAAACGTAGCAAAATAATGGCACACAATTCGAAAGTCACCATCAAGGTGAATGTTGAGAAGATCAACAAAGAGATCCTCTACAAAGGAAAGAAGGGAACGTACCTCACCCTCACCCTCGTCCCAACCCCTAACAACCAGTACGGTGATGACTACATGGTCACACAGTACATGGGCAAAGGAGTTGACGACATTATTCTTGGGAATGGCAGGGATCTAAACTTTGAGAATGCAGATGGATCCACTCCTGAGGCAGTAGAGTTGGAACCTTCCTCTGAAGATGGCCTCCCCTTCTAATGTAGAAGATGAACCAAATATCAGGACACACTGTGTCCAAATTCAACTCAGTTTGATAGGGGCCGTTGCACTATGGCAGTGGCCCCTTTTTTAGGCCCTAACAATTCATGATCCCACCCGAAACAAACCCAACCCCCAACCCTATATTCAGACCTGAACAGAGGTCCTTTGATGTCGATCTAACAAGGTCCAATGCAGTCAGAGGAGGTGTCTCAACTGGTTTTGAGAGGTTGGATGAATACCTAACAATCAAGAGGGGGTTCCCTCTCTTCGTTGCAGGAGCACCCCATCATGGCAAGACCCAGTTTGTGAAGCAACTTCTGGTGAATCTTTCCAAGCTGCATGGCTTCAAACATGCCATCTATTTAGGTGAGGAAGGATCCATTGAGGACATCATCATTGAGTTGGCTGAGATTTACACTGGGAGGCCAGTGAGAAAGTTGGATGATTGGGGCAAAGAAGTGAAGGACACCATTGATGAGATTGAGTTTGCTGAGACCTTCGAATGGATCAACAATCACTTCTGGATCATCTCTCCTGATGATGTAGAGATTGACTCATTTGATGTGGTAATGTTCTACGACTGGATCAACACCTATGAAGAGGAGCATGACGTGAAGTTTGACACAACAGTCATTGATCCTTGGAATGACCTGTCATTTGACCTTGAGTCCAAAGGTGGCAGAGAGGACCTCTTTCTGGCAGATGCACTCAAGAAAGTTCGGGATCAGTCACGACAGAAAGAGAGGACCGACATCATCATCACACACATTGCTGCACCCTTTGCCAAACATAGGTCTGAGAGAGGCATCAGGTTTGCCTCCCCTGCAGAACCCTATGAGTGGGCAGGAGGACAGACATGGCACAGACGTGCCTTCACTATGCTGTTGATCTACCGACCCCCTGCACCAGATGAGTTGAGGTTTGGGAAGATTAAGATTGAGACGAACATTGGAGAGACTTGGGTCCACATTCAGAAGAGCAAACCCAGAGGAGTTGGGAAGTTGGGGAGAGTTACTCTCTACTACAATAAGAAGACGAACACATACCAAGAGCACACACTGGACCATGAACACTGAAGGACCTCTGAAGATGGGCCAATACACCCCCACAAGTGAATGGAGTGGACTTCAACTGATCTACATCAGGAACAACTGTTGGAGTGGTGTCATTCGTATTGAGAACGCTTTGGAAGAGGCAGTCAAAAGTGGCACTGAAATTCCAACCTCACAACGCAAGAACACAGAGGAGTTGATTGAGACCCTCAGAGGTGCCATGTATGCACTGCAGGATCTTGAGTCAGAGAAAAACATTTGCAACCACAACTCCATTCTGGAGAGGACTGCACACACAATCACACAGATAAAACTGCAGGAGGCAGAAAAACAAAACAACAAATTAAGAACCGAGGGAGACAACCTCCGAAGATCCCTCTCCAAATTTATGAGACAATGAAATTGAACCAAACAGAGAAGGAACAACTCAGGAAACTGTTCACCAATAATGGACTCACAAAGGATGACATCTTCATCCACAAGAACTTCACGATCATCAAACGTGCAGGGATTGAAAAGATCCAATTCAAGAACCAGATCAAGGTGGAATTTGAGATCATCTGTTGTGATCCTGAGTTTGTAGTGATGAAGGCACTTGCCTTCAGGACTGATCAGGAGGGTGATGAGTATTGCATTGAGACCTTTGGATCTGCAACACCTCAGAACTGCATGTCCAAGCACCTTGTGGAGATGGCTGAGAAACGTGCACTCTCAAGGGCCATCCTTAAGGTGACAAACATGTATGAACATGGAGTCTTTGGAGAGGATGAGGATGTCCACAGAGACTGATTGGATTGAGGACATCTTTGAGGAGTTGGAGGATCGGGTGCCAGATGGCATCCGTTTCCGTTTGGATGAACTTCTTGATCAGGTCTATTGTGAAGATGAGAGAGACTTCCTGCATCTCCTGCAAAGGATCTTTGATCCTGACCTGACAGAGGATGGAGTCACTGAGTTGTTCAGGGAACTCAATGACAGAAGAGTCCCAGTGAGGGATCAGTATGCACCCACACAGAAAGATGTTGCAGATTGGATCAGGTCCTTCTGCTTCATTGACCCCTGAGGGCCTTCAGGATCTTGTCTCCTGCCATCTTGCTCTCTGTTGCCTGATCAATATCCAGATACCTCAGGAATGCACCTTCAGAGGTGTGGCCAGTGAGGGACATGATCTGTCCATTGGAAAGAAGACCCATCTGGTAGATGATCGTTGCAAATGTTCTCCTTGCAGTGTGATTGGAAACAAGATCACAGAGTGGGGTTCTCTTGATCCTCCCCTGATCCGCTGCCTTTGTTGAAGGAACCTCAATGACTCTGGTCAACCCTGCCTCTGAACATGCCATCTTGATCTTGTTGTTCATCTGTTGTTCTGCAGAGACTTTTGGGATGTTTCCTTTGTATTTGTTAATGATCTTGCAAAGAGGAGGCATGACTGGAATTGACACTTGACTCTTGGTCTTGCTCTGAACAAAGGTCAAAGACTCAGGACACTTGTTTCCATTCTGTTTCCATGCATCCCTGATGATGTCTGGCATCCTCTTCAGATCTGAGATCCTCACACCAGTCCAACATGCAATGAGAAAGTGATCCCTGCACTTGTTGAGGGCAGTCTTGTCTGCTCCAAACCTACTCTTGCCAGAGAAGTCTGCCTCAGATAGTTTCTCCAGTTCCTTGACTGTCAGGGTTGGTTTCCTGACCTTGATTTCTTTCCTCACAAATGCACTTGACTCCCACTTCCTATTGTCATGCACCTCCCTGATGTATGCCTCCTTCATCCATGTCTTGATCACTGCCTGATCCTTGGCAATTGTATTGGCCCCAAGTCCTTGACTGGATCTGAATTGTTTGTACTTATTCAGGAACACTCCATCAATCTCATCAAACCTGATCTGTCTGCCCCACACTTGTTTGGCAAAGGCATTCAGATGCCTCTCAACTGTTCTGTACTTCTGGACTGTTCTGTGACTAATAGTCAACCCCATCTGATTGGTCCTCTCTCCCCTCTCTGTCTCCTTGATGAACTCCTCCACCCACTGGTTGAATGTCAAGACCTTCTCTGCCACACCCAACTTCCCATCTTTCATCCTCTTCACTGCATCCTTGAAGGAGAGAACTGTCACATCCAACTCCTGCACAATTGTCATCTGATTGTAGAGATTGACAATGGCCTTCACAGAGTTGTCCAACTCATTCTGCAGGACAACCAGATCCTTGTTGTTTCCACTCTTGATCTTTTGATTCTTTATGTCCCAGACATTGATTGGAACACTGATCCCCAACCCAATCTTCATCTTGGTGTTTTTGATGAATGTGACCAGTTGAATTGATGAACTGGTTTGGAGTCTGTTTTTGGGATATTTTTGAGAGAGTTGAAATTTCATGACCACAAAGAAAATACAAAGTGTTCCTTAGGGGGGTCGTTTGGGGGGTCGTTTTTTCAACAACTTCCTCTCTCTGTTTTTTCAGATTGCTCTACTTGCCAACACTGTATCCCCACTAAACAAAGGGAATAAGCATAAAAAAACCCCGCAACTGTTGAGGTTGCGAGGTAGTAAAAAGTAGCCCGTAGGGGATTCGAACCCCTGCTACCAGGATGAAAACCTGG
>TARA_B110000914_G_scaffold74255_1_pt1 | contig 13662 bp, 15 predicted proteins | sample TARA_B110000914 | Tara Oceans TARA_B110000914 (sample SAMEA4397983) | marine metagenome | biome: Polar Biome; feature: [MES] marine water layer (ENVO:01000295) within the mesopelagic zone...; material: water (ENVO:00002006), including particulate matter (ENVO:01000060) such as......
GCAATAATGTAATTATAATCTTCATGAGCTTTAATAAAATCTAGATATATATGTTCATCTTCTGGCCATACACTCCCAAAAATAATTGTTGGTTTATTAGAAGTAAATTTAATAAGTTTAGTATTTTTTTTATACTTATTTAAATCAGATAGTATACTATCAACTCTTGAATCCCCTACTACAGTGACATTTTTTATATCTATACTATTAAGTAATTTTAAAGAATTATTATTTTGAACAAAAAAATGAGTTGATTTTCTGAGAAGGTTTGTACAGAATCGCAGCCTCAAAAGAATACTTTTTTTAGTAAAGACTGAAGAGATATGGTATAGAGGAATATTATTTCTGTTTATTATTTCCATATAATTAAACCAAAATTCAGATTTTATAAAGAACACTTTTTTTGGTTTTACTATTGAAATAAATTTTTTAGCATTATTTAGAGTGTCACTAGGAAGATAAAATACCCAATTAGCTTCTGAATTTTTTTTAACAATTTCGTATCCTGATGGAGAAAAGAATGTAAGTAATATTTTTATAGAAAAATCTTGTTTTTTTACTGATATGATAAGTTGTCTTGCTTGTTCATATTCTCCAAGTGAAGCGCAATGGAACCAAACTATATTTTTTTCATTATTTAGATTAGTCTTTAGATTTTTAAATATTTTCTCTCTCCCTTTTACCCATTTTTTAGATTTGGTATTTATCAGAGAATTAATTCTTATTAATAGAATATAAACATGGATTATTATATTATATATAATTATCATCTAGTAAAAGTGATATTCTTCTGTATTTTTTCTATTTATAGGTATTATTAGTCCAACATGAAATCCTAAGAGCAAATCATCTCTCATATTCTTATCTGTATAATTCATATCACTAAAGTCATATGCTCTCCTGTTTTTTGTGAATGCTAGTGTATAGTCTATTCCAGCAAATAGTTTAAATCTTTTTTCATCTTCTAGCATCATATAGTCAATAACAAGCTGTGTACTTAGCCCATTTGTTAGTTGATCATATCCTTTTTTGTAGTTATCATTTAGTTGTGGTATATATTGGTTTTTGGTGTCTATCAATATTCTATGTTGTAGAAAGCCTAATCCCAAAGAAAAATAGAATCCATTTGGTTTTTTTTCTTCAATTTTTAATGCGTACCCAATGTATAAATGAGAGCTAAACCCTTCTTGAAGTAATATAATATTTGCATATGTGCCATTTCCATCTATCACAAATCCTTGTTCTGTACTAATTTCATTAAAGATGGTGCTGTCCTTTATTGCTCCTCCAAAAATATAGTTAGCTTTCAAACCATAAAAAAAGTTGCTTTTATTTTTTTTTAAATAGTTTATTCCAATTGATGAATTATTACCAAACTTTTCAGAAAGAGTTCCTGATGGAATTTGATATGAATAATCAATAAGGAATGCATTAGTTTCTTTTTCTTGAGAGATTAAAGAGTGAGAGAAAAAAAGAAATAGAATGATAATTTTTCTTTTCATGAATTATTTAGGATTTATTGCTAAAATACATTTTCATCTAAAAATAAACGTAATTAATCATCTATTAATTGTATATATTTGTATTTATTACATTATAAATTCATTACATGTTTACGTGGTTTTTTAAAAAAGAGCTAGCATTAAAGGCGCTAAGATTTTCTGAAATTGGAATTGATTTACATTCCCATCTTATTCCTGGTATTGATGATGGAGCTAAGGATTTAGAGACTAGTATTTTTTTAGTTAAGAGACTTAAGGATTTAGGCTTTACTAAGATAATTACTACCCCACATATTATGAGTGACCTTTATAAAAATACTCCAGATATTATTAATGCTGGCTTATCAGTTTTAAAGTCTGAGCTTATTAATCAAAAAATAGATATTGATATCCAGGCTTCGGCAGAATATTATGTAGATTATGATTTTGAGCAAAGAATAGGGGATGAAAATTTTATGACTTTTGGGCAGAAAGAAATATTAATTGAATTTTCTTTTTTAGAAGCTCCAAGAAATATGTATGACATTATTTTTAAACTACAATTAGAGGGCTATCGCGTTGTATTGGCACACCCGGCAAGGTATCGTTATTTTTTAATTGATGATTATAATGCTTTGATAGAGCGAGGAGTTTTATTTCAATTAAATTTACTATCTCTGATAGGATACTATTCTAAAGAAGTTAAGTTAAATGCCGAGTTATTAATAAATCATAATTTAATTTCATATGTCGGAACTGATTGTCATAATAAAAATCATGTTCAATTATATCATAAATGTGAGACAATGAAATATTGGCATCAATTAGTAAATAGTGGTAGATTACTAAACAATAAATTATAGGCTTGCACTTGAAGTATTCATCCTACGGTCTATTTTCTTAAACAGCCCTTGTAAAACTTTTCCAGGCCCTACTTCTACAACTTCAGTTACCCCATCTTTAAGCATATTCTCCATTATTTGTGTCCATTTAACAGGTGCTGTTAATTGTTTGACGAGATTTTCTTTTATATTTTCTGGAGATGTCATTGCTGTTGCAGTTACATTTTGATAGATAGGACAAGATCCATTTTTAAACTTAGTTTCATTGATTGCTAATTCTAGTTCTTTTTTTGCAGGCTCCATTAATGGAGAGTGAAATGCACCACCAACTTGAAGTTTTAATGCTCTTCTTGCACCTATTCCTATTAGTTTTTGACATGCAATATCTATACCTTCAAAACTACCTGAGATAACAAGCTGTCCTGGGCAATTATAATTTGCTGGAACTACTATTTCATTAATTTGACGACAGATATTTTCTACTTTATTATTATCAAGGCCAATTATAGCTGCCATAGTTGAGGGATTTTTTAGACATGCTTTGTGCATGGCATCAGCTCTTTTTTTAACAAGTAATAAGCCATCCTCAAAATCTATATATCCACCAGAGACTAATGCTGAGAATTCTCCAAGAGAATGCCCTCCAATAACATCAGGGCTCAATCTTTTTTTGAATAGTTGAGCTAAAATTACTGAATGAAGAAAAATTGCAGGCTGTGTGACGTTAGTTTCTTTTAGTGCTTCTGAATCATCACCAAACATTATATCTGTTATTTTATATTCTAAAATAGAATTTGCTTTTTCAAACATTTTTCTAGCTTCATGAGATTTATTAAATAATTCACTACCCATTCCAACAAACTGTGCACCTTGTCCAGGAAAAATAAATGCTCTCATTATGCTATAAGAGTCATAAATTCAGCTCGTGTTTTTTCATCTGATAAAAATAATCCTGAAAATGCTGATGTTGTAGTAGATGAGTGTTGTTTCTGTACTCCTCTCATTTGCATGCATAGATGTTGAGCCTCTATTACTACGGCAACACCTTTTGGGTTTAATGTATCTTGAAGACAATCTTTGATTAGATCAGTTAGCCTCTCTTGAACCTGAAGTCTTCTTGAAAAAACATCAACGATTCTTGGTATTTTACTTAATCCAACAATATGTCCATTTGGTATATATGCAACATGAGCTTTTCCAAAGAAGGGTAGCATATGGTGTTCACATAAAGAATAAAGCTCTATATCTTTTACCAAAACCATTTGGCTATAATCTTCTTTAAACATTGCTTTTGTTAGTATTTCAGAAGGATCTGAATCATATCCATTTGTTAAGAAACCCATTGACTTAGCAACTCTTTCAGGTGTTTTTAAAAGTCCTTCTCTATTAGGATCTTCTCCAATTTCTTTTAAAACTGATTTTATATTTTGAGCTAATTTTGTATTGTGCACTTTTTTTGTTTATTTATTTTTTTACAAATATAGTGTCTTTTCTTTGGTATCTTTGCCATTATGAATGTTCTAATTTTAGCAGCAACAAGTAAAGAAATATTCTCACAAGAATTTAATGATTGTGATATTTTAATATCAGGAGTTGGGATGATTAACGCTTGCTTTGTGTTAACTAAACACCTTCAAGATCATAAGCCTGATTTGATTATAAATATAGGAGTTGCAGGAGCTTTTAAAAAAGAATATCTTTTGGGCCAGGTTCTTGAAGTTTCTAAGGATTGTTTTTCTGAAATTGGAGTTCAGGATCAAGACAGTTTTTTAAATATGAGTGATGTAGGTTTTGATGTTGATACTACTTTTCAATATTCTCCAGAAACCAATTTAGTTCAGGCAAGAGGCATCACTGTAAATACTGTGCATGGTAAAAATGAAGCTATTGAAGAAGTTGTTAAAAGGTTAAATCCTGATTTAGAATCTATGGAAGGCGCTGCATTTATGATGGTTTGTCAAAAATTTAATATCACATTTATCCAAATTAGATCTATTTCAAATTATGTAGAGGAGAGAGATAAAGAAAAGTGGGATCTTGATTTAGCAATTAAAAATCTCAACAATCAATTACGTACTATTATTAATGATTTATGAGGATTAATCTAGCTATTTCTCCTTGTCCTAACGATACTTTTATTTTTGACGGTTTAGTTAATAAAAAAATTGACACTGAAGATCTAGATTTTAAAGTTACTCTTGCGGATATTGGACAGTTAAATAAATGGTCTATAGAAAACCGCTATGATGTTACTAAGCTAAGTTATTATGCATATACTAAATGTTTTGATCACTATAAAATCTTAAATAGTGGTTCAGCAATAGGAGAAGGTTGTGGTCCTATTCTAATAAGAAGACCTGACACTATACTTTGTGATACTAGTAAAATTGCTATTCCTGGTGAGTATACAACAGCCAATATGTTGCTAGACATTGCATGTCCAAATTTAAAGAATAAAGAAGCTGTGGTTTTTTCAGAAATCGAAAAACTGGTAGTTGATAATAAGTATGATGCTGGTCTTATAATACATGAAAATAGATTTACCTATAAAGAAAAAGGCCTTGTAAAGGAACAAGATTTAGGAGATTTTTGGAGTAAGGAAACAGATCTTCCAATTCCCTTAGGAGGTATTGTTGTTAGTAGAGATTTAGATTTAGATATTCAATATAAGATTGATAGAATTATAAAGAAAAGCCTTGAATATGCTTTTAAAAATCAAGAAGTTTTATCAGAGTTTATTAAGTTAAATGCTCAAGAAATGGATGAGCGGGTTATTAAATCTCATATTAGTTTGTATGTTAATGATTTTTCCCTTTCTCTTGGGGATTTAGGGAAATCATCAATTTTAAAGATTTTCGAGAAATTAAATATAGATTATTGTGATATTTTTTTAGATAATAATGATTAATAGACTCCGAGATTTACTGACTCCATACATTAAGCTAGAATCACATATTTTAAATGTTATTAAAGCCCAATTTTTTCTTCAGATAGTTGGAGGTGCTTTTTTTCTGATTTTAAATATATTTTTAGCTAAAAATGATTTTACTGATTCTGAGATTGCACATCTTATATCTTTTCGTTTTTTAGCTGTGATGTTACTTGCTTTCCCTTTAGGTTTTTTTATAAAAGGAAGAGTTTTAAGGCCATTTTTATTTTTAGGAAGTTTAGGTGTGCCAATTATTTCCATTCTTGTTTTGATGGTTATTGAATATAACAAGCAGGAATATCTTCCTGCTTTATTTATATGTTGGGGGGTATTGTATACTTTTTTTCAGGTTAGTGTATTGCCGTATATTATGCGTAACACCAAAGAAGAGAATCAATCTCATGCTATTTCGTTAAGTTTTGCAACAAATAGTTTTGGAATGATTTTTAGTGGGTTATTAATTTTTTTATTTGACAATCTTACACCTTTAGATAATGGTCAGGTTTTAGTGATTATATCTATAATTGGTTTTTTTGGACTTAAATACCTAATTCAATTAGATACTGATGATTTATCCAAGAAAGCAAGAATTGATTTTACTAAATTTTCTAGTAATTTAGATTGGATTCTAATTATTAAAGCAATTATACCAACATTAATAATTGCAATTGGAGCTGGTTTAACTATACCATTTATCAATTTATTCTTCTTTCATAATTTTTTCATTGAAGCATCAGATTTTGCTTTAATTGGTTCTTGTACAAGTATTCTAGTTGCAATTAGTTCACTCTATGTTCCAAAAATTAAAAATAGATTTGGGTTTAGAAAGGGTATTACTATTAGTCAATCTATTGCAATAGTTGCATTAATTATCTTAGCTACTACACAATTTTTCAAGGATTATTGGTTTGCCTTTCCTTTAGCTTTATCATGTTATTTACTAAGAGCACCATTAATGAACATGGCTGCTCCAATGACCTCACAACTAACTATGAATTATGTAGGAAAAAAAAATCAAGAGATGCTTAGCGCAATAATGGCTGCAATATGGAGTGGGAGTTGGTATTTTAGTTCACAGATTTTTAGATTTTTGATTGATTTAGGTTTTCAGTATGCCTATATTTTTTATATAACTGCTGCGATTTATTCTTTAGGGGTATTTAGTTATTATTTATTAATACTTTCATACGAAAGAAAATTTAAAACTAAAAATTAACGTTTATTTGTATTAGTAATTTTATTTTAATATGACATTAGGAAAATTAGTTGGTATAGGGGCAGGCTTTTGGTGGGGAGGTCCAATTGGAGCTATTATAGGTTATTATATAGGTAAAAATTTATTCACTGGTAATAATGATCGAGAAAAAGCTTATGAAATATCATTATTAATCTTAGCTTCTTTAGTAATAAAGGCAGATGGCAAGGTTTTAAAGGTGGAGCTTAATTATGTTAAATCTTTTTTTACAAAAACTTTTGGTAACACAAAATCAAAGAAATATTTTGAGATTTTTAATACCCTTAATAAACAAGAATTATCATCTAAACTAAGAGGTGTATGTTTACAGCTAACAAATTCAGTGAATCATGCATCTAGACTTCAGATAATTCATTTTTTGTTTGGGGTAGCTGCTAGTGATAATGAAATCCATCAAGATGAAGTTTATCTAATTAATAAAATAGCAAATTATTTAAATATTAATGACTATGATTTTCACTCTATTTACGCAATGTTTTCTAAAAATGAAAATGGTTTAGAGAGATATTACAAAATCTTGGAGGTTGAAAAAGAGGCAAGTATTGATGAGGTTAAAAAATCTTACAGAAAATTAGTCATGAAGTATCATCCTGATAAACTACAAGGTGTTAGTGACGATATAGTTAAATTAGCAAATGAAAAATTTCTTGCAATCCAAGAAGCATATGAAAAAGTTTCTCAAAAGATATCATAGTTTTTTTTTACTATTTTGCTTTCTGCTTACTTGTGCTTGTAATAGTGGGGATGTAAAGGAATTTGAAAGAGTAAAAGATGATTTACCTAAAGATTCTATTAAAGTAAAAAAGTTAAAAATCCAGACTCACTGAATATATTTTCAAGTATACTAAAACTAAAAGTTTTATTATTTGAAATATTTTAATGGCACCAATAGCATTCCAAATGATTCTCCATCTTCTTTTTCTATATTCTTATGATGCACTTTGTGTGCTCTTTTTATAGCTCGTATGTATCTTGATTTGCTATTTCTAAAGATTTTAATTCTCTGGTGAATTATGATTTCATGAACAATAAAATAAGCAAAACCATATAAAGCAATACCTATTCCTATATATAATAAATAGTTTGAATTCATAGATCCTAGAATGATTGCCATCATTGATGGTATAGCAAATATTAAAAAAAAGTAATCGTTTTTTTGGAGTTTTTTCTTTTTATCTACCTGATGATGATCTAGATGTACGTTCCATAGTGGTCCATGCATTATATATTTATGTGTAAACCATGCAATGAATTCCATAATAAGAAAAGTTGTAATTGTCAGTACTGTATTAAATAACATTGTTATAGTTTTTGCAAGGTTTGTGAGATATATTTTTTTAACCTTTGATCTTTTGTAGAATCTAATTCTGACTTAATAAATTGATAGTCTTCTTCAATATCTTTCTTATACATTAAAATAGAGGGTGTTTTTTTTTGAACAGTATACCTTAGAAAAATTAGTTCAATATTATCTGGTTCTTTGATAATTGCATTTTCAAGTATTTCCCTACCTTTTTCAAAATATTCAATTTTTTTAAATGGATTTTTAAGATACTTAGATTTTAATATAAGGTTAACCCCGTAGTATGCTGACATTAAATTATTAGTTTTCTTATAATTTGAAAGCGAATAATTTAATGAATCTAGTTTGGAGTAATTATTGCTTGATTGTAAATATAATCTTCTAATCTTTTCAATATTTTGACCATTTGAAATATTGACTGAAAGCATTACAATTATTATCGTCCAAATTTTCATATTAAATTTAATCTATATTGAATTTTTGTTTTAACTAAAGTTATAATTTTTAACATATTAGAGATTCTAATTCTTTTTTGTAATATTTGCTTTGCAGGCGTTTTTTCTATTGTCTTAAATAACGAGTAATAGTAAGAGTATGCAAGAAAAACTCCTTTTCTTGATGATAAAGGTAGTTTCTTTACTCCTACAAGCGCTAATTGAAATTCATTTTCAATATCTAGCTCTATTTTTAATTTTTCCTTTTCATCAAATTTATTTATGTCAAGGTTTGGAAAGTAAACTCTATGTAATTGATTGTAGTCTGCATTTATGTCTCTTATAAAGTTTACTTTTTGAAAAACCGAACCTAGAATTTTTGCATGCATCTCCAGATTAATAAATAGATCATTTTGATTATTACAAAATACCCTTAAACACATCAGTCCTACTGCTTCTGCTGATCCCTCAATATATTCTTTATAGCTACTCTCGTCATGTTTGGTGTTTTCAATATCATGCTGCATACTATTAAGGAACTGCTCAATATATTTCCATTCTATATTATATTTATTGACAACATACTGAAAGCTATTTAGGATGGGATTAAGGCTAATTTTTTGCTTAATAGCTTGTTTTGTGTCTTCTCTATATTTTTCAAGTAGCTCTTTTTTATTGTGATCATGAAAGCTATCAACTATTTCATCTGCTAAACGAACAAAGCCATATATAGAGTAGATTGGTTTGTGTAATTTTTTATCTAATAGTGAGATTCCTAAAGAAAAGCTAGTGCTGTATTTTTTAGTTGTAATTTTACTACAAGCCTGTGAAACATCGTCAAATATTTTTTTCATAATCTAATATCTTAATGTTTTTTTTTATTTCTAATTATATGTTCAGCAACTAATTGTCCTGATATTATTGACGGAGGTACACCAGGACCAGGAACGGTAAGCTGACCACTGTAATACATGTTTTTTATTTTTTTATTTATAATTTTCGGTTTTAGATTAGCGGTTTGCAATAATGTATTAGCTAGTCCGTAAGCATTTCCTTTATAAGCGTTATAATCTTCTTTAAAATCATTAATACAATAGCTTTTTTTATACTCAAGATTTTCTTTGATATTTTGTTCGCAGTATGTTTCTAGTCTATGCATTATTCTATCAAAGTATCCTTCTCTAATAGTTTCTGAGTCTTCAAGTCCTGAAGCAATAGGTATTAAAATAAATAAATTTTCTTTACCATCAGGAGCTACATTGGGATCTGATTTTGATGGGCAGCAGGTGTAAAATAAGGGTTTTGAAGGCCATCTAGGGTTTTCGTATATCTCTTCAGTATGTTTTTGGATGTCTTCATCAAAAAACAATGTATGGTGATCAAGTTTTTCTATTTTTTTATTAACTCCTAAATAGAAGATTAATGCAGAGGGTGAGAATTTTTTTGATTTCCAAGATGCATCTGAATAGTTTCTGTATTTTTTTTCTATCAGTTTTTCTTCAATATGAGCGTAGTCAGCAGTTCCTATTAAAAGATCAGTTTTGATAATTTTATTTATAGTTGTTACAGAAGTTACTTTATTATTTGTAATATTTATTTTCTGAACTTCCTGATTTGTTGCAATCTCAACTCCATATTTCTGACAAATCTTTTCCATTCCTTTTATAACTTCATTAAAGCCACCCATTGGATAAAATGTTCCTTGTTTTATGCCTGAATATGCCATAAGACTATATAATGCAGGAGTGTTATTTGCTGCTGTTCCTAAAAAAAGAACAGGAAATTCTAATATATTAATTAGGTATGAGTTTTTAAAATACTTCTTAATGTGTTGTCTGTATGTTGTTAGGATTTCGAGTTTATTGATATTTTTAATTATATTTTTTCTAAATAATTCTGTTATTGATAATCCTGGTGAGTTGTAGAGAAATTCTAGGCCAATATTGTATTTTTCTTCAGCATCTTTCATGAATAGCTTCAGTTTATCAGACCCATTTTTTTCATGATTATCAAAAACTTGACAAATTTCATCCCAGTTTGAAGGAATATCTATATCCTTATTTCTAAAAACAATTTTAAAACCTGGGTCTAGCTGAATAAGTTTGTAGAAGTCATCAGTGCAATGGTTGAATTCATTAAAAAATTTTTCAAATATTTCAGGCATCCAATACCAGCTGGGTCCCATATCAAAAGTGTATCCTTTTGCTTTAAAAACTCTTGCTCTTCCCCCAGTAGTAGTGTTTTTCTCTAGAATTTTTACTTTATAGCCTGCTTTTGCTAAGAAAGCTGCTGTGCTCAAGCCTGCAAAACCGCTTCCAATAACTATAGCTTTTTCCAATTTATTTTATAAAATTTGTTTATCTACAAATGTATAATATATTTATTGTATAGTTATACTTATTTTATATAAATATCAGTAATTTTTTTTTTATAGTATATTTTATTGTTTAAAAAGTTATATTTTACAAATAAATATATTTTTTTTATATTCGATTACATAGTTTTCTTCAAAACCCCATATAATAGTTAGTATCCAATAAACTGCTGTTGTTAATATTACAATAGAAATTAAATTCATAAAAAGTCCTTTCTTAATCATATCATCAATCTTAAGGATTTTTGACCCAAAAAAAACTGCATTTGATTGAGCTGAGTTGTTATTTGTGATGCTTTTTATATAATTAAATATGGGGTCTAAAACAGAGAAAGTTCATTGATTTTCTGGATTTAGAGAGGTTACTGATGGGTTATCTCTATCAATAAAAATATTTACAAGATTGTAAGCATCTCCTCCTGGAAAATAATTTTCTCCAAATTAAGGCGCTATAACTATAAATTTAAATTGTTTGGATTTGCTAATTAATGTATTTCTATGGTTATTACCGTCTCTAAAAGCTTCGTGTAATGATATTAAAATTGGCAATGTGTTATCTAAATTCTCAGGAATATGATAAAAGACCTCTCTTGGTTTACTAGAAAACGGCTCATATTGATTGCATATAAATGAACCTGAACCAGATTGCAATTGAATATTAGAGGGGTTAATTAATGCTTCATTTTGATCGCATGAAAATAATAATACAAATAAGCTTATTAATGTTAATTTATAATCCATTAAAAGTTAAATTTTTAGCAAAATTATATAATTTCTAAAAACTTAGTATTAATAAATTATTGTTTGTCAATGTTTTAAAATAAAATAAATTAGAAATGAATCTACATTTAGTAGTTATAGCAAATTATAAAATAGTTTATTCACTCTAAATAAATGGTTACTAGTTATTTATAGCTTTTATAATAATATTGAATAGCTTAATTATTTAGATATTTTATTTTATTTTAGGTGTCTATTAAATTCACTATTATGACACTTAAATACAATTTTTTTTTAGCAATAATTTTTGCTTTATCTCCTTTCCTTTTACTTTCTCAAAGTACAGATTTAGTTTTAACTGGTATTATGGATTTTACAGTTCCTTCTGGAGGGAATAATGGAAAGGCAATACATTTAACAGCAACAGATACTATTACTGATTTAAGTATTTATGGTATTGGAGTTGCAAATAATGGAGGAGGTACTGATGGTGAAGAATATACTTTTGATGCTATATACGTGCTTCCTGGTGAAGATATTCTTGTAGCACGTTCAATTTCTGCAATGTCATCTTATTTTGATACATGTTATATTGAATTTGATCATGTTTTACAAGCTAATAGTTATATTTCCCAAAATGGAGATGATGCAATTGAATTATTTTTAAATGGTAGCGTTGTTGAGACCTTTGGGTATATAAATATTAATGGGACTGGTTCATGTTGGGAATATACTGATTCATGGGTTTATAAAGACACTTCAATCGTTGATACATGCGCAGGAGGAAATTGGCTGTTTGGAGGTGTAGACTGTACAGATTTTTCTAATACTTCATATTCATCTAATTGCCCATATCCACTATGTCCTTTACCACCTAATTCAGGCTGTAATGACCCATTTGCTTTAAACTATGATCCATTAGCAACCTTTAATGATGGATCATGCTTATACTCTGGCTGTATGGATCCTTTAGCTTCAAATTATTGCTCTTCTTGTAATGTAAATGATAGCTTATCATGTACATACCCTGCTTGCAATATCTTAGATTTAAATGAAGATTTTGAATCTAATAATTTAAATACTTATGGATGGATTACTTATGCAGGATCACAATCTAACGCTATATTAAGTTCATCTAACGCAATTTCTGGTATTGTAAGTTTAGAGTTTTCAGGAGGATTACCTAATTGGAGTAATTGGACATCTCCTTTTTCTGAAGCCGATGCATTTTCATATAGTACTCATATTGCTACTTCAATTATTTGTTTAGATTTTTCTACTGCAAGTTCTAATATTAATTTAAATGTATTGGTCAATCCAACTGGTATTTCAACTTCATATCCACTGAGCTGGTTTAGATTAAAAGTTAATGATACTGTAATTGCAGATAATAATGGAAATACTGCTTATACACGTCAGTATTCCAATTCAACATCATTAACTGGTAATGCTGGTGTTATTTCTTCTCCGACTACTTTAATATATGATCTTTCAAGTTACTCTGGAGATACAAGTGTTAGTATTTCTATTGAAGCTTCTTGTAAATGGAATGATGATATTGTAGTAGTAGATAATTTTAATGTATTTAATGTAAATCCCTGTTCGTATTTTAATTTAAATTCTATCATTATTAATCCATCGTGTAATCAATTTAGTAATGGAACTGCAATTGTGAATGCTAGTAATGATTCGCTCTATGGTGAGACTTATGCGTATTTATGGTCAGATGGACAGACAAATGATACTGCTATAAACCTTACTTCAGGATCTTATTCTTGTATTGTTACTGGAAATACGTATGGTTGTTCTGATACAATTAGTGTTGTTTTAGAAGATCCAGATTCTATATCTGTTCAAAGTATTATTGTTGACGCTTCATCCTCATTAAGTAGTAATGGGGCTGTTGATTTAACTGTTTCTGGTGGAACACCATGTCTACCTGATAGTAGTTATAATTTTCTATGGTCAACAGGAGATACTACTGAGGATGTTACAGGACTTTCAGCTGGTTTAATAAGTTGTACTATAACAGATTGTAATGGTTGTGTTTATATGTGGAATGGTATTATTTCTGTTAATATAGTAAGTGGATGTACAGATCCGTTAGCATACAATTTTGATCTAACTGCAAATACTGATGATGGTTCATGTGTTTATGCTGGTTGTTTAGATCCATTAGCACTAAATTATGATTCTCTTGCAACTATTGACGATAGTTCTTGTGTTTATCCATCATCACCAATATTCTTCTCAGAGTATGCTGAAGGTTCTTCAAATAATAAGTATTTTGAAGTTTATAATCCAACAGCAGACACTGTTGACCT
>TARA_B110000914_G_scaffold34458_1_pt1 | contig 13626 bp, 9 predicted proteins | sample TARA_B110000914 | Tara Oceans TARA_B110000914 (sample SAMEA4397983) | marine metagenome | biome: Polar Biome; feature: [MES] marine water layer (ENVO:01000295) within the mesopelagic zone...; material: water (ENVO:00002006), including particulate matter (ENVO:01000060) such as......
GTGAAGATTCATTTTGTAGCCTGTTTATTTAAATTTAACCTAAATACCTATTTTCTTTTTTTTCTGTTAGCCATATGGATGGCGTGACCATCAACGGCTAGCGCTGCCTCGTGTATCGCCTCTCCCATGGAAGGGTGGGCAAATACGGTCAGGGCTAAGTCTTCAGCGCTGGAGCCAAATTCCATTGCAATTACAGCCTGAGCAATCAACTCAGATGCGTTGCCACCAATAATGTGGCAACCCAATATACGGTCAGTCTGAGCATCGGCAATCAACTTTACAAAACCTTGTGTGTCGTTTGCTGCCATAGCCCGACCTGAAGCTGAAAACGGAAACTTACCGACTTTAATTTCGACGCCTTCGGCTTGTAATTCTTGCTCATTTTTACCCACCCAAGCCATCTCTGGATGGGTATAGATAACCCAAGGAATGCAGTCATAGTTAATTAACGATTTATGTCCGGCAATTACATCTGCTACCATCATGCCTTCTTCAGACGCTTTGTGCGCCAGCATAGGGCCGCGTACGATGTCACCAATGGCGTAAACGCCAGGAGCATCAGTTTTACAGCCCGTGTTCACATGCACAAACCCACGCTCATCAAGATCTACACCTGAATCTGCTGACAATAGGCCATCAGTGTAAGGTTTCCGACCTACAGCAACAATCAACTTATCGAAGATTAGGGTCTCGGAGTCGCCATCAGCCTTTTTAACGGCGACTTTGACTTCATTATTGGCAACTTCAGTGCCCGTGACTAGAGCGCCAAGGCGGATCTTCATCCCTTGCTTCTTAAGACACTTAGCCGCTTCTTTGGATAAATCCTTATCAGTTGTACCTAAAAAGGTGTCCATCGCCTCTAATACGATGACGTCACTACCCAAACGTTGCCATACGGTACCCATCTCTAAACCAATCACACCTGCACCAATAATACCCAACCGCTTAGGCACTTCTTTGATGTTAAGTGCGCCCACATTATCCATAATAATGTCGTCAGTTAACGGTGCTGGAGGAATGGTTACCGGTACAGAGCCCGAGGCCAAAATCACGTTAGTCGCCTTCAACTGGGTTTCACTGCCATCAGTTGCAGTTACTTTGACGACACGATCTTTTTGTAGTTGGCCAGTGCCATGAATCAAGGTCACACCATTGGCTTTAAATAAACCCGCCACACCCATGGTGAGATTATCTACAATGGTATTTTTACGCGCTAACATAGTCGCTACATCTATAGAAACGTCACCTGTGTTAATACCGTGAAGTTCAAATTCATGTTTAGCGTCGTGGAATTTATGGGTTGAATCTAATAATGCTTTTGAGGGAATACAACCTACATTCAAGCAGGTGCCACCTAATACTGGTGCGCCTTTGTCATTGGTCCACTTTTCTACACAGGCGGTCTTTAAACCAAGCTGCGCTGCACGAATGGCCGCAACATAGCCACCAGGGCCACCACCAATAACCACCAAGTCAAATTCTTGGGACATAATATTTCCTTACTTTTTCAGCCCACGTTGGATCACAACGCAGGTTTGGGTTAACACACGGGCTTATATCTCAAGCAATATCCGTGCGGGATCTTGCAGCAATTCCTTAATGGTAACTAAGAACTGAACTGCTTCCTTGCCGTCAATCATACGATGGTCATATGACAAGGCTAGATACATCATTGGACGAATCACTACTTGACCGTTCTCTGCGACCGGACGATCTTGGATTTTGTGCATACCTAAAATAGCGGTTTGCGGCTGATTCAAAATTGGAGTCGATAACAAAGAGCCAAAAATACCGCCATTGGTAATGGTGAAGGTACCCCCTTGCATATCTTCCAAAGTCAGTTTACCGTCTTTAGCTTGGGTCGCCAGCTGCACAATGCCTTTTTCAATATCGGCCAAGGTCATGGCTTCAACATCTCGTAATACTGGCACCACCAAACCCCGATCTGTAGATACGGCAACACTCACATCCTGATACGCATGGTACACCATATCATTGCCGTCTAAGGATGCATTCACTGCTGGGTAGCGTTTGAGGGCCTCGGCTGCCGCTTTAACAAAGAACGACATAAAACCTAAACGGGTGCCATTATGGGCTTTTTCAAACTGAGCTTTATATTGCGTGCGCAGTGCCATGATAGGCGACATATCCACTTCATTATAGGTGGTCAACATGGCCGCTTCATTTTGTGCAGACACCAGACGTTTAGCAATAGTTGACCGCAAGCGAGTCATCGGCACTCGGCGTGATGTACGATGTTCGCCACTGGCTGCCGGCGCCACTGTTTGTTTAGCTCCAGGTGCTGACACAGGTGCTGACACTGGCGCTGATACTGGAGCTGCTACGGCTGGAGCGGCCGTGGGGGCGACATTCACAGGGGTTGGGTTCTTTAGGTAATTAAGCACGTCTTCTTTAAGTAAACGCCCCCCTTTACCAGTACCCGTCACCTGGTTCGCATCTAAATTATTTTCGTGAAGCAGTTTGCGTACAGCCGGGCCACTAACATCCAACTGATCTGTATCAGCGGCTTGTTTTGGGTCGGGTGCCGTGTCTGATGCCTCTGCGCCTGCAGTAAAATGAGCAATAATTTCATTACTCAACACAGTTCCACCTTCAGCCACAACAATTTCTGACAGGCTACCGTCAGCGGGGGCAACCACTTCCATCACCACCTTATCGGTTTCGATATCAACGATCAAATCATCACGTTTACAAGCTTCTCCTGGCTGCTTATGCCAAGTAGCAATGGTGCCGTCTGCCACAGACTCAGGAAAAGATGGGGCTTTAATTTCAATAGACATGGTTTATCTCTTCACTTTAATAATTGGTAGGGTTTGTTCAACTAACCCATTCATGATTCTAATCCCAGTGCTTGGGCTACTAATTGACCTTGTTCTTCTAGATGCACAGACATATAGCCACAGGCTGGCGCTGCCGAGGCAGGTCGTGAAGCAACTATTAATTCTAAGTTAGGACGCCCTATCTTTATGGCTTTACGCATGTGGTGCTGACTACAATACCAAGCACCTTGGTTTAGCGGCTCTTCTTGGCACCAAACCACAATTTCCAAATTTGGATACTGGGTTAGTACGTCGGCTAAATGCTTCTCAGGAAATGGGTACAGTTGCTCAATGCGAATGATAGCCACATGATCTAACTGTCCTAAACGACGCTGCTCAAGTAAATCGTAGTACACCTTGCCACTCGTCAGCACTACCCGCTTAACTGCAGTTTTATCAATGTTATCGACTTCATCAATGACGTTTTGGAACTCGCCATTGGCTAACTCATCTAAGTTGGAGATCGCCATCTTGTGACGCAACAAACTCTTAGGCGACATCACCACTAGCGGCTTACGCATAGGTCGAATGACCTGACGTCGAATCAAGTGGAATATTTGGGCTGGTGTGGTGGGCACACACACTTGAATATTGTGTTCTGCACACAACTGCAAAAAGCGTTCTAAACGAGCGGAGGAATGTTCTGGACCTTGACCTTCATAGCCATGGGGTAACAGCATGGTTAAACCACACATGCGGCCCCACTTATGCTCACCACTGGTGATGAATTGGTCAATAACCACTTGCGCACCATTAGCAAAATCACCAAATTGTGCTTCCCATATCACCAGACCTTCTGGTGCCGTTGAGGCGTAACCATACTCGAAAGCCAACACCGCTTCTTCTGATAATAAAGAATCAAAAATGGTGAATTCTGGCTGGCTGGCTGATAAATTCCTTAACGGAACATAGGCCCCAGTGCCCTTCTGATCGTGCAATACTGCATGACGATGGGAGAAGGTACCACGGCCCACGTCTTGCCCTGTGAGGCGAATGGGGTAACCTTCTTCCAGTAAAGAGGCATAGGCCATCACTTCGGCAAAACCCCAGTTAATTTCTGCAGCACCGGCTGCCATTTTCAAGCGATCATCAAGAATTTTTTTAACTTGGCGCTGCACCACAAAACCCTGCGGCACCTGATCCAAACGTTGACCTAAATCCTTGAGCACGGCCGACGAAACACGGGTGTCTCCTAGGGCCGTCCACTCATGGTTTAAATAAGGTTTCCAGTCTACAAACGAGCTTGAGTCTGGCGTTGAAACCAATGACTTGGCAACATGTTCACCATTATCCAGGGCATTGCGATAGTCGTTTTGATAAGTGGCAATGTCTTCAGTAGTAATCACACCTTCGTTTACTAGCTGTTGGCCATATAAAGTGGCGACCGTTTTTTTAGCTTTAATGGCGTTATACATCAACGGTTGCGTACCGGAGGGCTCATCAGCTTCATTGTGTCCACGGCGGCGATAGCAGACCAGATCGATCACCACATCACGTTTAAACTCGTTGCGATAATCTAAGGCTAGTTCTGACACAAAAGCCACGGCATCAGGGTCGTCCCCATTGACGTGAAAAATGGGCGCATCGATGAATTTTGCAACATCAGTACAGTATGGTGTAGTGCGGGCATCTTCTTTTTTACTGGTGGTAAAACCCACCTGATTATTGATGACAATATGCACCGTACCGCCGGTTTTAAAGGCGCGAGTTTGGGACATTTGTAAGGTTTCCATAACCACGCCCTGACCTGCAAAGGCGGCGTCGCCATGCAAACAAATAGGCAGTACCGTATCGCCTGCCGTGTCTTTACGGCGATCTTGGCGGGCTCTTACTGAACCTTCAACCACTGGATTAGCAATTTCTAAGTGCGAGGGGTTAAACGCTAACGCCATATGCACCTCGCCACCAGGTGTATTCACATTGGTAGAAAAGCCTTGATGGTACTTAACGTCACCAGAGGTATTTAAAGGCCGCTTGCCTTCAAACTCTTCAAACAAATCCACTGGATTTTTGCCAAATATATTAATCAATACATTGAGCCGACCACGATGGGCCATGCCGATAACAATTTCTTTGGCTTTATTACTGCCCGAGCGTTGGATAATGTTATCCAACATGGGAATAAGGGTTTCACCCCCTTCAAGGCCAAAGCGTTTAGCTCCAGAGAAGCGCGACGCTAGGTATTTTTCTAGACCTTCTGCAGCGGTTAAACGCTCGAACATATGGCGGCGTTTTTCTGGGGTATGTTTAGGGTGACTGCGGACTGATTCCACCCGCTGCCTGATCCATAGTTTTTCTTCGGTATTAACAATGTGGCTGTATTCACACCCCACCGTTGAGCAGTAAGTCTGCTCAAGCCCAGCAATAATTTCTGACAAAGGCATTTCGTCTTTGCCTAGGTAGGAAGCACCCACTTGGAATACGGTGTCTAAATCGGCCGCAGACAACTCATGAAAATGCAAATCTAGCGTCGGCACCACTTCTTTCGGTTGCAGCTCTAAAGGGTCTAAACTAGCCACCTGGTGGCCATGTAAACGATAAGCATTAATTAAACGCATGACCCTAACTTGTTTGCGCTCGTGGTCGCTACTTAAGGTTGCAGTTTGAATGGGACGGGATTTGCTTTGGTTTTTACCTAAAAGGACAAAGTGTTCTTTTATTATCGAATGAGGTAGATCACCACTAATCGAGTCTGGTACTCGAGGAAGTTGATCAAACTCTTGCCGCCACTGCTCTGGAACAGCATTGGGGTCACGTAAATAAGTTTCGTACATTTCTTCAATGTACGCAAAGTTGCCGCCAGAGAAATGAGACTCACGCCTCTGTTGCTCCATTACGCTGTCATGCATTCAGTATCACCGATTTCTGATTGTGGTTAAACTTAACTCAACAGCGCCAGTATACCTGTAATGCGTTATAGGGTTAAGTGTCATAGTTAAACTGCACTAAACAAGTTAGTACCCAAGGTCATTATGCAATGCCCTTGGGCTTAGTGCTCTTAAAGCTAGGTGGCCCTAGTCAATAACATGTTACGAATATGCCCAATCGCTTTGGTGGGATTGAGTCCCTTAGGACACACAGTGACACAATTCATAATACCATGACAACGAAATACACTAAATGGATCATCTAAATCAGCTAAGCGCTCTTCTGTGGCTGTGTCCCGACTATCAGCCAAGAAACGATAAGCCTGCAGCAAGCCTGCTGGCCCAATAAATCGATCTGGGTTCCACCAGAATGAAGGACAGGCAGTTGAACAACAGGCACACAGAATACATTCATATAAACCATCCAGCTTGGCACGATCTTCAGGCGACTGAAGACGTTCAATGCCAGGAGCTGGGGTATTGTTTAACAGGAACGGCTTAACCTTTTCATACTGCTTGTAGAACTGATCCATATCGATCACCAAATCACGAATGACTGGTAAAGCCGGTAAAGGTCGTAAGATCAACTTGTTGTTTTTGACGCATGAAGATAATGGGGTAATGCAGGCTAAGCCATTCTTACCATTAATATTCATTCCGTCGGAGCCACAAACCCCTTCGCGACACGACCGTCTATAAGCCAAGCCGCGCTCTTGAATTTTCAACAAATTCAAGACGTCTAACACCATTAAGTCTTTACCCTCAGTATCAACCTGAAAGTCTTGCATATAAGGCTTGGCATCCAGTTCTGGATGGTAGCGATAAATACTCACTGTTAACATGTCACTACTCCTTAGTAAGTACGAATTTTAGGTGGGAAAGATTCCACAGTTTTGGGTGAAAAGTTCACATCTCGTTTACCAAGGCGCTCTTCCAATGGGTAATACACAGAGTGCTTTAACCAGTTTTCGTCGTCACGTTCCGTGAAGTCGTTACGCGCATGAGCACCCCGACTTTCCTTACGCTGCTCTGCAGAAATCGCCGTAGCAAAAGCCACTTCAAACAAATTCTGTAACTCTAGAGCTTCTATCCGATCGGTATTAAAGGCACCGGTTTTGTCTTGCACATAAAGGTTAGACACCTTAACTCGCAAATCACGCAGCAGTTCTAGGCCTTTGAGCATGCTCTCACCTTCGCGGAACACTCCAAAGTATAGTTGCATAGTCGTTTGAAGGTCAGCTCGAACTTGAGCGATACTTTCGCCTGATTGCGAATCATTTAGCGTGTTCAAACGCACCATCGCTGCATCTAAGTTAGCCTGGTTTGCCGATTCAGCATGGTAGCCTTCACGCATCGATTTCTCAATTTGTATACCAGCTGCCCTGCCAAATACCACTAAGTCTAACAATGAGTTACCGCCTAAGCGGTTGGCACCGTGCACCGATACGCAAGCCACTTCACCACAGGCATATAAGCCTTCAACAATGCGCGTTTCTGACTCTGATTCTGGGTACAGTACTTGGCCACCAATATTAGTCGGTATGCCACCCATCATATAGTGGCATGTAGGCACTACAGGTACCGGTTCAAACACTGGATCTACGTGAGCAAAAGTCTTGGATAATTCACACACTCCTGGCAAACGGCTTTCCAAGACTTCTTCACCTAAGTGATCGAGCTTGAGTAGCACATGGTCACCATTAACACCACAACCACGGCCTTCTAATATCTCCATCACCATGGAACGGGCCACCACATCACGGCCTGCTAGATCTTTAGCGTTGGGCGCATAACGCTCCATAAAGCGCTCACCATCTTTATTGATCAGGTAACCACCTTCACCACGGCAGCCTTCGGTTACCAAAGTACCCGCACCAGCAATACCTGTTGGATGGAATTGCCACATTTCCATATCTTGTAAAGGCAAGCCCATACGTAACGCCATACCGATGCCATCACCGGTGTTAATTAAGGCGTTGGTGGTAGACTGATAGATACGGCCTGCGCCGCCCGTAGCCAACACAGTGGCCTTGGCTTCAATGTACACAGTTTCGCCTGACTCAATGCAAATGGCAATCACACCAACCACAGCGCCATCGTCATTTTGCACCATATCGACGGCAAACCATTCGTTCAAAAAGGTAGTACCACCTTTTAAGTTGCCTTGATACAGCGCATGCAACAACGCATGACCCGTTCGGTCTGCAGCTGCACAGGTTCGAGCGGCTTGGCCACCCTCACCAAAATTCTTCGACTGGCCACCAAAAGGACGTTGATAGATGCGACCCTCTTCAGTTCGAGAAAAAGGCAGACCCATGTGATCTAGTTCAAATATGGCCTGTGGCCCAACACTACACATGTATTCAATGGCGTCTTGGTCGCCGATATAATCAGAGCCCTTGACGGTGTCATACATATGCCAGCGCCAATCATCGTTTGGATCATTACTGGCAATGGCGCAGGTAATACCACCTTGAGCCGATACCGTGTGAGAACGAGTAGGGAATACTTTAGTAATACAGGCGGTCTTTAAACCCGACTCAGTCAGCTGCAACGCAGCCCGCATGCCGGCACCACCACCACCAATAACGATGGCTTCATAGGACATTTTACGTAACATATTCGACATAACTTATAGGCCCCACAACAACTGAACACCCCAAATGGTGTAGATGAACATTAATAAACCAACTACCATTTGGAATACAAAGCGCAAAGCAAAGTGCTTTAGGTAATCAGTAGAAATAGACCAGAGGCCAATCCAACAATGTGCGCCCAATGACAACAGCGCCATTAAACTAAAGATACGCATACTGGTGTTATTAAATAAGGCCTGCCACTGGGCAAACTCAATGTCTGGATTTAGCAGCAAATAAGCCACCATAAATAAGCTGTAGACGCCTAATATCACAGCGCTCACACGCTGCACTAACCAATCAGACAGTCCACTTCGACCAAAACTTGTTACTGCAGTTACCATACCCAAACCCCTGCTAATACGGCTAATATAACGGTTAAACCAATCACAAATTTGGCTGCTCTATTGGCAGCGTCTAGCTCTTCGCCATGACCTAGGTCCATAACGAGGTGTTTAACACCTGCACTAAAGTGAAACCCTAGGGCAGACAGAAGGCCCCAAGTTATAAACTGGGCAAAAAAGTTTTCTTGCAATAACGTTTGCGCAGTGGCAAAGCCTACAGCGCCTTCTAACGAGGTATCAAATAGATTAAATAGAAATACCAGGCCCACAAACAAAATAACGCCAGAAACTCGGTGGCTAATAGAAACCACAGAAATTAAAGGGTGCTTGAATGTGCCTAGGTCGAGATTAACGGGTCTTTTATCGCTCACGGTTACCTGCTCTTTGGCTAAAAAAATAGTTAAACTTAAGGCTTGAAACAATGCGCTAGATCGACACTCACATATCCACAAGCGTCACGCAGGCCGTCATTATAGTGACTTGGCGAACAGAAAACAACGCCACTTTTGTCGTATAAGCGTTCTTTTAAACTGCAATGCCTTCGATTTAAAAATAGTCACTTTTGAGGGCCAGAAGTGGCGCTTTTACTTTACAAATGGCCGCGACTGGAGGATCATAGAGGGCTTAATTTATAGCAACACCCCTCCATATCACCCGTAGTTATAGCTACAATCTATACACCGAATCATTTCTATGACGTATCTAAGGTAAGATAGACGCCAGTTTTTTGGAGGCATGCGACTTATGCCCGCTGTTTTAATGGGTGTGCTGGTGTTATTTAACCACTTTACCAGCCACCTCTCCCATCACAATTTTTAGGAGCCAACCCATGTCCGAAAGAAAAGCCACTCTTCACATAGAAGGTATGGACCCAATAGAACTGCCAATATACTCAGGCACTACGGGACCAGACGTTGTTGACGTGCGCCAACTAGTGAGCAAAGGCCTTTTTACCTACGACCCTGGCTTTGTATCAACGGCTTCATGTGAATCCAAAATTACCTACATTGATGGCGATAATGGCATCTTATTACATCGTGGTTATGCCATTGAAGATTTAGCAGCTAACTCATCGTATCTAGAAACCTGTTACCTGTTAATTCACGGCGAACTACCTAATGCCGAACAGATGCATGAATTCGAAGGTCATATCACCAACAACACCATGGTGCATGAACAACTCATCAAGTTTTTTAGTGGGTTTCGCCGTGACGCCCACCCAATGGCCATTATGTGTGGCGTCGTTGGTGCACTTTCTGCGTTCTATCACGATAAACTCGATAACGACAATGCTGATCACCGAGAAAAAGCCATTCACCGCTTAATTGCTAAAATGCCTACCATTGCCGCCATGTGTTTCAAGTACTCTATTGGCCAACCCTTTATGTTTCCGCGTGATGACCTTAATTACGCCGAAAACTTTTTACACATGATGTTTAGCAAACCTACCGCAGAAGCTAAAATAGACCCCGTGCTATCTCGCGCCATGGATAAAATCTTCATGTTGCATGCAGATCATGAGCAAAATGCATCTACCTCTACCGTGCGCCTAGCTGGATCTTCTGGCGCTAACCCCTTTGCCTGCATCGCTTCTGGCATAGCCGCCCTATGGGGCCCAGCACACGGTGGTGCCAATGAAGCTGTACTTGATATGCTTGAAGAAATTGGTGACGTGTCTAATATTGACGCCTTTGTTGCCAAAGCCAAAGACAAGGATGACCCATTTCGTCTTATGGGCTTTGGACACCGCGTCTATAAAAACTTTGATCCCCGTGCCATTGTCATGCGCGAGACCTGTGATGAGGTATTAGCTCTGCTCGGCGTAGAGAACGACCCACTGTTACAAATTGCTAAACGTTTAGAGCAAATCGCCCTCGAAGATGAATACTTCATCGAGCGTAAGTTATATCCAAATGTGGACTTTTACTCTGGCATCATCCTTAAAGCCATTGGTATTCCAACTTCCATGTTTACGGTGATTTTTGCCTTAGCACGCACTGTAGGCTGGATTTCTCACTGGAATGAAATGCTCAATCACTCCTATCGCATTGGCCGCCCTCGTCAGTTGTATACCGGCGCAACGAAACGTCCTTACCCAAGCAAATAAAGCCCCGCTTTAATCTTTAAAAAACCACCCCAGGGTGGTTTTTTTATGGCCTTAAACTAAACAGTGGCATGGTCTTTGCTTGATAACACCTAGCTGAATCATAATGGCCTATTTTGTGGCGCCTGCACTCAGGATGCACCACTATCGACCAAGGCCACTACTGATTCGCACCAACACAGTGCAATTATCTAAGGAGTTATCGTGGAAACCACAATGAGCGCAGTCGCCACCTTGGTGCAAAGTTCTAATACCTTGTTCATCCTTATGGGTGCCATTATGGTGCTTGCTATGCATGCAGGTTTTGCTTTTTTAGAGGTGGGAACCGTGCGGCATAAAAACCAGGTCAACGCCTTGGTTAAAATCATGACCGATTTTGGATTTTCCTGTCTGGCCTATTTTTTCGTGGGTTACTGGATTGCCTACGATCAACACTTTTTTGCCAGCGCTGAAGCCTTGAGCGCAAATAACGGCTACCAACTGGTAAAGTTCTTCTTTTTAATGACCTTTGCTGCCGCTATTCCAGCCATTATTTCTGGTGGCATTGCTGAACGGGCGCGCTTTTGGCCATTATTGCTAGCTGCAGGTTTAACAGTAGGTATTGTCTACCCTTTATTTGAAGGTATTGCTTGGAACGGTAACTATGGCTTCCAAGCATGGTTAGAACAGCGCTTTGGAGCAGGCTTCCATGACTTTGCAGGCTCTGTGGTAGTGCATGGCGTTGGAGGCTGGCTAGCGCTTGCTGCTGTGTTGCTACTAGGCACTCGCCAAGGCCGTTACCGCAAAGGGCAACTCGTGGCCTTTGCGCCGTCTAGCATTCCCTTTTTGGCCTTAGGTTCATGGATTCTAACCATTGGCTGGTTTGGTTTTAACGTCATGTCAGCCCAAACCTTAGACGGCATTAGCGGGCTAGTGGCGGTTAATACCCTCATGGCTATGGCTGGCGGCACCGTAGCCGCCTTGATCATAGGTAAAAACGACCCAGGCTTCGTGCACAACGGCCCCCTAGCAGGCTTAGTAGCCGTGTGCGCTGGTTCTGATCTAATGCACCCTATTGGTGCTCTGGCCGTGGGTCTGATTGCTGGAGGCTTGTTTGTGTATGCCTTTATTCTAACTCAGAATCGTTGGAAGATTGATGACGTTCTAGGGGTTTGGCCACTGCATGGCTTATGTGGTGCATGGGGCGGTATCGCTGCGGGCATCTTTGGCTTAGAGGCTTTGGGTGGTTTGGGTGGTGTTAGCTTTATGTCGCAGTTGCTTGGCACTTTACTGGGCCTAAGTATCGCCATTATTGGTGGTTTCATCGTCTATGGCGGTGTTAAGAAGTTTATTGGCCTAAGACTCACCGAAGAAGAAGAGTTTAACGGCGCCGATCTCAGTATTCATAAAATCGGCGCAACGTCGTTCGATTAATACGGGCTAATCGCTTTTCAACCAAGGGTTAAAGTTTGTTTTTCCCTTGGTCGCTGGCTTATCTACTTCCGATGTAGCTTGAGAGATCGATTCAGAGGCCGACTGAGCCACTGATTTCAAAGCCGCCTTAGCAGCCGGCGCAGAGGTTGCATAATCTGCATCATAAAACTCTGAGGTACTGGCCACTTCAGGCTTGTACTTACGAATTTCCCAACAACGGTGAATCTTCTTATTACGACTAAAATCTTTGTCTAAGGTCTCATCACTGATGTCTACGGCATGATTATGCTGCGTCACCTTGTCGTCTAATTCAAAGCGACGATAGTTAGTAGAGAAGATTAATAAGCCATCCTCTGTTAATAAATCCATCACTTTATGAATCATCCACGCATGATCACGTTGCACATCTAACACACCAATCATCTTCTTTGAGTTAGAAAATGTAGGCGGATCTAGAAAGATTAGATCATATTCGCCTTTGTGGTGCTTAATGAATTCCATGCAGTCGTGCTGTTCAAATTTATGCAGCTGGTCACTAAATCCATTTAATGCAAGGTTCTTTTTACCCCATGACAAATAAGTCGCCGACATGTCTACGCTCAAGGATTTGTGGGCGCCTCCTTGTACTGCATGCATAGTGGCTGTGCCGGTATAGCAGAACAGGTTTAAGAAGCGCTTACCGTGGGCTAGGTGTTGAATTTTTTGACGCACGGGACGGTGATCTAAAAACAACCCAGTGTCTAAATAATCGTTGAGGTTAACCAGTAGCTTGCAACCCCCCTCTTGCACCTGAATGTACTCACCCTTTTCATCGTGGGTCTGATACTGGTCCTTGCCTGTTTGTTGGCGACGCTGCTTTAATACAATACGTTCGGCTGGAATTTGCATCGCTTGAGGCAATGCCAGCATCACCTCTTCGAGGCGGCGCTGAGCTTTCTCAGCGTCAACGGTTTTAGGTGCCGCATACTCTTGCACGTGCAGCCAATCATGATAAATGTCGATGGCCACAGCGTATTCAGGCATGTCCGCATCATAGATACGGTAACATTCGATATTTTCTTGCTTCACCCACTTGCTTAACTGCTTACGGTTTTTCACCACGCGGTTAGCAAACATCTGCGCGCCTTCACTGAGGGCCTCTAATGGAATTTCACCACTGGCTTGGCGGCGATCAGCAAAGCGGTTGCTGGCTTCTAAAGTGTACATTAACAACTGGCTCTTAATGGCACCGTTATAAAAAGCGTACTGTTTGTGGGACCGTAAACCTACTGCCTTACCTAATTCAGTGTTGCCAGTAAACACGCCTAATTCCCAACCAATAAAGTCTTGGCTTAAGCGCTCACCCAAATGTTGATACAGATACTGAATGTCTGCTACTTCACTTAAGCGTTCACCATAAGGCGGGTTAGTGATCACCAAGCC
>TARA_B110000914_G_scaffold88155_1_pt1 | contig 13486 bp, 12 predicted proteins | sample TARA_B110000914 | Tara Oceans TARA_B110000914 (sample SAMEA4397983) | marine metagenome | biome: Polar Biome; feature: [MES] marine water layer (ENVO:01000295) within the mesopelagic zone...; material: water (ENVO:00002006), including particulate matter (ENVO:01000060) such as......
TAAGGTGTAATATTCCTCTGATATTTCTTCTAAATTATTATCTGAATTGTCATTATAACCAGCCATTGGAGCCAAAAGAAGTACAAAACACAAAAATATAGTTACTGAAGTTTTAGCAGTTTGCGGGATTTTCATGTTTGCCCTAAAGACAATTAGCATATTATTATTTTTATAATATTTAATTCTAAAATATATTACTTAAACTACAATTTAATCCATTGTATTCTCTGACATTAATCTAAACTCAAATAAGAATCAATAATATTGATATGATACAGAAATACCGACAACTATGGCAAGTAGTGGCGCGTTCCGAGAAGTACCTTATATGGGTGTTATTTGGGTAGTTTCTGAAGCAGTGAAGAGAGGTTTTTGGAATGGTAACCCTGACTGGTGTAATTTGGGCCAAGGTCAGCCTGAAATAGGAGAAATGGAGGGCGCTCCTGACAGACTAAGGAACGTATTAATTGAGCCTGAAGACCAAGCCTATGGCCCAATTAATGGAACAGATGAGATGAGAGAGGCTGTTGCAAATCATTACAATAGATATTTTCGTCGTGGTAAAAAACCCTATACTGCAGCCAATGTAGGAATCGCTCAAGGTGGCAGATTAATGCTTAGTCGTATTTTTGGTGCAGTACAAGGTAAAATGGGATATCAAATTCCTGACTATACTGCTTACCAAGACATGATGGATTATGCAACACCAAGATTAGACCCTGTATTAATTTCAACAACTGAAGAGAATAATTTTTCAATACCTTCTAGTGAGTTCAAAGAAGTTGCCAAGAATTTAGATAGTTACTTAGTTTCTAATCCATGTAATCCTACAGGGCATGTAATTCAAGGAGATGAATTAGCATCATATTGTGAAACCGCTAGAGAAACAGGTTGTGTTTTGTTAATGGATGAGTTTTATTCTCACTTCATCTATGAAGGAAGAAACCCTGGTTGTGGGCCTGTTTCTAGTGCTGAATATGTAAATGACCCCGAAACAGATCCAATTCTTGTTATTGATGGATTGACAAAGTCATTTAGATATCCTGGATGGAGAATGGGTTGGGTACTAGGGCCTTCTCACATTATCGAAACATTAGGCCGTGCTGCAAGTGCAATTGATGGAGGACCCAGTAGAGTAAGTCAAAGATTAGCATTAAGAGCTTTGGAACCTGATTATGCAGATCAAGAAACTAGTGCATTGAGAGTAATGTTCTCGAAGAAAAAGAATATGATGGTAGATAGATTAACAAATATGGGAATTAGATGTTTAGAAAGTGAGTCGACATTTTATATTTGGGCATGTGTAGAGGATTTACCTGAAGGATATAATACTGGAATTGATTTCTTCTGGAAGGCTTTAGATAAACAAGTAATGACTGTCCCTGGAACATTTTTTGATGTTAATCCGCAACCAGGTCGTGAAGAACAACAATTTAATCAATGGGTTCGCTTTTCATTTGGTCCTTCATATGATAACGTAGATTTAGGATTATCAAGGTTAGAAGAAATGATGGAAAAACTAAATTAATATCAATAATTTATTTGGTATTATTTTTTTATAGGTGAAAATATTATATCTGAACTATTTAACCAACGTTCGTGTCTGATGAGGAATTATCAGAAGAAGAGTCGCCTTCGGAAGAAGTTGTTGGACTTGAAACACAACCTCAAAAGTTAGAGCGAGAAGATGCAGAGGCTCAATTGAAATTAAAAGCGAGTCTTATAGATAGAGAAGAATTAGTATTAGAAAGGGTAGCTCTTAGAATAAATCAAATAGATTGGACAGTAATAGGCCATAGAGATTTTGATGAAATAGAAGATGATTTAACCAAAATTGAAGGAATAGATAGTTTTGTTGAGAAGAAGCTTAATGCTTTGGAGATAAAAACATATGAACAAATATCTAGAATGGACGATATTAATATGAAAATAATCAATGATGCCATTGAATTTCCTCCAGATAGGATACTAAAACAAGATTGGATAGAAAAAGCGAATAATTTATCCTTATAGATTATATTTCAGCAGGAGAATAAATATTGTAATCTCCAAGAGGGGGAGTATAAACATGGATTTCAATTAACCCGACATCTCCTTCATTGGATACTCGGTGAATATCTGGCTCATCTGCTGAACATATCTCTCCAGTTGAATAATTTCTAGAAGAAATTGGAAAAGCGTGCCCTTCGGAGTTAGTTTGATAAATTGTCTCAGTAGAAGTTCCCGATACCACTAAGAAAGCACAGTCGCTTCCTATGTGATCGTGAATTGGAGTATCTTGTCCCGGCTTCCAAGATATTGCCGCTAATTCATAAAAATCATTTTTCTTTACCACATGCCTCTGATATCCATCTTCTGAGAAATCAACACACTCACTGACTGCATTGATATTTGGCTTCATAATTGATAGTTTTTCTGCTAATTCATCAAGTCCTGGGCGCCTATCAATTGAATCTAACCAACCTACTAAATTTGATACTGCTGGACACAGTGAAAGTAGTGATTCCCGAGCTTCGGAAGTCAGTACTACCTGTGGAGGCATGTTGGTTCAGAGGTGAACATTATTGATGACTATTGTGTAGGAATATCACTTAAGTAAAGGTAAGCTACTTGTAATTTTATCAATTGAATTTCGAATTCCTGGTCCAATACCAACTACTGTAGTAGTCCCAGCAGGTATCTCAGTATGCCCTGCATCATTTACCATGTGACAAATAAGTCCGGCTTCTTTTGCTTGGCCATAGATTCTTTTTAGTGCATCCAAAGAAGAAGTTGAGCAGACTATTTTTCTAGCACCACTTTTTAGATATTTTTCCAGGATTGTTGGAGATTGTCTTTTTGCTTTTAGAACACACTCTGCAGTAGCATGGCTACATTGTGCAGCAAGTTTTCCTTTAGATAAATTTAGATCACTTCTAGTGACCAATACCATAGTAGTTTCATACTCTGGTCTTGGCAAAATTATCCACCACCGATGGTTGTTTGAATGCTATATGTCTAGTCATTATTTCACTCAAAGGTACTGCAAACCATGCGACAAAGAACATATTACCTGTTGCATGTAAGAGGTCAAATGGGATTCCATTTAGGATGTATAAGAAGAAAATATCTGGACTTAAGACATGTAATGCGCTTATTGATACTATCCAATCAAACACAAAACCAGATACTGCTGCAACTGCCATTAGTGGATTTACTGATAATTTATTATTTGAATAAATTTTACTAGATATCATTGCACCAAATACACCAATCAAGGACCAGCCTAATGCTTGATAGATTGTCCAAAGTCCATGGCCCAAATATAAATTAGAAATTAATGCAATTGAAGTAGCTAAAATTATTGACCTGGCGGCTCCAAAATGAATACCGGCCAATAATACAATAACTGTCACTGGCTGAATATTGGGAATAGGGTCGAGTAATATTCTACCTGAAATAGCAAATATACCTAAGAGGAATAGTGTAATCATCTCACTTTGAGTAGTAATACTCTTCTCTGCCCTCCATAAAGCCCAACCTATCATTGTAAGTAATGCTACATTAACAAAGAGTATACCATTGGGGCCTAAATTAATAGCATGTGCATCAATCATGGTAATCGCATCCTTCTCGTCCTCTAGGATGTTATTCATGCTTGTGTTAATTATTTAATTAATATGACGCGATTTGCCATGTTATCACACTATCTGGATCAAGGATAAGATCTGAAATTCCAACCATTGAATATGCTCCATTATGCAAAAGTTCCCAATATGCCCCAGATGAAAAATCTGCTGCACAGGTATATGCTTCACAAGGCAAGACTCCAGCAATACTGTCAATCTGTAATCCAAATGAAAATTGAGTAGAGTTGTAAGAAAAAGTACTTCCAGTGGCCCCTACAGCAGCATTAAATAGTTCTAAACCATTATCAAAATTTTCAAATCCTCCAACACATGCACCTGTTGAATTCCAATCTTTATCTGTCTTAAAATCAGTACCATTAAGATCAAAATGATGTCTGCCATCATCTAAACCGGACGGCGCATATCCTGTAGGAAAATGAAAGCAAACAGCCTGTTTGTCATCCCACAAATCTGGAAGTCCATAATGAGGATTGTCAACTTCATCATTGAGTCCATTCGTCCATCTGTAATAGTCAGCAGACATAGATGAAAAAGAAATTATTAGAAATACTAATGAAAACGTACCAATAGCTTTTGCAAGATTCTCCTTGTTTACGGTCGTATAAATAAATAATGAGATTAGAGCGAAAGGTAGGCCGTAAGTTATTAATGGATTCATAGAATTAATCGGCCCGAAATAAGGAACTTAAACATTATTGAAAAAATGCAACATAAATATTATTGGAGTTTTTGAATTTTGGACCGTAGTATTGAGTTTACTACCTTACCATCAGCAGAACCTCCTAATTTTTTCATAACTATGCCCATTAATGGTCCGATTGCCCCCATACCTTTTGCATCAATCATTTCCCTCATTTCTTCTATTGCCTCATCTACAGCACCTTCTACAGAGCTTGTATTTGCTGGTTCAAATCCTAAATCTTTAATTTTACTTGACATCCATGAAACTAAGTCAGAGTGCGATATATTAGATTTATCTGCCAATTTACTAAGTGGTATAACTCCCTCCCGAGTTAACAAATTTGTTTCACGAAGATATATGGCTGATGCTAATGATTCATTTGAAATTGAATCAGTATTTTCTAAAAGTCCTGATGCCCATGCCTTTGAAGGTAAAGGAGGTACAGATTTGTTAAGCTTACCAGAAATTCCTGAAAGAAAAATATCATCTAATTCGGCCCTTATCAATGCATCAATTTGATTTTCTGATATCTCTACTTCTGAAAAAAGTGAGTATCTTTGTTCTTGATTAAGTGGTAAATTTTGTTCTATCGCAAGCCATCTTTCATGAGTGATGTGAAGAATAGGGACATCGGTTTCGGGATACATTCGTGCTCCTCCCGGAAGAGGCCTCATTGCAGTTGTAGTTCCATCATCTGGTTGACCTTTCTTAATAACAACATTTCTAACTTCTTGGATTATTCTATGATATGCGAGTCTAGCTCTATTAATCACTGATTCTAAGGCTAAATTTGCCTGCCATTCAGGAGCCACACAAAGTATGAATGCATCAGAATTTGATAATGAAAGTTTATCCATAACAGATTTTTTATCATGCTCTGTAATTCCATATGCCGGCAATTCATCAGAGTGAAAAATACCTGCAACACCTGCTAACTTAGCAGCACTTGCTAATTCCCTACCTAAACGTGGTAATTGAGATCCTTGGGAATCTAATGCTTTAACTCCCAATTTTCCAGCAAAACCTGGTAAAATAACTGCTAAAACTAATTCATCGTTTGATAATGATTTTTGTATCATACTTGATTCAGAAGTTGAAAATATTTCAGTTACATCTAGTATATTTATTGGTAATCGAGATTTTGCCGATGCTGCCACTCTATTTTCAACTGGAATATTATCATTTGATCTGTCTGGAGGAAGTAGTGGTAAATTTGCTTCTACACGTAATTTATTTGCTAATTTATACATATGGATTTGGCGGGCCATTTCTAATCTAATTATTTTTGGAATCCAATCAAGATCTTGACAGCCTTTAATTTCTACTCTATCACCACACGCAATACTTACATTGAGGTCTTGTCGAATTGATCCTAATCCTCTACGAACTCTTCGTGTATCTCTAAGTAGAGAGCCCAACCTAATTGCAGTCTCCTTTGCATGTTCAGGAGATTGAATATCAGGGGCGGTTGCAACTTCGACAAGTGGTATTCCTAATCTATCTAGAGTATAGTAGACTTTTTCTCCATCTGTAGTTGTTTCTGAATTTAGTTTCCTAGCGGAGTCTTCTTCCAGGCATACTACATCTATGCCCACATCTCCAGATTTAGTATCTAGAATACCATGTGTTGCAACAAGAGTAGTTCTTTGAAATCCACTTGTATTTGAACCATCTACTACAGTTTTACGCATTGCTTGTAGAGAATTAATTGGTTTTGCATTCATCATTGCAGCCATAGTAAGTACGATATCGACTGCATTTTCATCATGAATATCGGGTGGTGCTTCATCCAATTCTATTAGACTTGCATTTGGTGACTGAAAATATACAAATGATCTGTTTCTGCGTTGTTCAAATCTTGCAGCAACATCGATTTTTCCACCTTCCCCTCTGGCTGCTCTCAATTTTCTTTCAAATCTGTTCCAATTCTTTGGTATTTCTTCAAATTTGAAATCAAATAATTCACTTGGCATTCTCGAATGAAGTTTTCCAGTATCCAATTGTTGATGGATTTCTAAGCCACACATGAAACCTAAAGCCGTAGGATTCAAACTTTCAGGATCCGAAACTTCTCCTATCGGCTCCATATTATCACTTTCGGGAGACGGTTACCTTTCATATATCACTAGGATGTGTTGTTGATATTAGGCGAAGGAGTATACATCATTACTAGGGCTGAATAAAATTCCACCTTGTCTTAATTTTCCAACTATATCATCAACGGCATTTGGAGTAATTCCTTTTTTATTTGCTTGATCATAAATCTCTTCTATCATTGCTTGGCCTTTTTCATAACAAATACTTGTGATAATTTTTCTTATTTCCCTATCAATAATCATTTTTTGTTGAGGAACTTTGGAATGGAATGCTGTTTCATCATTAACATTATTCTCTGATCTCCAATGTTTGAATACTGCTAAAGCAACCTTTGCATCGTCCTCAGTGGCTATATTTCTAAGATGCATACGTGCATGTGCCTCGGAAAGTCTGCTTAGGGCTTCAAGTGCTCTTGCTGTGATTGGTACGAGTGTTTGAGATGCTGGACTTCCTTGATCTTCTTTGGCAAAGTTTTGCCTAGTATCTCTATAAAACTCTTGTAAAACTACTTTTGCAGCATCATTCAACTGTGGATGAAAATTCAATTTTGCATATGCAACATATTTTCTTAAAAATGAAGTTGTCAAATGTTCAACGCCATCTACTCCGACTCTAGTAACACTATCATCATCGGATTTATCAGAAACAAAACCCCTTTCTAATTGTGTTTCGGCAACTCCTTTAGAACGAGTAGCTAGTATATGACCGGCGATTCGCTCATCGTTTTCTAATACAATTTCATCCCTTAAAAGCCATATGACATCGAATCTTGATGCTAATGGGGCAGGTAGTCCTGTTTCTTCAAAGGAATACATTACTGATGCGTTTGGATGTCTATCACTAAACCGACCACCTGTAGGGTTAGCAGCGGCTAATACGGCACATCGTGTTGGAAGTCTGGCAGTTAATCCTCCTTTTGCTATATGGATACTTTGTTGTTCCATTGCCTCATGCATAGATCCTTGATCAGAGGTTGAGATCTTATCAAATTCGTCAATAGCTGCCAACCCTTGATCCGATAAGGGCAATATTCCTGCTTCAAGTGCAAACCTTCCATCTCCAAATGCATCTTTTATTGCTGCAGCAGTAAGTCCTGCTGCTGAAACTCCTCCTCCTGATGCATATTTTCCCCTAGGAGAAAGATTAGACATATATCGTAATAATTGAGATTTTGCAACACCTGGATCCCCCATCAAAAGAATGTGGATATCGCCTCTTGTCCTTGTTCCGTCTTCATTGATTCTAGAAACTCCTCCGAATAATTGCAATGCAAGGGTTCGTTTAACATATGCTAGTTTCTCATTTGCAGCAAAAATAGATGGTGCGATTGATTTATACAAATAATTCAATAAATCCTTTTTCTGAGATATTTCAATTATTTTTTCTTTATCTTCATCTTCAATAATAATTTCAGTGAAAGGAGTTGATTCTTGTTCTGCACTAACTAAATCGTAGTATATTTCAAACATTGGAGTTTTTTTATTTCTCTTATATTCTGGCCTAACTTGTGGTATTACATTTGCAGATACTCTATCTCCGGGAGTCAAAGTCAACACAAGGTCCCTTTCTAAAAATAGTATACCTCTTGTTGGTTGAGATCCCCCTGGAACGTTTTCAGGTAGTTCTGATACCTCAATTAATTGATTATTTACCATTTTAGATGCTTGCATCATTAACATAAATGTAGTTTCTCCTTTACGTACAAAGGATCCGCATCCCCCTTTAAGTTCTGGACATCTTAATGGCTCTTTCAATTCTCTCTCATCTTTTTGTTCAACATCTAGTTCAAAACCACATGTTTCACACTTAAAGGTCGCCATATATAATCGAGGTTTGATGTCTGAAACCTTGTTTACTACTACATCTATACTACAAAATTTACCAATTGATTCACTGCCTATTTCTCTTAATGGAATACAAGCATCACCGGGTAGTTCTCCAATACGAATCAAACAATCAATAGATGATCCTCCTCTTTCCATACAAATATCATTAAGTACTTTTGAACCTGTATCAAGAATGGTACGAGGATTTTCTAATACCCAATCTGCAAATTCAGAATCAAAAGATTGTAATTCATGAAATGATGTGTTTAAAACAGGGGTTGAGGATTGTTTTGATAGGATTAAAAGGATTTCATCTTCTTTAGCAGCAGTGAGAAAAGTTTTCCATCGTGCACTTGAATCTTGTAATTGCATTGTCATGATTTCACTCCCCGGCTTTATCGAAGAATGGGCGGGGTACATAATCAAATTGGATGTGTTCTCAACCCCTTCATTTCCACTGGAAAATAAAAACGATACAGTAAACTAAAGTTAGGTATTAAAATTGTTCTAGTGCAGATAAAATTAAAATTTGCCAGCGATATTACAAGAATACAACGAGACCTTCAAAGGAGGGAGGGTAATCCCGAATTATGGAACACATTGTATCAGATAGAGACGTTTTTGTCAGACTAGATCCCGGAGAAGAAATTCATCAGTCATTACAAAGTCTTGCTAAAGAAGGCATAGTTAGTGCAGCAATAACAAGTGGAATAGGAAGAATAGAGGATGCAGAAGTTGGTTTTTTAGACTCAGATGGAATATATCGTAAAACTACTTACACGGGTCCTGTTGAACTATTATCCACTCAAGGAAATCTTTGTCCAGGTCCAGATGGTGCTTTTACTCACATACACATAGTAATGTGTGATGATAATCATACAGTACTTGGAGGTCATTTATTTAAAGCAATAGTCACAGTAACTGCTGAAATTCATCTAAGAATTCTTGATGATGAAATTAGACCTAATATGATGTGTAGAGTTGCTGGAGATGGCGATTTTGTCAAATTAGAATTAAGGAGAGAATAGTTTGCCCAAACATGCATTTGGATCTTTAAATGGTGAAATAAAAATAATAACAATAGAATCTGATGCCCTTCAAGGGAATATGCTAGGAGATCCAACTAGTAGACAAGTGGCCGTCTATTTACCAGAAAATTGGGATAAAAATGATAAAGAGTATCCTTTATTTGTAGATTTAGTAGGATTTACAGGGAGTGGACTTGCTCATATTAATTGGAAACCATTCGCAGAATCAGTACCTCAAAGGGTTGAAAGACTAATTTCTGAAGGTAAAATGGGAGAAGTCATCATAGCACTTCCAGATTGTTTTACAACCTTAGGAGGTAATCAATATATCAATAGTATTGCAGTGGGGAATTGGGCTGATTTTTTAATTGAAGAAATGATTCCCGAAATAGAAAAACAATTTCCTGTAAAAAAGGGTAAAAATAATCGAGGAGTGTTTGGAAAGTCTAGTGGAGGATACGGTGCAATCGTTCATGGAATGTTATATGGCGACCACTGGGGTGCTTTGGCTTGTCATTCTGGAGATATGGGATTTGATTCATTATTTTTGGGGGACTTTCCTAAATCTGTAACCCATCTAGAAAAGCATGGAGGAATTCAAAATTTTCTTGATCATATAAAGAACGTTAAGAAAATGAGTGGCGAAGATTTTCATGTCCTAATGATGACTGCAATGGGCGCTTTTTATGACCCTGACCCTAATGCTCCAATGGGAATTAGGCTACCAGTTGACTTGAGAACTTGCGTCCTTGATGAAGAGAGATGGAGTGCGTGGTTGAAGCATGATCCTGTATTTATGATAGATCGGATGGATGTTCAAGATAGTTTGAAAAGTTTGAAAGGGATATTTATTGACTGCGGATTTAAAGATCAATATAATCTTCATTTTGGTGCAAGACAATTATCAGATAAACTCAATAAATTGGGAATTTCCCATATTCATGAAGAATTCGATGATAACCATTCATCAATAGATTATAGGATGGATATTTCATTTCCATTTATGTATGATGCATTGACAAAGTGAAATTATTACTCAGATTTATTTCCAAGGAAATATTCACCAATTTCTGGATCATTTAGGATACTTTGAGCGTCTCCTGTATGAACTACTTTGCCGCCAGCGAAGATATAACCTCGGTCTGAACGGGCAAGTGAAAGTCTTGCATTTTGCTCGACGATTAACACTGTTATCCCCTCATTCCTAAGAGAGTCAATCTTTTCTATTATTTGTTGTTGATATAATGGACTCAGAGCAGCAGTTGGCTCATCGAGTAAAAGGAATTTTGGGTTAGAGATTAGCGCCCTGGATATTGCTAACATTTGACGCTCTCCTCCAGAGAGTGATGCTGCTAAATCATGGACCCTTTCTTTTAAATCTGGAAACATATTTAATGCACGTTCTATTCTTTCATTCAGGATTTTAGTAGATAAGTTATTTCCACCCATCTGTAAATTCTCATATATTGTCAAAGAAGGAAATACATTGTCCACTTGTGGAACATATGCAATTCCCCTATTTACTAATTGGTCGGTCCTCCATCCCGATACATCGTCCCCATTGTGTTCTACATCCCCAGAATAATGAGTAGCAATTCCAAATATAATTTTGATAAAAGTTGATTTTCCACATCCATTTGGCCCTATAATAGTTACAAATTCTCCTTCATCAACATGGATGTTTATATCATAAAGAATTTGTACACTACCATATCCTCCATTGAGTCCTTTCACATCTAATAATCTAGTCATATTATTCTTCCTCCCCTGCGGCACCGAGATATGCTGCAATAACTGCTTTATTTGATTTGACTTCATCAGGAGTCCCAATCATCAATACTTCTCCTTCATTCATTACTATTATTCTATCAACGCCTTGACGTAAAATAAAATCCATATTATGTTCGATTATTAATACCGAAATACCAGTTTCATTAACTGTCTTTCTAAGGTTGTTAAATATCTTCATAGCTAATGGCCCAGCTACTCCTGCTACTGGCTCATCAAGTAATAACAGGCTTGGTGAGCCCATTCTTGAGCGTCCAATGTCGACTAGTTTTGATTGACCGCCTGAAAGTTCACTTGCCAAATTATGTGCCATATGAGGGACCTCTAATTCATCTAAGATTTCATACGCTTGATTTAATCTTTCTTGCTCTTCTTTGCTTTTATTTGGCATCAATAGAGATTTGAATATATTTGGAGAAAATTGTTTACGAGGTGGAACTAATAGATTTTCAAGTACAGTCATCTTACGCCATAACCTAGTATGTTGGAAAGTCCTAGTCATACCTAATCCGTGTATTTGATCTGGCCTCATTTTTGAGGCATCGGTGCCATAAATTTCTACTTTTCCTGAGGTCTGATTTAGAAGACCACTAATACAATTAAAGGTTGTAGATTTACCACAACCATTAGGGCCTATCAAACCTATAAATTCACCTTTATTAATTTCAAAGGATACGTCTTTAACGGCAATGAGGCCCCCGAATTCTTTACGAAGATTTGTTACTTTCAAAACAGTATTATCTTGAGATTCTGAATTCATTGAATATCCTCCCTAGATTCTCTATCGGGCCTAAATGGAACTTCAGGAAGTAATCCTTTTGGATTTAATTTCAATGATAGTAACATTACTAATCCAATTAATAATAACTTCACATATGCCATATTTGCTTGAATAATTCCTGTACTGAATGATTCATCAATGGACCTCTGTCCGAATAATACGAATGTCATAATAAAAATAAATGCACCAGAAAGCCCTATTTCAGAAATATTTCTACTACGGATTATGAAGCCTAACAGTGTTATTATCAAGAATATTTGAGCTGCATCCCATTGATTTACTACTAGCCATTCAAATAATCTGTCTATTCTATCTGCGGTAGCGTATAGAGGTAAATCCGGTGATCCTTGACCTGCAACTAAAACGTTGAATACAGATTCCATTAAAGCATACATTAGTGCACCAATTATCATTCCTTTATTATTTGCAGCACCTCCAATTATGAATGCTGCCCAAACCAAGAATGTCGATCTAGCAGGAGACATAAATGATGGTTCAAAACCTGTTAGTTTCCATGCCCAGAGAGCACCTGCCAATCCTGCAATCGCAGCCCCCAATGCAAGGCTTGCGGCTTTGTGAGTTAGTACATCATGACCATGATGTTGAGCAACATCCTCATCTTCCCTTATTGATTTCAAAATTCTACCCCAAGGAGATGATAAGATAGTTTCAAGCAAGCGCCATACCAATATCACGGAAATAATACTCATCATTGCTAATAAAAATGAATATGGAGCGGGTTCTCCAAGATTTAATATTTCACCTATTTTATCGGCTGGCCCCAAAAGAGTAGTATCGTTTCTACAAGCATCTGCACTAATATAATTAGTATTTGGCCCAATATCAACTCCACGGCCACAAAACCATAATTGTTTAAATGGTAAAGGATAATGATTTATTCCTATTGCAGATCCTACAGTTCCAACTCTTAGTAATGGTTCTCCCGCTAGTAATACACGTAGTATTTCCCCAAGAGAAATGGTTACAATAGCGAAATAATCCATTCTCAATCGAGCGGTGGGATATGCTAATGCCCAGCCACAAGCAGCAGCAAGTAACATCCCCATAATTGTAGCAGGAAATATGCCCCACCCGTAGCCATGTACTTCAGTTGGTGCAGTTAGAATTCCCACGCTTATTGCACCAACAGCAACAAAGAATATCACTCCAAAATTAGTCATTCCAGTTATTCCAGTATGAAGATTAAGTGAAAAGGCCATTAAGATAAATATTGATGCAACAATTAATGAATTAGATACTTGGCCAATTTTAAGATAATTCCAGGAAAAATTTGGATTATCTGCAATAGGTAACCAGTATAAAAATGACAATAATATAATCATTAAAATTGCGAATGCCATCCAAGAACCTTTTGGACTTTCTCTGCCATAAATCGGCATTATGGATTTAGGAATATGATCTTTAATTGAGGGTATTTTTTCAGAGGATATGAAAGATTTTATTTTTACTATAAGATTCTTAAGAATTGTTTCATGATGACGATTTAATTCTCTCCAACGTAATTTGGCACTAGTAAGCGCAAAATTTATTTGCTGAAGTGGTTGAGTAATAAGTGATTGATTATCTTCTAAATTACTACCACTTATTGATGTGAGAAGATTTGAAAATGAAGAGATTTTTAATGATATAAAATT
>TARA_B110000914_G_scaffold124825_1_pt1 | contig 13452 bp, 7 predicted proteins | sample TARA_B110000914 | Tara Oceans TARA_B110000914 (sample SAMEA4397983) | marine metagenome | biome: Polar Biome; feature: [MES] marine water layer (ENVO:01000295) within the mesopelagic zone...; material: water (ENVO:00002006), including particulate matter (ENVO:01000060) such as......
ATGGACGAACTCACTACCGATACCATCATCAACACAGGGGCCTTCATGCCCTACCCGGTCTCGACCCTCAGTCCCAAAATCGTCCCCAACGACCTCTCGACCTTCAAATCCCGTGGCATCAGCCAGGTCGAACGCGACCTTCAACAAAAGCTCGTCCAAATGCGGGAGGAATACATCACCACCATCGAACACTTCAACTGGAACAAGCTCGTCTACGAAGCCGATATCAACTTCGAGCCGGTTGTTGGCGAGATCTACCACCTCTACCGTATTCGCGGAAAAAACACCCTCTCCATGATCGCCCCCGAGCAATGGCCCCACCCCCACCTCGCGAGCTTCCGGCTCAACCTCGACCGCCAATGGGAACTCACCGAAGCCAGCGTGGAAGGACGCTCGCTTTTCACTGACGACGAGGTTACAGATCTCGGATCATCAGCATGATTCACCCCACTGCCATCGTTTCACTCGACGCCAAAATCGGAACCGACGTCGAGATCGGTCCCTACTGCGTCATCGAGGCCAATGTCTCCCTCGGCGACCGCTGCAAGCTTCATTCCCACGTCGTCATTCACGGCCAAACCACCATCGGCCACGAAAACGAATTCTTTCCCTTCGCCGCCATCGGAACCAAATCGCAGGATTTAAAATACGCCGGCGAGCCCACCTCCCTGATCATTGGCGATCGCAACGTCTTCCGCGAAAACTCCACCGTTCACCGTGGCACTCAGGAAGACACTCGCACCCGGATAGGCTCGGACAACCTGTGCCTATCCTACTCCCACATCGCGCACGATTGTGAGGTCGGCAACCACGTCATCCTCTCTAACAACGGAACCCTCGCCGGTCACGTTCATGTCGATGACTACGCCATCATCTCGGGACTCTCCGCCGTCCACCAGTTCTGCCGTGTCGGCGCCCACGCCATCACCGGAGGCATCACCAAGATTGTCCAAGACATCCCGCCTTACACTGTCGTCGATGGCAATCCCGCCACCGTCCGGGGCATCAATCAGGTTGGCCTCCAACGACGCGGCTTCAGCAGCGACGACATCCGCTCTCTTCGCGCGGTTTACAAAAAGCTCTTCCTGAAAAAGGACAGCAACCTCTCCGAAGCAATCTCAGCTCTGGAGCCCGAACTCCGGGAAAATCCCAAGGTCGCCCATCTTCTCAAGTTCATCGAATCTTCGGAACGAGGAGTGACCCGCTAACACTAGCAGCTTAATCCGCGAACCAGCTCGATCAGCTCGGGATCGCACTCATGCTGGATATTCGCAATCTCATGAATGAATAAGCTCCCGAAGCTTCCAGCCTTGAAACTTACCACCTTGTTCGTCTCTCAGGTTGTCAATCGCAGCTCCCGCGAATTTAAAAGCCATAATCCGATCATAAACCGTAGGGGATCCTCCCCGCTGAACGTGCCCCAAAACCGTAAGGCGCGAATCCATGCCCAGCGCGTCTCCCATGCCAGTCCCCTCGGCCACAATCCCAAGGATGTATTTATTTCCCGCCACCCGCTGCTCACGAAGTCGTTCCCCGATCGCCTCGAGATCATATTCAATCTCCGGAACAAGGCACACTTCGGCACCAGTGGCCAACGCACTCGTCATCGCGAGATATCCGCAATCACGTCCCATCGTTTCGATGATGAAGGCTCGCGAAAAGGACGATGCCGTGGCCCGAATACTGTCCACGCTCGCTCCAATCATATTGAGAGCGATATCCACTCCGAGGCAGTAATCAGTGCCGGGACGATGGTCGCGGCAATTCCTGCAAAAGGCACCTCGAAATCGACATAGAACTGATTGAGAGCGTTGAATGAGCCGTTCCCCCCCGATGATGACCAACTTTGAAATCTCAAGCTCGGCCCATAAAATCGATACCCAACACACACAGATCATCCTCAAAGGCGTCAGCTGCGGAAAATGCAATCGCTTCCGAAACAACTCGATCGATCGCCTCCGCCCCGGTTCCACCGCCCCGTATTGCTTCACAGAGTCGCGCAACTCCAAATTCCTCGCCACTTGACCCCAGCACTTCAAACACCCCGTCGGTGAAAGCCCAGATTCCCTCCAAAGAATTCATCGACACAACCAAATCCTGAAACTCAAAACCCGGCTTCAAACCCAACCCAGGCCCCTTTACCTCGCCTTCTAATTTAAGAAGTTTCGTTTTCCCTCCCATCCTGACCACCGGATCGGGATGCCCGGCGGATGACAGTCGCAGCTCACCCTTCTCGAGATCAATGAAGCCATAGACTGCCGTTGCAAAGATTAGCTGCGACGTCCGCTCCAACAAGTGGCACAAACCATCGTTCAGCCCTGTCAAAAACATCCCGGGTTGATTGCCTAGGATATCCCGTTGCTTCTCGATCAATCCCCGCAACATCGAAACCACCAGAGCCGATCTCAACCCATGACCCATCACATCGCACACCAGGAACCCGACCTGCCCGTCGCCCAGTGGAATGACTTCAAAAAAGTCTCCCGCCAGTTGGGAAGCCGGGAGATACCGATGCTGAAACGCGGCCTCACGGGACCCATGAAAAACTGAAGGGATCTTACTCGGAAACGCCGCCTGCTGGATCTCCCTCGCCAGCCTCAGTTGCTCCTCCAACGATTCGTTTTGTCGCTCCAACACATAGGCAATCCTCTCGAGCTTCTGCTTGATTTCGACCAACTCCGTGACATCCGAAGACACCCCAAAGGTTCCCTGAATCTTCCCTTCGGAATCATACCAGGGATACTTGGAAGAAACGCTCCACGTCACGTGCTGGTCCTTCCAATGAATCTTTTCTAGCTTCTTAACGACCGGGGTACCGGTCTCCATGATCTCCTCCTCATCGTGAGTGGAATCTTTGATCAAACCCTCCAGAAAATAGTCTTGGTCATGCTTTCCAACAACCTCCTCGGCGGAATTCGCGCCCACCAGGTCCGCCATTCGCTGGTTCACCAACACAAATTTTGAATCGACATCCTTAAAGTAGACAAAAACCGGGATATTATCGATCACCAGACGCAAGAGATGACGCTCGGCACTGATCTCCTGGTTGACCCCCTTCAGCTGCTCGGCAATTCGATCAAGATTGTTCTGGGTTTCGATCAACTCAGTCACCTCATGGGTCAGGCCGAATGTCCCCAGAACATCCCCCGCCATTCCCCGCCAAATCTTTTTCGTCACCAACACCCACGACTCCTTGCCATCTTCCCAAAACTCATGCTCCAGCTTCTCCCCCTGACCCTTCCCGGTCTCCATGATTTCAATCTCCCGCGCCCGTGAAGCATCCGCATGTTCCCCCTCAAAAAAATCATGATCGGTTTTCCCGATGAGCGCCTCCACCGTGCCGGCACCCATTCGCTCGGCCGTCGCCACATTTGCCCGCACAAAGCGCGAATCCCGATCCTTGAAGTAAACATTCACAGGCACACTATCAAGCACCAGATCGATCATGCTTCGCTCCTCCGCGAGCGCAATCTCAGCGAAGCGGCGTTTCGTAATATCGATCAAACTTCCCACCAACCGGATCGTATTGCCATCCGGATCTCTCACTGGAATTCCGCGAACCCGGAACCACTTCCATTCACCATCGTGGGTTCGGATCCTCGACTCCACCGCAAGAAACTTTCCGCCTCTCAACAGCACCCGATCCACCTTCTTTTGGAAGCTCCTCAAATCATCTGGATGCACATGCTCACTCGCATCGCTAAAGATGTTTGGAGTTCCAAATCGACCATACCTCAAGAACATCAACAGCCGGTTTGAGTAATAAATCTCCCCGGAAGCCACATCCCAATCCCAGATCCCCTCGTTGGACGCCTTGAGCGCCAAATCCAACCTTTCATCATCCAGAGTCATCGCGTCACCTCCCATCCCAATAAACAAATTGCATTTTTAAACCCGTCACCTTCGCTGAAATCCACCACCTCATTCGACAACCGCTCCATCACCCTGGGCATCTCTCCTCCCCGCTCGATCTCCTCCAACATTCGTGTCACGCCAAACTCCTCACCCGCTCCGTTCCGGGCACTCTTCAATCCGTCCGTGAAACAAAACAGCCGGCGGAGCCCGTGCAACGGAGCCGTCACCGTTCCATAGCGACTGTCTTCAACAGCCCCCAAAGCCGGCCCGGCCGCATGTTCCGGAGGCACCAGTTGTCGCACCCCGTCCTCAAAAACTGCGATCGGATTCACATGTCCCGCCACCGAAAGCTGAATCTGCGAAGCTCCCAGATCAACCACTCCATAAAACGCCGTGGCTCGAATTCCCAAACCAGACGCCTCAAGCAAGTGGGCCATTCCCTCGTTCAACCCGGTCAAAAAACCGCCCGCATCACCCGCCGAAAGACTCTGTTTTTCAATCAAGCCCCGCAGCATCGACACAATCAAGGCTGACCTCACTCCCTGTCCAATCACTTCACACATCAAAAACCCCACCCGGTCCGGCCCCAACGGCAGCACTTCAAAAAACTCCCCCGTCAAATCTGGCGCCGGCTGATACAAGCGATAAAACTGTAAGGTCTTACCCCCACCTTCCACTTTTGGAAAGTCGTCGGGCAACAAAGCCTGCTGCACCTCGCTCGCCAACTGCAGTTCTTCCGCCATCTCCCGGTTCTTCTTCTCAAAGGTCCTCGCCAGTTGACCCAGTTCGCCCTGGGCTCTCATCAAATCTGAAATATCACTCGAAACCCCGAAGGTCCCCACAATTTTCCCGTCACTATCCCGCCAGGGATACTTCGAGGTCATCACCCAGGTGTCTTTCCGGCCCTGCCACGTTTCCTTTTCAATCACTCCCACAATCGGCTCGCCGGTTTTTGCGATTTTCTTTTCGGCCGCCTCCGCTTGCCGCCAGTGTTCCTGTGAAAAAATATCCCGGTCCGACTTATCGTAAAGGTCCTCCGGCCGCTCAAAGCCGAACCACTCCGCAAGTGCCCGATTCGCAATCAGAAACTGATGGTCCAGGTTCTTGAAATAAATATTCAGCGGAACGCTATCGATCACCAATCGCATCCGTTGGCGCTCTTCCTCAATGAGTTGATTCTGCGCATCGAGCTGGGCGGTCACTTTCTCCTGCTCCTCGCGGGTTCGCATCAACTCCGAAATATCACTCGTCACCCCAAAGGTCCCCCTCACCTGCCCGTCATGCCCATACCATGGATGTTTCGTGCTTTTCACCCAGGTATCCGGGCGATCTTCCCACGTCTCATGCTCGGTAATATCGTAGATTCCCTGCCCCGACTCCATAATCTCCCTCTCAACCCTTCGGGCATAGCGGGCGTGTTCCTCCTCAAAAAAATCCGCGTCACTCTTGCCCAGGAGGGCGTCGGGAGACCCAAAGCCCATCTTCTTTGCCGTTGGGAGATTTGCCATCACGAAACGTGACTCGACATCCTTAAAATACACATTCATCGGGATGCTATCGAGCAGAGTCTTGATCAGATGCCTCTCCTCCGCCAATTCCCGCTCCGCCGTCTTGCGTTTCGAGATATCAATCAAACTCCCCGCAATCCGAATCACCTTCCCCAACTCGTCCCTTACCGGTGTTCCGCGCACTCGAAACCACTTCCAGGTTCCCCTGTTAGTCTTTACCCGGGGCTCAACCGCAAAAAGGTCTTCCCCTTCCTGAATCACCCGGCGCAGAGCCTCATCCACCGCCGACACCGACTTCTCATCCATGTGCTCCCGGCGGTCCTCAAAAAGATGCGGCATCTCCCCCTTTCGATACCCCACAAACCGATAAACGCGCGGCGAATAATAGATGGTTTTCTCCACCAAGTCCCAGTCCCAGATCCCCTCCTTGGAGGCCTGCAGTGCCAACTGAAGTCGGTCGTCTTTCCACATCGCCATCTTTAGTTCGAAACAAACACCACTTCGTCTCCACTCTCAACGCAAAAGACCAGATTCTCCCCACCAAAAATCACCACTCCAAAAAATCACGGCAGTGGAAAGCTTCAGCTGTTTGGTTCCCCCGCCGCAACCAAGCTAAATCGTTCATTCCCCGATCGTTCAATCCAGAAACTTGCCCGGATTCAAAATCCCCTTCGGATCCAGCGCATCCTTCACCGTCACGTGCGCCGCAAAGCCCGCCTCCCCCAGCGCATCCTTAATCCACCTCTTCTTCGCCAATCCGACCCCATGCTCGCCGGTGATCACCCCGCCATTCGCAAGCACCCACCTGAACAAAACATCTAAAGCCGCGTCCGCCTTCTCCCGGATCTCCGCATCCTCATAATCCTCCACCATCAAGTTCGTATGAATATTCCCGTCACCCGCGTGCCCAAAACACGCCACCGAAATCCCCGTCCGCTCCTCAAGCTCCGCCGCAAAATTTGCGAGATCGACCAGCTTCGATCGCGGCACCACGATGTCTTCATTCAACTTCGTCAACCCCGTTGCCCGCAGCGAGTAGGAAAAATCCCTCCGCAACTGCCACACCTTTTCACAAGCCTCCTCATCCCCGTGAATCTCGCTCGATAAAGCCCCCGCCTTATTCAAAACCACCTGCAATTCCTGCAACTCCCCGGCCACCGCGCGCGCCCGCCCATCGATCTCCACGATCAAATGGGCATCACCCTCCGGCAACGAATCCTCTCCTAAATACGCCCGCGCCGCCTTCAGCGTAAACTGATCGGCAATCTCTAGAGCCGATGGCAAATGCCCTGCATTCAAAATCGCCTGCACCGCCCCCGCCGCATCCGTAAACTCAGGGAAGGTCGCCGTTAACATCGCCCGCGTCTGTGGATGCGGGATGATCCGCAAAGTCGCCTCTGTGATCACCCCCAACATCCCCTCGCTCCCCACAAACAAATGGAGCAAATCAAACCCAGTCTTGTTCTTGTGACACCTCCCACCAACTCGCAAGACTTCGCCATTCGCCAACACAACCTCCAAACCCAGCACGTAATTCTTCGTCACCCCGTATTTCAAGCACCGTGGTCCGCCTGCATTTGTCGCAAGATTCCCCCCGATCGAACACTCCTTCAACGACGCTGGATCCGGCGGATAATACCACCCCAACTCACTCACCGCGTCCTGCAGGTCTTTCAAAATCACCCCCGGCTGTGTCACCACCACCCCATCCTCCGGAGCCAACTCCACCAGTGACGTCATCCGCGCCACCGACAGCGCAATCCCCCCCTTCACCGGTACACACCCCCCCACATATCCCATCCCCGCTCCCCGTGTTGTCACAGGAACCTCGCGCTCATGGGCAAACTTCATCACCGCCACCACATCATCCCGCGACTCCGCAAAAACCACTACCTCTGGTAAATGCGAAAAATTCCATCGATCCGTCCCATGCTCCTCCAACACCTCCCCCATCGCCGACACCTTCTCATCTCCCAAAAGCACACGTAGTTCATCAATCACGCCCTCCCTTTCGCCGAGATTGGCCGTAAGTTCAAGATCCAGATTCCTTTTGATCCGAAGAGAAAGCCGCCGTGACCTTCTCAAGATGAGATAATTGGTCATCGCCCTCGGCGGTGACGGAAGACCCGGCGAGGGCCGCCACAAGTTAGAGTGCTTCCTCTCATTCAAAACCTCCAATGGAGAAGGGGACGTCCTCAAACGCCAAACACAAGGTCATCCAACCGCCCTCAAACTCCCATCCGCCCATTCCTCCGGCCAATTAGTGATCGTATCCTCCTCACATTTTCGTAAATTCCTGCTCATGCGATTCACTTTAGCATTCTTCTTAATAGCCTCTCCACTCCTCGCGAAGGACTTCGCCCAAAGTCCAAAACTCCACGCCAAGGACACTCAACGCCTCCACAAGCTCTCCGCCGATATCGCCGGACTCGAAACCCTAGAACTTCACGTCAACGATCTCGGCAACGAATCGCACGACTGGGCCGCTTGGGTCAATCCCACCTTCCACACCAAGGACGGCAAAAAAATTCCCGTCACCAAAAAGCACGTCGCCGACGCCCAGCAAGCCTGGCGCGATCTTCAGATCAACAAGTCCGTTGGCGGCCAAGCTCTCACCATCGATGGTAAAACCTACACCCACGCCCTTGGCACCCACGCCAAGTCCACCATCCAGCTCCGCGTTCCTAAAGGCGCCGTGAAATTCACCGCCCAAGTCGGCATTGACGATGGCGGAGCAAAGCAAGGAGGCGAGGTCTCCGAAGCCGCGGTTCAATTCACCATCCGCACCCCAAAAGCCCCCAAAGATCCCAATGCCCCCTGGGAATCCGATCTCGACCACGCGCTCGTTAACCTCGAGCAATTCAAACTCCCTGAGGATCTCGAAATCTCAGTCTGGGCCACCTCGCCCCACCTCTACAATCCCACCAACATCGATTTTGATCACAAAGGCCGTATGTGGATCGCGGAAGGAGTGAACTACCGCCGCCATAACGGCCGGCGACCCGGTGGTGACCGCATCGCCGTTGTTCAGGACACCGATGGCGATGGCAAGGCCGACACCTCCCACACCTTCGTCCAAGAAAAAGGACTCGTCGCACCCCTCGGCGTCGCCGTTTTTGACAACGTCATCTACGTCTCCCAGCCACCCGAGCTCCTCGTCTACACCGACGTCGATCGTAACCTCAAGTTCGACCCCGCCATCGACAAACGTGAAATCCTTCTCACCGGCTTCAACGCCCGTAACCACGACCACTCCCTCCACTCCGTGACCGGTGGACCGGATGGAAAACTCTACTTCAACAACGGAAACTGCGGAGCCGTCTTCAAAGACAACTCCGGCAAAAATTTCTACATGGGCGGCCCATACGGCGGCGGCGGCGGAGACTTTCTCGTCGACCACATCGCCGTCTCAGGCAAGCGCTCGGACGATGGCCATATCTGGACCTCCGGCTTCACCGTCCGCATGAATCCCGACGGCACGGACGCCGAGATCATCGGCCACGGCTACCGAAACTCCTACGAACAATCGGTCGATTCCTTCGGCAACGCTTTCCAAAACGACAACGACGACCCACCGGCCTGCCGCGTCTCCTACATCCTCGAATACGGATGCGCAGGATACTTCACCCGCGATGCCAAGCAAGGGTATCGCGCCGTCAAACGCCCCGGTCAGGACCACGGGCGCGCCCACTGGCGTCAGGACGATCCCGGCACCATGGATGCCGGCCACATCTACGGCGGCGGCTCACCCACCGGCGTCAGCATGTATGAAAATGGAGCCCTCCCCGAGAGCTACAACGGCTCTTTCTTCTCCTGCGAACCCGGAAAAAACACGGTCTTCCACTACAAGCCCGAGCCCCAAGGCGCCACCTTCAAACTCGAACAAACCAACCTCACCACCACCAACCCCAACAAGGAATATGCCGGCTCCGACTTCGTCGGCGGTGGTGCCGATCCAAACGACACCAAGATCCTCTTCCGCCCCTCCGACATCGTCGTCGGCCCGGATGGAGCTCTTTACATCTCCGATTGGTATGACGCCCGCGTCGGTGGCCACGGCGACCGCGATGATTCCTGCTCTGGCACCATCTACCGCATTGCTCCCAAAGGCTTCAAACCAAACGTTCCTCAGTTTGACCTGAAGACCATCGAAGGCGCGATCACTGCTCTTAAGAGCCCCGCCGTGAACACCCGCTTCCTTGGCTTCAGCGCCCTCAAAGCACACGGTCAAAAAGCCATTCCAGCAGTCAAGAAGGTCCTCTCCGACTCCAACAAAAGAGTGGCGGCACGCGCCATCTGGCTTCTCCCCCATCTCGGCGGAAATGGCCTTTCCGAATGCCGCCAGCTATTGGATCACTCCGACCCGAATGTGCAGCTCACCGCATACCGCGCCATCCGCCGCGCCGGAGTCAACATCATCCCCTTCGCTAAAGCGATGGCCAATCACAGCAACCCCGCCATCCTCCGCGATGTTGCGCTGTCCCTCCGTGACCTCCCCGCAGCCAAGACCAAGGACATCTTTGCCAAGCTCGCACCAAAGGTCGACATCACCGACAAGAACGCGGTCGAAGCGATCGGCCTCGGTGCGGCCAATCAGGAATCCGAAATCTGGACCGCCATCAAAGCAGCCATGAAGCCCGGCGCTCCCCACGAATGGTCCGACCAATTCGCCAAGCTCACTTGGCGTCTCTGGCCTGCCGCCGCCGTCGCTGATCTTGAAGCTCGCTCCAAGCACCCTTCGCTCACTCCCGAGCAACGTGCCTTTGCCGTCGAGTCCCTCGCCTTTATCGACCACAAATCCGCAGCGGAAGCCATGCTGAACCTCGCCTCCGGAGGGCCTGCCAAAGGCGATGCCGCCAACTGGCTTCTCCGCAATGGGAGCGGCGAATGGAAGAAATACGACATTGCCGGCGAACTGAAAAAGCGCGGCATTTACGACCCCTCCAAGATCGTCGTCACTGCCGTTACCGCTCCCCAGGCTGATCCTCCCAAGTTCTCCGTCGAGGACGTGCTGAAGCTCAAAGGCGATCCCGCCAAAGGGAAAATCACCGCGATGCGCTGCATCATGTGCCATGAATTCAACGGCACCGGCGTCAACTACGGGCCCAACCTGAAAGGCTGGGGAGAGGGACAAACACTAGACGTCATCGCTCGCTCCATCGTCGAACCTTCAGCCGACATTTCCCAAGGCTACTCCGGCTCCGGAGTCGCCCTCAAAAAAGGAGGACAAGTCCACGGCATCGCGATCAACAATGGTGACCCTCTCATCATGACCTCCACCGGAGGCCTCACCCAGATGATCCCGCTCGACCGCCTCGAGAACAAGAAGCCCTACAAACTGAAGCACTCCCTCATGCTTTCGGCCGACCAAATGGCCCTCACCCCGCAGGACGTCGCCGACCTCGTCGCCTTCCTCAAGACCTACAAGTAAGACAAACTTCGCATTATCAAAAAACCGGTCACCGCTCAACGCGGTGACCGGTTTTTTCGTCATCACAGGGACTATTTATAAAACTCTGGAATGAATCAGCAGCTGGGGTCTACTTCCTCCTGCTGTGGAATGACCTGCCAAATTAGCGGTCTTACGGATCCTTCCTTTTTACCTGTCGTATTAGGCCTCAGAAAAAAGAGAGGGAAGTTCTTGGTATTTTGTGCAGTATCAAAGCTTATGAAGTTTTCATGGATTTCCGTCCTCGGTCTCTGTCTTTCGACCGCCCTCGCCGATCCTCCTCCGATCAATCCAAACATCGGTCACAATCATCATCATCACCGCCACGGTGAAAAACATGAGACCGTCGAAGCCACCCCGGAACGATTCGACACCTCGCGCAAGAGCAACGTGAAACTTCCCCTTCCCAACGAGAAAGACGCCTTTAGTTTCATTGTCTACGGTGACCGCACCGGAGGGCCGGACGATGGCGTCTCCATCCTTGCCGACGCCGTGCGCGACACCAATCTCCTTGAACCCGACTTCGTCATGACTGTCGGTGACCTCATTAACGGCTACAGCAACGAAGAGGTTTGGATGACGCAGATGAAGGAATACAAATCCATCATGAATGAACTTGCCTGCCCTTGGTTCCCCGTCGCCGGAAACCACGACATCTATTGGAGGGGTCAGGACAAGTCCAAGAAACCCGAAGGGGAGATGGAATCGTCCTACGAAATGCACTTCGGTCCGCTTTGGTATGCCTTTGCGCACAAGAATTCATGGTTCATCGTCCTCTATTCCGATGAAGGCGATCCCAAAACCGGAGAGAGAACCTTTGGAAAACCAGCCGCTCAAAAAATGAGCCCCGAGCAATTCGCCTGGCTCGATGGCACTCTCAAAAAAGCCAAGAAAGCCGAGCACGTTTTCGTTTTCCTCCACCACCCCCGCTGGCTCGGCCGCGGCTATGGCGACGATTGGGAAAAAGTTCACAAACGCCTCAAGGAAGCCGGAAACGTCTCCGCCGTTTTCGCCGGCCACATTCACACCATGCGCTACGATGGCCCGCGCGATGGCATCGAATACGTCACTCTCGCCACCACCGGCGGCGGCCAATCCGGAGCCATTCCGCAAGCCGGCTACCTCCATCACTACGATATCGTCACGGTCCGAAATGGTCGTATTTCCCTCGCCGCCGTCCCCGTCGGCGAAGTCCTCGACGTTCGAGAAATCACCGGTGATCTCATCGCACAAGCCAACCTCGTGAAATCTTCTCCTGTCAAAATTTCTCCCGCTCTCCCCCTCAAGAGTGATCAGGGCGGACAGCATGAGATCAAAGTGACTCTTACCAATCCCAGTGACCGCCCCATCTCCACCGTTCTCTCTCATGGCACCCACGGATTAGGCTTCGATTGCCAACCGGACCACCACCATACTACCATCAAAGCGGGAGAATCACAGGACTTCATCTTCACCCTCTCCTGGAATGCCTCGGTCACCACGGGAAGCTTTGCCACCCCCATGTTTCACCTCGATTCTGAATATCTCGCCAAGGGCTTCGCTTACGAAATCCCCCGCCGCTCCGTCCCCGTCCCGCTCGACTTTCAACTCACCCGAAACGAGCCCCTTCCGGATGGAGCTGCTCGTTTTAATGGCAAAAACCAGGCCCTCTCCATCCCCTCGGAGCGTTTCAAAATCACCAAAAAAGTCACCCTGGAGTGTCGTTTTAAAGCCGACTCATTTGTTGGCCGAACCGGTCTCGTCACAAAAACCGAAAGCTCCGGCTACGGAATCTTCGTGAGTGATGGCCGCCCGGAATTCATCATTAACCTAAATGAAAAATACCTCAGCGTCGTCGCGCCAGCCCCACTCCTTACTCCCGACAGGTGGCACACCCTCGCTGGAGTGTACGATGGAAAGGAAGCCCGTCTCTACCTCGATGGGAAGCTTCTCGCCACCGAGGCCCGGCAAGGCAATTTTAAGGACAACCGACTCCCCCTCATTGTTGGTGGCGACGTAAATGGGAAAGGCAAGGCCGTCGATCACTTCACCGGATTAATCGATTGGGTCCGCCTCACTCCAAAGGCCCTCTATTCAGGTCCCGAGGCCACCTCTTTGAAGGAAGGTAAAGACGCGGTCATTGATCTCCAGCTCAACGAAAACATCGGCCCCTGGCATCCCGACTCCTCCCCCTCCAAGGCCCACGCCATGTCCACCGGCGGCGTGATGATCGAAACTATCAAGTAGCTTCAATGCTTGGACTCGCCCGGCAATTGATCCGATCATTCTGAAGTGCTCTTCAGTAACGACGAAGCAATTCCATTTCACAAGGGACTTGATTTTCTCGAGACGGCGGTCGGTCGCTATCGCAGCAGCAATCACCTCCCAGACATGTGCTGAACCTATTGAAATTGCCAATGCTGGATTCGAGGAACGTGAGGCATCCGAACCTTTTGCCGAGGGCTCCGACAAATACCCGCAATGGCTGAAGAAATCGTATCGTCACTTTGAAATCTCGGACAACTGAGGGCCCTTGAGAATCTGGAACCCCTGAAATACGGAAGTTGATGATTCAATCCCTGCCGATCCAATTCAGAGAAAAAAGTCAGGGCAACCTGATCGCTTCCCACTTTCTCCATAGAGATGTCCGCGAAGAATCCA
>TARA_B110000914_G_scaffold66976_1_pt1 | contig 13248 bp, 12 predicted proteins | sample TARA_B110000914 | Tara Oceans TARA_B110000914 (sample SAMEA4397983) | marine metagenome | biome: Polar Biome; feature: [MES] marine water layer (ENVO:01000295) within the mesopelagic zone...; material: water (ENVO:00002006), including particulate matter (ENVO:01000060) such as......
AGCATGCAAAAAAGAATCCCTCTCTTCTCGAACTCCGTCCTCATTCGGTCCAGCTCTGGAATCCGCTTCTGCACCAGCGGACATCCGTTTCCCTGAATAAAAATCACCACCCCTTTCACCCTGGGAAGCTTCAAGTAGTAATTGAGTTCATGAAATTTTCCTTCGTGGTCAATGAGCGCGAAATTTTCGACCTTCGATAGCTGTTTGGCTGAAAGCAGGGAAAGATGAGAGAGAGCAACGAAGAGAAAAAGAATACGAAACATCATAACAGCGGCGGGCCACTAAATCACTTCGACAATAATATTGAAAATCAAACAAGCCTCTTTTTTTCCAAACGAAAAATCCCGACCAAGAACGAATCAACCAAACCCGCACCCTGATCACCAACATGACACTCGGAGAGTCCGGCCGCTCAACCGAAAAAGTCACTGATATGCGGTGTCAGCACGCCCGATTTATTCAACGGCCGTGACTGCCGTTTTATGCAGAAGACATGGGAGATCTTATGGTCATTATTCGGTTTGAGAACGAGAGCTCGCTTGGCATCGCGAAATATAAACCCGGCCGGAAGGCCCCTTATTTTTCGTTTCATTTAGCCTTATTCGGAGTGATTGCCCGGACAAACACCAGTTCACTTCATCGGCAATTCTTTTGCTTTGTTTAGCAGAGCCACTTCAGTCGTCTGAGGAATTGTCACCGTTCGCCACAACTGCTAACTTCCACTCCATGAAGCTATTCTTCCTTGCCCTTTTGGCTGTCTCACCCGCCTTTGGAAAACTCATGCCGACCTCGGCTGAGCTCTTTGGCGAAAAGTATTCCAGTCTCGATAACCGGGCCACCTCCGACTGGTGGAAACGTCAGGGATCCGCCAAGAAGAAGAAACGCATGATCAACCTCGACGTCCCGCGCGAGGAGGTCATTTGCTTTGCAGTTTACACCCTTCAAGAACGCACTTTAAAGCTCACCGCACAGCTTTTCCCCCTCAAGCCGGACGAAACTCAGGAAGTCCGCCTCGAAGTGAAAGACGGAGAGAGCTGGAAGGAGATCGCCAAAGAAACCATTGTTTACCCCGGCTGGTCCGCCCACTTCCGCATCAAGAATTGGGACGCAACCAAGAATTTCGCTTATCGCCTCCGTCACTCCGACAAGGCCACCTTTGAAGGCAAGATCCGCCGCGAGCCCACCGATAAAGACACCATCGTGGTCGGCAACCTTTCCTGCAATTCCTCCCGCACCACCGGACCGCGGCCCTTGATTGTCAAAAATCTCATCGCCCAGGATCCCGACATCCTCTTCTTCGCCGGAGATCAAACCTATCACCACACCCAGCACACCTCAGGTTGGCTTGAATTCGGCATACAATTCCGCGATATCATGCGAGATCGGCCCACCATCACGATTCCCGATGACCACGACATCGGCCAGGCCAATCTTTGGGGAGAAGAAGGCATCAAAGCCACCACGCCCGCCGGCCCCAGCGGCGGATATTTCTACGCCCCCGAATACGTCAACATGGTCCAGCGCCAGCAAACCTGGCACCTCCCCGACCCCGTCGATCCAAAACCCATCAAGCGTGGCATCAGCGTTTACTTCACCGACCTGACCTACGCCGGCATTTCCTTCGCTATCCTTGAGGACCGCAAATTCAAGACCGGCCCCGAAGGCACCATCCCCAAAATGGGCCCCCGCCCCGACCACATCAACGATCCAAAATATGACCGCAAAGCCGTGGATGCCAAAGGCCTCAAACTCCTTGGCGACCGCCAGCTCAAATTCCTCCACAATTGGTCACAGGACTGGACCGGTGCCGACCTCAAAGTCGTTCTGAGTCAAACTGCCTTCTGTGGCGCCGTCCACATTCACGGCGGTCCCACCAACCGGCTCCTCGCGGACCTCGACTCCAACGCCTGGCCCCAAACCGGTCGCAACAACGCCCTTCGCGAAGTCCGCCGCGCCCACGCCACCCACCTCTGCGGCGACCAACACCTCGCCGTTTCCGTTCGCCACGGCATCGATGAGTTCGACGACGGCCCCTACGCCTTCACCTCCCCCGCTCTCGTCAACACCATCTACGGTCGCTGGTGGCATCCTTCCGACGCTAAAGCCGGCCCTAATCCTGTTGCCAATTCCCCACTCCCCTGGACCGGAAATTACCTCGATGGCCTCGGCAACAAAATCACCATGCTCGCCTACGCCAACCCCACCAAGCGTGCTGACGAAAAGCAACGCTCCGACGGCTATGGCCTCGCCCGCTTCAACAAGAAGACCGGCAAAGTCACCTTCGAGTGTTACAAGCGCTTCACTGACGTCACCAACGAAAAAGATTCTCAGTTCCCCGGCTGGCCTATCACCTTCAACTCCCGCGACAACGATGGCCGTAAAGCCACCGGCCACCTCGCCTATGAAGTCGATCTCAAAAATCCCGTTGTCCAAGTCATCAACGAGAAGACCAAGGAGATCCTCTACACCACTCGTCTGAAGAAGTCCAAAGGCAAGCTCCCCGTCTACTCCGCCGACCCTCATACAATTAGGATCGGCAAAGACAAACCCGAGCGCGTCCTCAAGTCCGAGCTCAAGTCCAAGTAGCCAGTGAAGTCCAAAGAGTTATCCCGCGCCAGAGAGAGGGCCCTTATGACTCTGTCCTGCGCGGTTTCCTTTGCCTATTTCCTCCCAATTATCATCCCCTCCAGGTCCCGCTTTCGCCCCCTCGCAATCATACCCGTGATTCCCCCCATCATCTGAGGATTCTACGCCCTCTTCACCTATCGCGGACGCGACGAAAGAATCGTTGGGTGGTTTACTTTCCTCGTCGGGATCGCCTGCTTTGGGATTCTGCTTGAAGGCGATCTCATCTATGAGATCGCCAACTATCTTCGGTGCTAGTTTCTCACCACCTCATTTCCTTGGCATGATGAGTCAATATTAAATGCTGTTTTTCCACCATTAAAAGCTTGCGCCCCTCGCTTCTAAATGCTGTTTTTGCAGCATGATAAAAATCATCCTATCCGCTTTTGTTGCCGCCTTTCTCTCCTCCTGCTCTTCCTCTAATTATGCCACGGATGCCATGGCGCCCGGAGCAGCCCCCGCCTCCGCACGTCAGATCCAACGCTCCGGCTCCATGAGCATGAAATCTCGCTCTCTGAAATCGAGCTCGGATAAATCGGTCTCCCTCGTTGCGAAACACAACGCTCTCATCACCTCCTCCAGTCTGACCGACGATCGCTACCGCGCCAGCATCCGTGTTCCGGCAGTCTCACTTCCTTCCCTCATGGAATCGCTTGAGAGCGTTGGCAAAGTCACTTCAAGCCGGGTTAACATGACCGACATCACCACGGCCTATCTGGACCTCGATGCCGCCCTCAAAAACAAACGAGCCCTCCGGGACCGCCTTCGCTCCCTTCTCTCACGAGCCACCAAGATCGAAGACACTCTTAAGATCGAAAAAGAACTCAGCCGCGTCCAAACCGAGCTGGACCAAATGGAAGCCCGTATGAAATACATGCGGTCAAAAGTAGCACATTCCACTCTCGATCTCTCCATCAACCGCGACCGCATTCCCGGCCCTCTTGGGGCCGTGAAAGACGGAACCGGTTGGGTCTTTGGAAAACTCCTCTACCTCAACTGATCTCTTCACAAGAATCAGCCCAATTCTCCCAGACTTCCATATCATCCTCGAAATCCTCCCGGCTTAGGTTCTTCAGGCCATCAATCCCATGTTGCTTCGAGCAGCTGCCATTCCCCTCTATCCGCTTCAAACTCCGAATCAAATATGGAATCGAAGACTCAGCCCCGATTTTCATAAGATAAAGGTGGGAGTCAGGATCCCCCCCAGAAAATCGCCGCATGACAGAGTTCGCGCATTTCTTCGTCACTCCGTTCTTCTTCCTCTTCCCACAATTGTCGAATCATCCGCCGGGGCCGGATCACTTGATGATAAAAAATCCCAGCGCAAAACATAAGAGCCAAAAAATCCCTCTTACCAGCTGCCTCTTCTTCGCACTCTCAATCTAACAAAACTCCACCTCCCCCCATCTTTGGGGCAGGTGCATGTTAACCGCGTGTTGGGGGCTCCACACCCAATTGTTCTCCGGATGCTCCTGCTCCTCGGGATTCAGACTTTCTGCCAAAGGCGTCCCATGCGGCGGAATCCGGACATACTTTCCATCCACCACCTCATGCTGCCATTGCACGCGGGAAAAATTCACCTTCCAAATGTCTCCCGTTTTCGGTGGGGCCCCGTCCTTGTGATATTTCGCCAGATCCTTCCAAGGAAACGCCACTTCCACCGACCAACCTTCATCCTCGTCCCAGGGATTGTTCAGTGACCCCCTTACTTGCACCGCGCTTTTCAAGCCCGGCAAATTGCAACCGAGGATAGGGACTCCACCTTCACCATACGGCTTTGGCAGACTCAGTTCCCAAATCGTCCCCAGCGCATTAATCTCGAACTCATAGTAGTTCAGCCCGTCACAATCCGGATCAATAAAGACCTCAAAATCATTGTCCTCAAACATGATCTCATTCTTCTGCGTAATTGTCCCCCAAACATGCGGTTCCTCAAGCTCGGCCCCTACGTAAAAATACTCATCGTCCCAGGCCATTTTCACCTTCGTCTGATAGTAAGGCCGCAGTGCCTCATCGCCCGTGATGTCCACAAAATCATCCGTCCAAGGCAATTCCGCCCACGCCAGATCTGTCATCGAACCATCAATCTTGATCGGACCTTCGACCCGCTGACATTGATAACGTCTTGCTGTCATTTCAATTGGTCCCAATAAAGATCCACCGTTTTCCCTTCGGGAACAACCACCTCACGGGTCTCGCCTCCAAAGGTCACCTTCATCTTCTCTCCTGCTTTCACGGCCATCTGAGCCATGTCATTCAAATCGGCAGTGCCCGCCCTCGTCTTCACCGAATCGTTCAAAGTCGTCACCAAACGCCTCCCTCCCTTCGCATCCCAGACGCGAAAATAAACGGCCCCGGCAGCCGCTTTCTTTTTCTTCACATACCGCGACGTCACATTCACCCCCGACACCTCTTGATTCCGGATATTCCATACCATGGGAAAGCGAGAGCCCGTCTCCTTCCACGAGCTTGCCCAGATGGCATGCTGCCATTGGCTCTCGATGGCCTTGGAAGCGTCACCGGTAAACCAACCCCGATTCAGCCCCTTGGCATCAAACTCATCTGCCCCGGTGAAAAACCACTTGCCACCATCATAAATCTCAGCCCAGGTGTGATTCCCCCGCTTGTCCGCCCACAAAGCCGTCCCAGCAACCCGCGCCGGCACGCCCACCGAGCGACACGCATCAACAAGAATAATCGACAATCCAGTGCACGTCGCCATTCCCAACTTGATCGATTCCGACGGGCTCTGGTTCGGAGCCTTCCGGCCCGTGTTGTAATGCACCTTGATCAGATCAAAAATCCCCTTGTTGATCGCCTGCACCGCCTCCGTCGTGGTCTTAGCATTCTTGACCAACTCGGCACACTTTGGATGGAAAAAGAACCGCCATCCTTCACGAGTTTCATCAAGCGAGGCATACGGTAAAACGTCATTCAAAAACACTTCCTCCGGCACATTCTTCGACCACGGGAACTCCTCGCGTGCCTTCAAAGCCAGGTCGAGGTTCGTCATTAGAAAATCCTTCTTCAAAGTCTCCCGATCAGACTTAGGCATCCCATCCACCAAAAAGCGCGCAGCTTTTTCTCCAAACTCTCCGTGCTTCTTTTTTGCCTCAACAACAAAGTCCTCTATCTCTCCCCCAAAGGCGAGAGACGAAAGAACTATTAAACCCAGCAATAGCCATTTCATAGTGCTCATAGCTTACCAGCCCGCCTTCAGTGCGCAAACCCTAAGACAGCAACGCTCTACCTGCGGTAGCAACCGGAGCGCTTATTCCTTGAAGCCTTCGCAAGAAGGCCAACTCAATTCACGATCACCATTCTTCGAAAGAACAACCTTCTCTTCCTCCTTCGCAAACACCGTCCCCATAAGAGAGACGTCGCGGCAGGAGACGGCGGCTTTGCTGGGGGTCTTCACCCAACTTGCTTCCTGGGTTCCAAGAGAAAAAATGAGCTCAGCGGCGATTGCGGGAACTAGAATCTTCATCTCAAGCGAGAAAACGCTGAGTTTCGACTAATTCGCTCCCATAATTATTTTTTGCAAAAATGAGAACAATCTCTCGCATTTCCAAATTTTCAAGTCAGCTTGTTCACACGCAGCCGAAATGGATACCCGCTTCGGTTGCGTTTTTAATTCAAAGACTATGAAACTGTATCTTGGCAATCTGCCCTTTAGCGCCTCAGATGAGGACATCCGTGAAGCCTTCTCTGCTTACGGAACCATCGAAGACCTATTCATCCCCCTCGATCGCGAAACCAACCGCCCACGCGGATTCGCCTTCATCACTCTGGCTGACGACGACCTTGCTCGTAAAGCCATCGAAGAAATGGACGGAGCCGACCTCCAAGGTCGTAATCTCCGCGTAAACGAAGCCGAAGAGCGTCGCCCACAACAAAACCGCGGTGGCGGTGGCGGTGGTGGCGGTGGTGGCGGTGGTGGTGGCGGTGGTGATCGTCGTGGCGGCGGTGGCCGTGACAATGATCGCCGTGGTGGTGGTCGTGACCGTGATCGCCGTGGTGGCCGCGACAGCGGCGGCTGGTAACCCCTTCCGAAACAACACTTTCAAAAAGGCCCGCCAAACGGTGGGCCTTTTTTATTTCCCCTCTAACCCGAATCACAAGCACCTCAACAATTCCCAATGAATCGCCAGGCCCTCGATTCAAATTCCCAACGCCTTCTCAATTCGTTTCGCGCCCACTTTCCCCACATGGGGCACCCCGGGCGCAAACAGCTGTAGCCTCCACTCCTCCAACATCCAGCCAATCTCCCAAAGCCGCACTGCCTCCGGTCTCTCGTGCCATAAGATCAACCATTCATCCCACAGCGGTAAAAACTGATCCTGCTTCTCCTCATCGCGAAGCAAGGACTGCGTCTCCAGCCGATGAATCCGCTCCTCCATCCCAAAGAAATACCGCTGATACCGCTTCATCCGCTCATAGCCCGACTTCCACGCAAACCCTCCTCGCAACAACCACTCCCGCTGCTGCTCCATCTGCTTCACCACCTCACCCAGATGCCGGTTCTGCCGGTTCGCCTCCATCCACTCCCGCACCCGGCCATCCGCATCCGCCATTCCCTCCATCGCATCCGCCACCGTCTCCGCACATCCAAACCAATCCCCCCTCCCCTTCGCCGACCTCTCCGAAAACTCCGCCTCGCTCCGCGACACCTTCCCCATTGCTCCCTCGGCTGACACAATCACGAGATCCTCCAGAGTTCCCTCCGACAACAAGGGCAGCAAAAATCTCCCCGCCATCTTCAGCGGGAAATTCTTCCGCACATAAGGCCCGTGCTCCGCATGCTCCAACATGAACAGACGCATCACCCCCGCCCGATGGCTCTCCTCCGCCTCCTCGAAATCCAAAAACGCCCGCATTCCCACCGTCTCACCTTCATCCACCAAGCCCGGAAACACTCCGCCCTCAGCCTCCACAGGCAACTCATCAAAGCTCCACACCTCGCCGCCTGTCATCTCCCATTCCTCATTCGCCGCCGCCTCTCGACGCGCCCGCAACTCAGCCGCCAGCTTCTCTTTGATCAAGCGTATGTCCTCCCCAAAGGCCAGCACCTCGCCCTTCTCATCCCGCACCCGCACCTTCGGGCGCAGATGAATCGGCAAGCGGTCCGGCTCCAAACCTTCCAAGGAATTCCGACCCACTTTCTTCCGTAAATACTCCAGCAAAGTCACCTCCAATCTCCCCTGCGGCTCCCAATTCTCCCACTCCGTGAGAAAGCCCGACACCTTCTCCGCTATCGGCTGACACTCCCGACGCCAATCCTTCGGTAGACTCCGAATCAACAACTCCACTTGATCCTCAAGAATCCCCGGAACTCCCCAACTGGGCAAATAATCCGGAAACTTCACCAATTCATCAATCCCCACTTCGAAGGTAAGCCCGTCGTCGTCCGCATCCAAATCACTGACATAATTCACGCGCCACTTTCGCCCCCCGTGCTCCACAACATCCGGGAAAAACCGTAAGCGATCCTCCACTCCCTCTTCCCAAATGAGATCCGAGAACCGCACCATCAACTTCCCCGCCTCCTCCGGATTCTCAGTCAGCTTGTAAAAATCCTTCGTCGTATTCGTCGTCACGGGCATCCGCTCGAAAAAGAAATCATACGCCGCCACCTCGTTCCAAAGATACCCCACTCGCCTCAACTTCCGCTCTCCCCCGAAAATCTGGCCCTTCACCCAGGCCAGATTTTGCGTCACCGCATTGTTCCCCCGCATCTTCCCCTCCACTAGGGCCTCCCGCACAAACACCTCAAAGGCCGCCTTCGGATTCACACGTCCAAAGAAGACCCGCCGCCCCTCCACCACCGTCAGCCCGCCAAGTACGACATCTTCCGTGCCATAAACCGCTCCCTGCTGCTCGTTCCAATAAGGCGAGTGATACTTGCTCCGGCACAAATGCGGCACCACTTCTTCAACCCACTTCGGATCAATCTCCGCCACCTTCCGCGCCCACAGTCGCGACGTCTCCACCAGCTCAAATCCCAACACCCACAGCGCCCGCTTGCTCTTAAACAAGCCCGATCCCGGAAAGACCGCAAACTGCCGATTCCCCACACTGTGATAAACCCGCTTCTCCTTATCCCAAACCCCAATCTGCCTCGGAATCCCAGTCAACACCGCCTTATGAACCTCGGCATAAACATCCCCCGCCGTCTCAATTTCTTTTCCCTTCACCCCCTTCTTCCGAAACGACCGCCGCAACTCCGCATAAATTCCCAACCACTCCCGCACCCTCCGGTAGCTCAAAAAGTGCTTCTCACACCACCTCCGCATCTGGTTCGACCTCAATTTCCCCGTCTCTCCGCGAAACTCCTGGATCCCATTCCACAAATTCAAAAACACTCCGAAGTCCGATTTCTGATCCACAAAAACCTGCTGCCTCTCATCCGCCCGTTCTTCCTTCCCCTGCGGCCGCTCCCGCACATCCATCGCCGACAGCCCCGAAACAATAATCAACACCTCTTCAAACACCCCACGCCGCTCACTCTCCACCAGCATCCGCCCTAGCCTCGGATCCAACGGCAGCTTCGCCAAAGTCCATCCCGTATCGGTCAGCCTCGCCTCATTCTTCTTCGCCACCGCACCCACTTCTTCAAGTGTCGCCCATCCCTCATTCACTGCCCTTGGTCCCGGGGGATCAATAAAGGGAAATTCCCGCACGTCCCCCAACTTCAGCGACAACATTCTCAAAATCACCCCCGACAACGCACTCCGCCGAATCTCCGGATCGGTAAACTCCGACGCCATCTCCAGCGTCTCTTCATCATAAAGCTTCACACAAATTCCCTCCCGCACCCGACCGCATCGCCCCCGCCGTTGCCGCGCACTCGCCTGCGAAACCATCTCGATCTGCAAACTCTGCACCTGGCGCTGCGGACTGAACCGGCTCACCCGCGCCATCCCGCTGTCGACCACCGAAACAATCCCCGGAATCGTCAACGAAGTCTCCGCCACGTTCGTCGCCAAAAACACCCGACGACGACCACTCGGGAGAAACACCCGCTCCTGCTCCGCCAGCGAAAGCCGCGCAAAAACCGGCACCGCCTCCGTGTTAAAAAACCCCTGCCCCTCGATCATATCGGCACACTCCCGGATCTCCCGCTCCCCTGGCAAAAACACCAGAACATCCCCGTCCGGATCCAAGTCCGTGACAAACTCCACCCCGCGCACCACATGCTCGCGCAAGCTCTCCCCGTCATACCCCGGCAAAAAAACATCCTCCACCGGAAAGGTCCGCCCCTCCACCTGCACCACCGGACAGTTCTCAAAAAACTCAGAGAACCTCCCCGCATCCAGCGTCGCCGACGAAATCACCACCCGCAGATCCCTCCGCCGCTTCACCAACTGCTTCAAATACCCCAGCAGGAAATCAATGTTCAAGGACCGCTCATGGGCCTCATCGATGATGATGGTATCATACTGCCTCATCTCGCGATCCCCCTGCGTCTCCGCAAGCAGAATCCCGTCCGTCATAAACTTCACCACCGTGTCCTTCGAACAAACCTCCGTGAAGCGCACCTGCCAGCCCACCTCTTTGCCCACCTCCACCTTTAGTTCCTCCGCAACCCGCCGCGCCACTGAAGTCGCCGCCAACCGCCTCGGCTGCGTGCACCCAATTCTTCCTTCTTGCCCCAGTTCCCTCGCCAATTCCACCGCCATCTTCGGCAACTGCGTCGTCTTCCCGCTCCCAGTCTCACCCACCACCACAATCACCTGCGAAGCCCTCATCGCCTCGAGAATTTCTTCCCTCCGCCGCGAAACCGGCAGGTCTGGATACGTAATCTTCAACGCCCCCTCTGTAACTGCGCACGATGACCCTCGCAAGCCTTCCCCCACGAGCCTCAAGATCCACCGACCTCCATTCCTCAGAGCTGATCACCGAGATCCTATCACACCAAAAACGTCGCTCTCGACCTCGTCTACGGACGTCTGACAGAAGTCGCCATAGCCGAAGCGAAAAAGACGCGCACGGAAGCTCTCTTTCGTGGCGGACTTGGGCTCTCTCAGACTTTCATCGACACCCGCGGCGCGAAACGCAACCTGGGATTAACGAGTCCCAATCTTACGAGGCATCCCTAACCACTTGGCCACCCCAAGAAACACAAGGAAAGCAGCCCCAAAGATCCAAGGCTGCCCCTCCAGCGTCCAGGTCAGGGCTTCCTCATCGTTCATCCCTGAATCGCGCTTCTGCAAGGAAACCGCACCCGCAAATATCAAACTTGCAGTGCCATAACCGATATTAAAGAGCAGCCCCTTCACACTCAGGACAGTCGCGCGCTGATCCGAGCTCGCCAAATCGTGGAGGTAGCGGCTCATCAAAAATCCAAGATGTGACATTCCCGCCATCACCCCGATTCCCGGAATGACTCCCCAGTAGAGCCATGTCTTCCCGAGTAAATAGAGGCACAAAAACATCCAGCCAGCCGTGAAGGTAAAGTTGCTCAACGGCGAAAACCTTCTCGCTAAATGCTTCGACAAGCGCGGAGTGTACATTCCTAAAAATGCCGTTCCCGCTGCGATAAACCCAAAGGTGAAAGTCGGAATTTGAATCAACCGGTAATACTCACTATTGATGGTGGCAAAGTTCCGCGACACTCCGTCAATCAAAAGACCTCCGATCACGATCACGATCGCCGCCTTCGTTGTAAAAACCCATTTCGCCGCTCTCCACGTCTGCCCAAACACCTCTGCAAATCCCACCTTTTGATCTCCCTCATTCACTTCTCGAAACTTCAAGGAAATCAAAAAGGCCACCACCGCTTGGGCCAAACACAGGGCAATCGGCAGTCGATGCGCCACCTCTTCATTCAACCCAAGCGCCCCCGCATCATACACCAAAGCTCCCACCACCATCGCCACCACCATCGCCGCCGATCTCAAACGCATCACCGCCTCAAGGACCTCGTCCCAATCCCCGGGATCATCCAGGCTGTCATAAGCCAGCGCCTCGTCCGCCCCGCTTGCTGCCGCCTCGGCCAAACCACTCAACACTCGGTTGACCGCACAAAATCCAAACAACCACAGCCCCGCATCCTTCGGCGCAATCAACAAGACCGTCATCTCCAGTCCCATCAACCCCGCCGCCGCAATCAACAGCTTCCTGCGCCCGATCAAATCCGCGAGCGCTCCCGAGGGAACCTCTGCCAAAAGAATCGTTGCCGCCCAGATTGCATTCAGCGTCACGAACTGCGACAGGCTTAATCCCAAATCCAAAAAGAGAATCGCCAGAATCGGATAATAGAACCGCGCATTAAACGCCGTCGTAAACCACGCATACCAGCGCACATTCGATTGCGCAAAAGGGCCGGTGGCACGGAAAAGAGAAAACACGGGCCACTGTTAGAACCAGATCTCCAAATTGCAACGCCCCACTTCACCGCAAATCCGTGCAAAATCCGCCTCCCTGTCTATCGTTCTATAAAACCCCCTACTCATGTCTCAAAAATCCTGCTGCAGCACCGCCATTCCCGAACCAAAACCCGAAGAAAAAAAGCCCGGCCTCTCCGCCTATACCCCCCTCTTTGTCATCATTCTCCTCACTGCCGGAGCCGCCGCCGCTAAACAATCCTCATACCCCGCCTGGTCGTGGCATGTCTGGATGCACGACTTCATGGGCTTGTTCCTCGTCATCTTCGCCATGGTCAAACTCTTCAACCTCCGCGCCTTCGCCACCGGCTTTGCCAAATACGACCTTCTCGCCGCCCGCTCCCGCACCTACGGCCTCCTTTACCCCTTTCTCGAGCTCGGCCTTGGCCTCGCCTACCTCGCCCAGTGGCAGCCTTGGTTCACCTACCTTGCCACCATTGTCATCCTCACCTTCGGCGCCCTTGGTGTCCTCAACACCATGCGCCAAGGGAAGCAGCTCAACTGCGCTTGCATGGGCCAAATCCTCACCGTCCCTGTTTCCACTGTCACCTTAACGGAAAATCTCACCATGTCCGCCATGGCCCTCGTCATGCTCGTTTCCTAGGCCGCCACAAGTTCACCGTCCCCACCAAGCTGAAATCAAACCCAGAGTTGGAACAGTTCACTCAAATCCATCCTCAAAAAGCCGGTAGGGTGTTTCATGAAAACCCCTCCGCCCATACACCGCTTGTGCCACCTCGTTCTCCTTCTCGACATACAAGCGGCATCCGCAAACTCCATCCGCTTCCATCGCCCTCTTCCTCGCCTCTTCGTAGAGACCGCGAAAAATCCCTCTTCGCCGAAACTCCGACTCCACAAAAACACTCTGAATCCACCAAAAATCCCCGTTCCTCCAATCGCTCCATTCTTTCGTCACCATCAGCGACCCGACCATCTCCCCGTTCATTTCTCCTACCAGATAAAACCCCCGCTCAGGCTTCTCAAAAATTCCTTCCACCCCACGGGTTAACACCTCCGAATCAAGTTCCTTCTCCTCGGTCTCCCGGGCCATCTCTAGATTGAAGCGAACCAAGTTTGGCACATCGGTCGCCCCCGCTTCACGAATCATCAGCTCATCCTTCATCTTCTTGTTTATCCTTTAGTGGTCACCAATTGACCGATTTCCCAATCGGGAGCAGGGCCATGTTCAACCATGGGATCTTCGCGGACAAAATCAAGAAACTCCTGAAGCTCATCC
>TARA_B110000914_G_scaffold58203_1_pt1 | contig 13237 bp, 12 predicted proteins | sample TARA_B110000914 | Tara Oceans TARA_B110000914 (sample SAMEA4397983) | marine metagenome | biome: Polar Biome; feature: [MES] marine water layer (ENVO:01000295) within the mesopelagic zone...; material: water (ENVO:00002006), including particulate matter (ENVO:01000060) such as......
AAAAAAGAAACTTTCAATGTTGAAAATTTTGTTGAAGGATTTGATGTCCCTTGGGGAATGTCTTTTTTACCGAACGGTAACTTATTAGTTAGTGACAGAAATGGTACTTTGTGGCTTGTGGATAAAAAAAGTAAAAACAAAGCTAAAGTATCTGGAGTACCTAAAGTTAGGTACAAAGGTCAAGGAGGACTCTTAGATATCCAAATTCATCCGAATTATAAAGATAATAAATACATTTACATTAGTTATTCTGACTTTTTGAAAGATAATAAAAATAAATCATTTACATCGATTGTTAGAGCAAAACTTGATGGAAATAAGCTAACGGATATTAAAAATATATACAAAGCTGATAATATCTTTTATACTAAAAGCACTGTTCATTATGGCACTCGAATAGTTTTCGATAATGAAGATTATTTATATTTTTCAATAGGAGATCGAGGAGAAAGAAAACAAGCACAATTATTAACATTTCCAAATGGTAAAATCCATAGACTTCATGATGATGGGTCAATACCAGCCGATAATCCATTCATTAATCAAGTAGGTGCTATAAAATCAATATGGACGTATGGGAATAGAAACCCACAAGGTCTTGCTATAAATTTAAAATCTTCTTATCTATTTGAAACGGAGCATGGACCCAAAGGCGGTGATGAACTTAATATTCTAAAACAAGGAAGTAATTATGGGTGGCCAGAAATAACATATGGTAAAAACTACACTGGTACAAAAATAACAAAGATCACTCACAAAGAAGGTATGGAACAACCAATAATTCATTGGACTCCCTCGATTGCAGTCTGCGGTATAGATTTTTATGATGGTAAAGCATTTAAAAACTGGGAAGATAACTTGCTGGTTACTTCTCTAAAATTTGAGAATCTTTACAGATTAGAAATAATTAATAATAAAGTGTTAGACCAAGAAATGATTTATTCTGCTGGCAGCAGAATAAGAGATGTTGAAACTGGACCGGATGGCTGGATTTATTTAGCGATTGAAGATCCAGGAAGAATTATCAGGCTAAAGCCACAAAAAAAATAACTACCAATATTCACCAATGAAAGTATTCCAGTTTTGTTTCATTTGATTTGGCACTGGAAAAGAGTAGTCATGTAAGACACATTTAACCTTACTTCCTTCCGATATTTTTTCCATCTGCCCTCGAGTCACCAGATAAGACAATACTTCTACAGCTTCATTACCCTTCTTTAGTCTATTTGATTCTCGCTTTGAGCTCATTTTTATTTCTTCATTATTTACAAAAAATGATAGCGTCTGCCCATCTGGAATTAAAAGCTGTTCTGTCCCATAGTACGATACTCTCAAATAAGGGACTTTTAATGAAGATATAACAATATCCATATCGACCGATATTTTTTCATCTGGTATAAAGAAACCATTCGATTTCTGTCGAATCATAAAAGTTCCAGTATAACGATTTTCTTTCTTTAAAACCCTGTAATCATTTTTTGCATATTGTACAGGTCTATATTCTGCAATCTCTCTATTAAAAAGAGAAGAGCAAGACATAAAAATGATAACGAAAATGCTAAAAAAGAGTATTCTTTTAATTGTAGTAACCTCTAAAAACAATTGAAAATATAGTTATGCGATTAGATTTAATATGATAATCTAGCATTAATAAATTAAAAACTAAATGAGTTCATTGAATCTTTCTTAGGTCTTAAAAGAATTAAGATAATTGTAGTGTTCCAAGCACTCTTTGAAGATGTCAATATGCTCTTTGTTAAGATCTTGAGAAGGCTCTTTATAATCCATAAACCCATCTGAATTAATAACATTTTTATACCAATGTGAAGACCACACACCATCAGAGGATCTATTGCCTTTTGGCCACTTAAGCATTTTCATTGAAAAATCAATTTCAAGCTCATTACACAACTTTTGTAGGACTATTTTTGGTGAATTTAGAATATCTTTTGAATCAAAAACTGATGGAGTGGAACCTGTTATTTTTCTTATTTTTTTGAAAAGGTTAATTTGCTGTTCATAACCTAAATCATAAGCGCTGTTAATATTATTTTTTTTCGCATAGCTAATTATAACTTCTTTTGGATGTCGAATTAGAAAACAGTTTTTAAAATCTTTAACCCAATCTATATCATTATAAGAAAGAATATGGTGAACCATATGTTTTTGATACCAAATTGATTTATTTTCTGGCAAATCACTTGCGATTAACTCAACTACTTCATTCCAATTTTTACTTTGTGATCTTAACACTTCATCCTTGCAGGGATGATCAAAACCTGTTTCATTTAGATAATAAGCATAAAATGGCTCATCAATCACAATCGTGTCTTTACGGTTTTCAAAAGATCTCATCATTGCAGTAGAAATATTTCTTGGCCCAGACCACATTGCTATTCTTGTTTTATCTATCATAACTGAACTACTTTATCTACATGATTTCGATACAAGTTCGATAATCGTTTTGTAATACCTCCTTTCTTAAAACTAATTCCATCAATTTCAACTACCGGTATTATTCCAGCAAATGTTCCGGTAACAAAAGCTTCATCTGCTTTAAGTACTTCCTCTATTGAAAAATCTTTTTGAAATACTATAATACCATTATCTCTACACAGCTTGATAACTGATCCTCTAGTGACACCATTTAAACAAAATTCACCAGAGGATGTCCAGACTTCATTGTTTGTGACAATAAAAAAATTTGTGGAGTTACAAGTAGAAACAAATCCATTCGGGTCAGACATTAGCCCTTCGTCTACACCAAGGTTCTCAGCTTCAATACAAGCACTAATACAATTCATTTTACTTAAAGAATTTATTTTAGGGTCTTGAACGGTGAAATCTCTGCGTGTCTTAACTGATGCTAATCTTATCCCTTTGTCAAACGTCTCTTCATTAGGCTTTTTATATTCTGGTATAATAACAATTGTCGGTTCACTTACAGTTACTTTTGGATGTTGATAAGGCGTACTTTTTAATCCCCTAGAGACAATTAACCTAATATGGGTGTCAGAAGTCATACCATTTTTTTTCAATGTACCTAGAATGGCAGCTTTAATTTCCTCTTTATTCAAATGGATTTTCATAGCAATCGAACTCGCTCCATCAAATAGACGATCGATATGATTATTAAAATGAATTAATCTATTATTATGAAGGCGTATTCCTTCCCACACACCGTCTCCCAATAAAAACCCACTATCAAAAACTGATATCTTTGCTTCAGATCTGTGGAAAAACTCACCGCTTATGTATATGAAGATATCTTTATTACGTTTATCATTGATATAGTCATGAGTTGATGCCATCATAGCTCCCTATTTAAATTTTGTTTGTCTAAGTCTTTCGAATAAAATTGCAGAAACTGCTGCAGATACATTAAGTGAATTTGAACTTCCTTGCATTGGTATTTCTCCTAAAAAATCACAATGGTCAATAACTTTTTTTCGAATACCTTTACCTTCACTGCCAACAACAATTGCAGTATTTCCAGAATAATCTAACTTATCCCATGATTTTGCACCAATGCTGTTCTCAATCCCAATAACCCAAAAATCATTTTTTTTAAGTTCTAAAATTGCTGAAGAAATATTCGTAACCTCATAAAGAGGCATATTTACGAAAGCTCCTTGACTAATATTAATAACCGTATTTGAAATCTGAAAAGAATTGTGCGATGGGAAAATAATACCATTTATGCCCGCACACTCTGCTGTTCTAATAATTTGACCTGCATTTTGGGGATCTTCAATTCTATCTAATATCAATAAACATGAATCAGTTTTTGTTTTATCAAAGTCACTAAGACTCTCAATTAAAGGCCCTCTAAATGATACAACTATTCCCTGAGATCTGAGATTGTCAAATCTTTTATAAAAATCATTTTTTTTTAGAAAAGTTATTGAATCATGATGTTTTTGAAAATCAATTCTATCAGAAAAAACACTTTTTTTATCCTCAAGAATATAGATACTTATTATCTCATAACTAGATTGATTCAATAGAGGAAAACAATTGTTGTATCCATAAACTTGAAAAATATTTTTGATCTTATTATTTTTTTTTGACATGTATTATAAGATGTAAATTAATATTACATTAATCTTTAATTAAACAATTATAATAGTACAGAAATTAGTCTCAAATACATAATTTCTGTACCTTACATCTGGGCCCATAGCTCAATTGGTTAGAGCAGCGGACTCATAATCCGTTGGTTCGGGGTTCGAGTCCCTGTGGGCCCACATAAAAAATAATTAAGTAGGTGACTATGAAAAAACTATATTTTATATCTATAATTCTAGGATACGCTTTTTCCATGAATTCTACTATTACATTTTATGACGGCACGACATTAAAAGGCGACCTTTCTTCATCTGATAAAAGACATGTTTTTATCATTCCTGAAGGGCTTGCTGTGCAAGAAAAAATACCCGTAGTTGACATAGATAACCTTTCCCTTGAAAATGGTATTATTCTAGTAGAAAATGGGCTAGCAAAACAGACTTATATTGATGGGAAATTTTCAGTAATTCAAAGAAATGATAATGAAAACTTTTCTTTAGAGGACAACAACGATGTGGACTATGAAAATTTAGGTAATCTTGACTACTTTTCATTATCAGGCTTTTACGGCATCCCTGTTTATTACAGACCAAGCCTTCAAGATGATGAAGGGAGTAACCCAGCTTCATTACCCACATTAGGTTTTGGTTTTTCACTTCCGTTTATTTCAATTGGCCCTATAAATATGTCAGTCGGAGGTCGATTAATTACTTTCGGGTTTGACAAAGAATTTGGCACAATCGAGGAATCTAAAAAAATTAAATCAATCACAATCGCGGCGCTCTTGAAGACAGATTTACAACCGATACTAAATTTTTTGGGAGATAATATTCATCCAATTTTAGAAAGTGGAATAACATATTCTCTAGGTTGGGATGAGAATTATTCTGGTGGCCTAGGTATAGTTGTTGGTGGGTCATTAGATTACTGGTTTGGAGACTCCCCAATTGGTGTACGCTTATTTGGAAATGGTTATATGATTCCTGACCCAAACAAATCTCTAACTGGGTTTGGAAATATTGGTGCATCTATTATGCTTTCTCTAAAAAGAAGCAACTAACTTTTTTGATTTTAAAAAAATACTTAATGTTTTTGTTGTCAGGTGTTTTATTCTCGCAAACACTGTATCAAGGATCACTTGATTTTTCTTATAATGGTTCAGAAACAGGAACTTTTTCAACTTCACTACAAGATTCAACAAGTTTTGGCGGCGCCTTAAATATCTCATTAAATGATTCTTCCTCATTTTTGATGATGGGAATTACACAACGAGATGAAAATATTTTTGATTTATTTTTAACTGTTCTAGAAGACACGACTTTCCCAATACAGCCTAGAGTTTGGTCCTGGGATATAAGCATTGCTGATATAGCTAATATCATAGACGATCCGCTTAGTCTATCTACACTTTCTGTTTTTGTACCTGACCTTGATTCAAATTTTGCAAATCAATGGCTTACATTTTTTACTGATTCATCAAATGCTAGCGATTCTTTATCTCTTGAGAGCCTGTCATCTTTTTTTGTAGAAAACTTAATCGATGACGCTTATATAGCTACACAAGGGAATATCCAAATAAATGAGGTGAACGAACAAACTATTGCTGGAAACTTTAGTTTCACAATGTGGAAGCCTTTATTTTCATTCACTAATATAAATAGTGGGCTATTCAATTTTAGTCCAGTTAATTTAGAGAATTTGTCAACATCAACGATTATTAACAACTTGCCTAAAACATTTTCTATGCAGGAAGCTTATCCGAACCCCTTTAATCCTGAAATAAAAATTCCTTTTGAAACCTCAGTCGGACAAACCGTGAAAATTTCTGTTTTTGATATTAATGGAAAACTAATAAAAAACTTATACGATAGCTATTGGAGTCCCGGAAAGCACTCAATTAAATTTTCCGATAATAAACTAACCAGTGGTATATATTTTGTGACCTTCCGCCATAAAAAAGGATTTGAGACTCAAAAAATTACTTTGATTAAATAGATGAACCCTGATAAAAATAAACTACTAATTCATGAACAGATAAATGATTTGATGCTTTTTAAATGGGCAGATGGATTAGAAGGATATATAAAACTAAAAACACTTAGAGAGAAATGTCCTTGCGCAACTTGCGAAGGAGAAAAAGATGTATTTGGGAATGTTTATAAAGGTGAGGTAAAACCTAGTTCAGAAAAAAGCTTTCTATTAAGTGGTTTACAGCCAGTAGGATATTATGCTTTAAGACCTTTCTGGCAAGATGGACACCATACTGGCATTTATTCGTTTGAAATATTACGTGCTTTATGTGAAAATCAAGATGACAATTAATAAAAGATATTGCTTAAAATGAAAATCGTATTCTCACTAGCTTTATTTCTACTATTTTGTTGCGCTAACGAAAAATCAATTGAGGTTTCACCTATTATGTTAAAGATTGATGGCCCCATGAAAAACAGCGACGAAGAGATTTCTGGAATGGATTGGTATTATGATAATCTAATATTATTACCCGAGAACTTAAATGGATATGCTTTTGCTATAAAAAAAACAGAAATTGATTCAAGAATTGACAAAAGCGATACTACCGCAATTAAACCACAGAAAATAAAATTTAATACTCCAAATTATAAAAATACTATCCCTGGTTTCGATTCATTCGAAGCTATTGCTTTTAGAGGATATGAGGTTTATGTAACTATTGAAATAAAGTTTGATAATAGTATGAGTTGTTTGTTAGCTCGAGGACATATAGATAATAGAAGTTTAGAAATCACAATCCCTGAACAAACGTTAACTACTTTAGATGTTCCCAGCTATGTTGATAATATGTCTTTTGAATCTCTTGTACTAAATAAGGATAGAATTATTGCCTTATTTGAGGCTAACGGAGATAGCTTAGTAGACAACCCTTATGCTTTATCAATCAATTTATCTGGAAAAGATATCAATAAACACAAAATGTCTTCAATTAATTATAGAATTGCAGATGCAACTAAAGTAGATGATAAAAACCGATTCTGGGCGATTAATTATTTTTTTCCTGGTGATAAAAAAACTTTAAAACCTAGTACTGATATTTTATCTGCAAGATATGGGAATGGCCTAACTCACAGCCTTTCTCGAAGAGTAGAAAGATTAATTGAATATAAAATTGAAAATAACAAAGTAGTCTTAACAAAATCGCCTCCTATCGAAATTAAGCTAGAGGGTAAGAAGACTTCAAGAAAATGGGAAGCTATTGCAAGATATGAAAATAAAGGCTTTCTTTTAGCTACAGATAAATATCCTAAACCTTATACTCTTTTCGCTTATATCCCTTTTAACTAAAGCAAGCTAAGTAGAGTGCTTATAGTATTATCGAATGATTATAAAGTAACAAAATAATTCATTTAGAATTACCCTGTTTCGCTACAGATTCTATTTTTTCTATAATATCATCTTGGTTACCCAGATAATAATTTTTAATTGGCTCCAAGTTTTGATCTAATTCATAGACTAATGGGATTCCTGTCGGAATATTCAAGCTAATTATTTTCTGATCTGAAATCTTATCTAAGTGTTTTACTAATGCGCGTAAAGAATTTCCATGAGCTACAATCATAACTTTTTTCCCTTCTTTTATTTTTGGACTTATTGTTTTTTCCCAAAAAGGTAAAAATCTTTCCACAGTATCCTTTAAACATTCACTTGAAGGTAAAAGGCTTTTATCTAAGCTTTCATATTTCTTATCAAACTTTGGATGCCTTTCGTCATCAGAACTAAGATCTGGAGGACTGATATCATAACTTCGCCTCCATATTAATACCTGTTCATCTCCATATTTTTTTGCAGTCTCTAACTTGTTTAGTCCTTGCAAAGATCCATAGTGACGCTCATTTAATCTCCAATCATAAAATATCTTAGGCTTATTATTATTAAAGTTGGATAAGCATATATTCATCGTATTTACTGCTCTTTTTAAAACGGACGTGAAAACTAAATCAAGTTTTATATTTTCTTTTCCTATTAATTCACCTGCTTTTTTAGCCTCGGATTCTCCTTTTTTTGTTAATCCTATATCTGTCCACCCCGTGAATTTATTTTCTAAGTTCCACTTACTTTCACCATGTCTTAATAAAACTAGTTTCATCCTTTAATCCCTCTATTATAAAAACTTTATTCTTTCGGTTCTGCTCTATTTAATATTTTGTCTAATTTTATTCCAACCCCAATGCCATAACTTAACCAACCTGTAAAAATTTCTTCATTTGGCAGTCCATACAATTTTCCATATGTACTTAGATAAATTGGCATACTTTTAATATTATAATCAAAATGAAACGATGTCAAAACTCCAAAACCACTATCATAGGACCCAACATGAAAACTATAGTATTTTTTTAAGTTATTCTCTTTAAAACCAAATAATTTATCTAAATTTATATTGATACCAAAAAAATAGGCGTGGTTACCAAGAGTTGGATCATTATTTTTTTTAGGTGTAAAAGTATAATTTAAATATGATAAAATAAATCTTATTTCTGATTTACCAAGTTTTAAAAAAAATGGCGTCCTTATTGTTATGTCATTAAAAGTTTTAGGATCTAAATAAGATTCTAAAATTGTTGTGTCAATTATTGTCGGATTATCATTAGAAATAAGTAACTCTGAACTAGTTAATAATTTTTTAGCCATACTAAAAAATAAAGCTTCTTCATCTAAACGATCTTTATAAGGTTTTAATAAGTCTGGATTAATATCACCCACATTTGTTCCTAAAGAAATCCCGAAACTACTCCAAGCTGTGTTTTTACCCGGTATTATTTCATCAAAAGCGATTATGGATTGAGCATAAATACCTAAGTAGATTCGACTAGGTATAAAATGATACCCAAAAGAACTGCTCAATGATAATCCATACCCATTAGAAAGCATTCCACCTCCTATCCTTAATGCCGCTTCCATATTTTGAGGAATCCATTTAAAATTTTTATTTAAATCATATTGTGCTGCTGCAAACGCGCCAATGCCACTAATAGACCCAGTTGAGTCTTTAATAGAAATTTCGTAAGAAACTACCTCCATGCCTAGACTATATTTTTTCCCTTTGATAATCATATTTCCCCTTGGTGCAAAGAAAAAGCCAAACGTTGGTTTTGATAATTTCGGATTTAAAGAGGAGTCACTAAATAGGGGTATCCCATACCACAGGCTAGTTAAAACAGGACTTATATACGTCGTTATAGTATCTGTTTTAATTTCTATGTTCTCAACGATTAGAACTGTATCTGGCTTCCATTCAAAATTGTAAGAAAATTGGTCAGGATATGAGAGCTGAATGATTCTACTACCTATTTCTTTCCCTTCATCATCAAGCCTAGTTATTACTGTTTCTTCTTTAGATAACGAAACATCAAATTTGATTACACTTTCTAAGTCATTTTTAGAATTTTTAAAGTGGATTTCTCTTAACCATTCTCCATTCTCCATGAAAAGAACATGCCTACCAACCAATGTACTATCTGACCTAAAATATGATGATTGTATTGTTTCCATAGATAAAATCGAATCAGATCTTTGCGTATAATGAAATCTATAAAAATACAATCTTATTCCATTCTCATCATATATATCATATCGTAGGGGCCTTCCATCTTTTTTGCTTTTCACTTTAGCTCTCCATCCAGGCTTCACTTCACTTAGCTTATGTGAAAATAACAAACTATCTAGCCTAGTTATTTCACCAGTTTGATGGAATTCAATCTGGTATTCTGATCTAGTCCCTTTTCGATTCCAAACAAGGTGCCAAGAATCAATTTTCTCATTTTTAGAACTGTACTTAACTACAGTTTTGATTTTTCCCTGCTTACTCTTTAGCACTTCAAAATATGGCACTGAGATGAAAAAATCACGACTATTTTTATTATCTAATTTCCTCCTATATGGATTCCAATAGGCGTAATAGAGTGCCTTAACCCGAACAGACTGTTTAGATGCATTACTCTTATCTTTTGTTTGAGCAAAAACTATACTTTGAATCGATAAAATAAGAGCGATTAATAACAGCCATAGAAAAGGTTTCTTCTTTATGCTACCCCCCAACTTGTGAGTACAATTAATAAGAAAAATAAACTGAATCCAATCCAGCTACCAGCAGTGATACTTTTTTGAAATGCCAAAACATCTTGATCCAGACTCTGATAGTTAAGTACTATTTCTTGCTCTTTACCTTCTTCAACATACACATCTAAAACTCCCATCCTTAGTATATTATCCATCATTTTTTCTTTTGGAGATTGAGGTTGAGGAGTAAGCGCTGGATCGGTAGGAAAGTAACCAACTTGATGCCACCCCGGAAGCACATCGACTGCATATTCTAACGGCGTTTTCCCAACAAGTTGATTATTAACATATATCGGTAAATCTTTTGTGTCACATAAAATTCTTATACTTGAACGCTCTCTAACTTCTTTCCAATTTTTAGGATGCCGCCAACGATCTTTCATTACGTCAAAAGTATCTGGTAATTCTTCAACAATAAAAGATTGGACTAACCCCCCTTCATCTTTTTCCTCTTCTTGATCTTTACCATAGTTTAAAATAACTAAAAGGTTTTTATCTTTTGAATGACGAATTAATTGATAAGAATCTATTTTTTTTGCGGTATTAAAAATAATCTGAACCGAACTAGCTGTATTTGTGGATTCAACAGAAAGAAGAGGATACTTATGTTCATCAGAAATCACATTAGTTGTATTTAATGAAACATTGAATAAACTTAATGTGAAATAATTATCACGATCAATCCAGCCAGAGACATCGTCTCTATCAATTATTTCATCAAAAATAATTGAAGTCTCTACTTTTTCGGGATCAGATATAATATCAATATACACAATACTTGAATTGAACTGCCCGCTTAAGCCGGTAATAAATAAAATGTAAAAAAATAATTTATGAGACCCAATGGAAATCAAAAAATTCTGAAACACTTTATCCAGGATCTTCTTCAATTAAAAATTTAAAAGTCACTTTTTGAGTTCGGCCTTTAGTAACAAAAACATCTCTAAAGTCTGGGGTCGGGATTCCAGATTTGTTGAATTTTTTTGCTCCAGGTACGTCAATTCTTATTCTATGCCACCCTGCAGAAACAGGCAACCTTTTTGTTAAAGGTATCTTTCCAACTCTGCGACCATCAAGATATACATTTACACCTGTAAGGTTACAGCCTATTTTAAGATACGTTTTTCTATTGGATAGATTAGGCTCAATTGCATAAGCTGCCAAATCTTGTGAACTATTTTTTATTACAACCCTGGTATTATTTTTTTCTTTAATTCTTTTAGTTTTTTTACTTTCTTTTTCTTTTTCTTCTTTTATATTTGCTTTTTTCTTTCTTTTCTGGATATCGCTTTTTAAAGCAGTCAACTTTTTTTCTGAACTACTTTTATAAATATCGTTTTTAGTGGTTACTTCTTTATCTGTTTGGATAACTTCGTTTTTTAGAGAATCAGAACTTATTAAATTATTTAGTTTCGGCAATGATGGACCATACGCGGGTTCTTTTTTTGCTGATAAATTACTTCCAGACCAGTGCTTTTCCCAAATATCTGTTTTATTTTTAATTTTTTTATCTTCTACTATATCAACTTCATCCTCCGTGCTATACCAATTATTATGCCATACAAAATATTTTTCAGGGCCATAGTTTTCGCGAGCATTAACGAAGGAGTCGTAGAAAGGTTTGCGATGCGTATTTTGATCAATCAATGAAAATATTTTGTTACTATTTTCATTTTCAGATTTTTCAATATCTGCAATGTTATCTCCATCTAGTTTATGCCATAGGTGTATCAAAAATACTCTGTTTGAAGGTGAGTGAAATATTTCAAAATCAGAAATATAATTTTCCATAAGAAAACCTATTTGAACAGACTCAGGGTTTTGAATACCTTCAATTTCTAAAATAGGAGAGCTTGATTTTAGAGTTTCTAAAACATTTTCAGCAAAAACAGATTTATTTATGGTTAAATAAAACCAATTTTCTTGCCCTACCCACCCAGCGATATCATCAACTTTTGGTACGTTACTAACCACTATCCTTATAAGTACACCATTTGTTTTTTCATGATGAGTAACGAGTTGAACTTGGTGAGCATTCATATTCCCTAGCAAAGTAGAAAATATCAAAAAAAACATCCATTGTCTCATAGGCGGTACTCGATAAGTTCTTTTTGAAGTTTCATTACTTCTTTTAATTCTTTGGATGTGCCTTCTCCTGATTTTTCATTGGCTTGAATAACAAATCTAAGATTATCAATTCTGTTTTTGACAGAAACTGATTTAATTGTTTTAATACAGTCTGTAACAGCTTTCTCAGAATATTCTTCTTCTTTGCCTTCTATTAAAAGTTGTGAGATAAATTCACGTTCTTTTTTTTCTGGAAAATGTTCTACAAGTTTAGAATTTTCAATTGTTTCATCATTAAGTATTTTACTTATAATCTTAATAAGTAACTCATGAGAAAACAATTCAAGACCAATGTTTTTTTTAAACTCTTTTCTAGCTTCAAGATTTGAATTAATCATAATTTTAATTAATTCTAACTCTGCTCTTTGTAATTTAGTTTTGAACTTAAACAAATTATTCTCAACATTAACAATTTCTGAATTATTATAGTTTCTTTTCAAGTTAAGTATTTGCAACAATTCTATTTCATGCATTCTCATTTTTTCTGAAAGGTTTCTAATTATTTCATTTTTAATGATTGAATCGTTTATAGTTTTAATATTGCCTATTATTTCATGTAGATAGTCCCTTTTTTGAACGCCTCTAAGTTTTTTTGCATTATAAAACTCAAGGTGAAAATCAAGAAACTCCATTGGGCTTTTTATTGCTTTTTTTAAAGAATCAAACCCTTTTTTTAAAAGCCAATCATCTGGATCCAATTTATCTGGAGGTCTAACAACATAAGCCTCTACGCCAAACTGAAGTAGGATAAACCCTGCACGTAAAACCGCATTTGCGCCAGCCGAATCACCATCATAAAGTAAAATAGCTTTTTTGACATGTTTAGATATCAAGTTAGCATGATTTTTTGTTAACGAAGTTCCGGATACTGAAACTACTGGCTTTATTCCAGCTTGGTACAATTGTAGAAGGTCCATATACCCTTCTACAAGGATAGCATAACCTG
>TARA_B110000914_G_C15521408_1_pt1 | contig 13193 bp, 10 predicted proteins | sample TARA_B110000914 | Tara Oceans TARA_B110000914 (sample SAMEA4397983) | marine metagenome | biome: Polar Biome; feature: [MES] marine water layer (ENVO:01000295) within the mesopelagic zone...; material: water (ENVO:00002006), including particulate matter (ENVO:01000060) such as......
ACAGGCATTCAAAGACGGCGCCGACTATATTGTTATTGGTCGGCCTATCCGTAACGCTGCCGACCCGAAAGCGGCAGCCGAGGCAGTTCAGAAAACTATTGCGGCAGTTTTCAGTTAGTCGCTACCGGCATTCAGCAGCGGTTCAAGCACAACCCAGGTGTTTTGTAGCAGCAGAGGTTGCGCACCGACGGTGGGGTGAATGTTATCCCCTTGCATCATTGCCGGGTTCAAGGCCACGTTCTCCATAAAGAACGGAATGATCGCCACATCTGTTTCTGCCGCAACATCAAAGAACAGAGCGGTGAACTCATCGGCGTAGCCCTTTCCGTAGTTCGGCGGTATTTGGATACCGGCCAAAATCACCCGAGCATTGGCCTCCTGTGATAACTGAATCATACGCAAAAGGTTCGCCCGTACGGTAGGAAGCGGATAAGCCCGAAGCCCATCGTTGCCGCCAAGTTCGATAATGACTATGTCAGGTTGATGTACTTTTAGCGCACGCGGCAATCGCTGTAACCCGCTGCTGGTTGTATCGCCGCTTATGCTGGCATTCACTACGCTATAGCCGTAATCTAATTCCATAAGTTTGTTTTGCAGTAGCGTGGTCCAGCTGTCGCTGATGTCCATGCGGTAACCCGCACTCAGGCTATCGCCGAGCACGAGTATTTTTGCGGGTTCGCTGGCACTAACAGGGTTTTGTAATAGCAGTGCAATTAATGCTGTCAGCAGGACCAACGAATTTTTTGCAGTATTTTTAATCAGAGTTTTGTAAGCCATGGCAGTAGCAATAGACACCAGTGTCGTCCTTAATGTTCAGAATCTGGGAATGCAGGTTAGCAGTCCCGAAGGTTCCTTAACAATACTTGAAAATGTCACCTTTGTTGTGTCTGAGGGCGAAATCGTCGCATTGGTCGGGCCATCGGGTGCGGGTAAAACCACATTGCTGGCCTTGCTGGCTGGCCTCGACCGGCCATCAACAGGCGATGTCGAACTGTGTGGTCATAGCCTCGCGGGCCTCACCGAAGACGGCCGTGCCATCTTGCGGGGTCAGCATGTGGGCTTTGTGTTTCAATCATTTCATCTGGTGTCCTCGTTAACGGCACTGGAAAACGTGATGTTGCCGCTGGAGTTAACCGACACTCCGGATGCCCGTGCGAATGCTACCGAAGCATTGGTCAGCGTTGGCTTAGGCTCACGCACGGGTCATTACCCAAAGCAGTTGTCCGGTGGTGAAAAGCAGCGGGTTGCGATTGCCCGAGCATTTGTGACGAGCCCTAAAGTTTTATTCGCCGATGAGCCTACCGGCAATCTTGATGCAGCAAGTGGCGACAAGGTTATTGATCTGTTGTTTGAAATGAACCGTAAGTCAGGTACAACGCTGGTTCTCGTTACTCACGATAAAGAGCTCGCTGCACGCTGTGACCGGGTGCTGACAATGGATGCCGGCCGGTTGGTTTCGTGAGAATTTTACTGTGAAGTCGCTGCAGTTCGCCTGGCGCAGTCTGCGCCGTGATTTTCGCGCCGGTGAGCTCAGTGTGCTGCTCGCCGCCATAGTTCTGGCAGTTGCCTCAATGACCGCCGTCGGCTTTTTCACCGATCGGGTTGGGCGCGCCGTGCGTGCTCAGGCAGCAGAATCGCTGGCCGCCGACATGGTGGTTCGGTCAACCGCCGAGATTTCTGCCGGTTATCTGGGCGAAGCTGAACGGCTTGGGCTGGAGGCCGTGAGCCAGTTTGGCTTTCCTTCAGTGGCACAGTCTGATTCGGGCAGCACTCTGGCTTTGGTGAGTGCAGTTTCGCCGGGGTATCCGCTGCGGGGCGATTTGCGGATTACCGATAAGCTGTTTGGTGAATCCAGAGTGGCTAGCGGTATACCGGGTCGTGGAGAGGCGTGGGCTGAACCTAGCCTGGTGGCCCGCATGGGCATTGCGGTGGGCGACACCATTCAGATTGGCTCGTCACAACTGCGCGTTACTCAGGTGCTCGAGTATCGCCCTGATCAGGAAATGGGCTTTCTCAGTATGGCGCCCGCGGTGCTGGTAAACCTTGAAGATGTTCCCGCAATGAATGTTGTTCAGGCTGGCAGTCGCGTGACCTATTCCCAGCTGTATGCTGGCGATGACGACGAGTTAATGCAGTTGCGCCAGTTTTTGAATAATGCAAAGACCGAGCAGGAACAGGTTCGTGGCGCTGAAGATGCCAGCGAACAGGTCACTCAGGCGATTGATCGCGCCCAGCGCTTTTTGACGCTGGCATCATTGGTAACCGTAATTCTGGCCGCTATAGCAACGGCTATGGCGGCACGTCGCTACTCGTTAAGGCATCTTGATACCGTCGCGTTGTTAAAAATCATGGGGGCGACCCAGAGCTTTATTCAAAATACGCTATTGCTGCAGTTGTTGCTTATTACGCTGATGACAGCAGTGCTAGGAACCCTGCTCGGTTATGGGGCTCAATATGTGCTGGCATGGATTCTTTCTGAGCTCATGAGTTTTGACCTGCCCCCCGCGAATTTGTTGTCGGGCGTTTTGGGCCTGTCGACAGCAGCAACGGTTGCGGTTGGGTTTGCGTTGCCGCATTTGTTGCCATTGAAAACAACGCCGCCCATGCGCGTGCTTAGGCAGGATTTACCACCGCCGGCACTGAGTGCCGGTCTGGTTTATCTGATAGCGCTGGCGGCATTAACCGCAATGATCTATTCCATCGTGCGCGACCTGAAGTTGCTGATGTATATCGTAGGCGGTTTGATGGCGATGAGCGTGCTGTCGTACGCGGCAGGTTCGGCGCTAGTGAGGAGTTTGACGCGGTTCCGCGGCGGTGTGGGTGTTGCCTGGCGCTACGGTCTTGCCAATATTGCCCGCCGCGGTCGCGAAAGCGTCGTGCAGGTAGTGGCTTTTGGCCTTGGCTTGATGGTGTTGTTGTTGCTGGGTGTGGTGCGTAATGACCTGCTAGAGGCTTGGCAGCAGAACCTGCCCGCCGACGCGCCTAATTACTTCATGGTGAATGTGCAGCCCGAAGATTGGCCGGGCATAGCCTCTTTGCTGGATGCAGGCCTGGGTGAAGTGCCAGAGTTTCTGCCACTAATTCGCGGTCGTGTGTCGAGCATAAAAGGTGTGCCGGTTGATGAATACACCATCAGCTCACCGGAAGCACGGCGGTTTGTCCGGCGTGAATCGAATATTACTTGGACCCCGGCTTTGCCAGAGTCCAATGAAATTCGCGCTGGTAAGTGGTGGGGTGAAAGTTATTCCGGCGACCCGCAGTTATCGATGGAGGCCGGTATGGCCGCGATGCTCGGGTTAACAATCGGCGATCCGGTGGGGATAAATATTGGTGGCGAAGAGTTTGTAGCAAAGCTGACAAGCACCCGCTTTGTTGAGTGGGATTCTTTGCAGCCAAATTTCTATTTAATTTTGTCACCGGGAGAAGTGCGTGAACTTCCGCAAACCTACCTTACCAGCTATTACGTCGCCCCCGAACAGCGTGAAACTATGCGCTTGTTGTTGCAGGAGTATCCGAATGTAACCTTGATCGATTTGGAGGCGGTGCTTCAACAGCTTCGCGGAGTTATCGACAAAGCGTCATTGGCGGTGCAGGCGGTGTTCGTATTTACCATATTGGCAGGTGTGCTTGTGTTGTTGGCTGCAGTGCAGGTTACCCGAGATGAGCGTCGTTTCGAGAGCGCCATTTTGCATACGCTGGGTGCCCGTCGGAAAGTCATTTTGCAGGGTATTATTGCCGAATTCGTTGCTCTGGGTGCTCTTGCTGGTCTGCTGGGCGCAATGGGTGCAAGTGGTATTGGTTACTTGTTGGCGGAAAACCTGTTTGATCTTGAATACCATTTTGATCCGCTGTTGTGGCTGTTTGGCTTGACCGCCGGAGCCATTATTGTCGGTGTGACCGGCACTCTGGCAACCCGCAAGGCCGTGAATGAACCGCCGGTTAAGGTATTGCGCAATGCCTGATGTTGCGGCTGCCGGGCGCATGGGCATGCGTTACTTTAGCTTGGCCAGCTTTAACAGCTCTGAACTTACAGTGACGCCATATTTTCTAATATTGTTCATCACTATTTCAAAACGCAGCTTATTGTCGTTTACGTAGAAAATGATAGCAGCATTTTTCTGTGATACCTGGTCTGAGCTGAGCACCACGATGCTGCCTTCTACCTGCGAGTTTTCGCTGGAAGGTGTCCTGTGAAAATAGGTTAAGTCGCAGTGTGTCGCATCTGACAGTCGGGAAACGTAAAGCTCGCGCTTTGAGTTAGCGCCAGGCTTAATGTTTATCAGACTTCTAAAGAATTGGTCGAATGGCGCTGAGTCTTGCAGACAAATATAGAGGGGCGTTAAGGGCTTGTCTTCTGGCGTATTTGGCCACTCGATAAAGGTTAAAAAGTTCAGAAGATAGGCTGCCTTTAATTTATCCTGTTTGCTGACAGCGTCATCAGCTGAAGCAGTTGACAAGACAATCGCAAGAACAAGTGTGGTTAGCAGCACTGAACATGTTTTGAGAGTCCAGGTCATTTTAGGGTTAGAACGGGCGTGAAAGCAGTATGGAGCTTTGCCAGTCCTCTTTAGTTTGAGGGCCGTTTAGGTTCTGGTAAAGAGGTTTGCCTATTTCTGCGGCCAGCCGGTAGCGATGCGACATGTGCCATACAATCCCTGCCTGAGCGCCTATCTTTATGCCACCATAGAGGTCAGGGTTGGTGATTGGTGCGGGATAGGGGTAGGCACCGGGAACCAATAGTGAGGTGTCAGCGCCGTGGATTGAGTCGCTGTACCGAGCTCCGAGGCCGATATAGGGCTTTAAAATCTTAGAAAAATTAAACTTGTAGCGCCCAGCCAGCGAGTAGTTATTGCCTAGCCTATAGCCCCGGCTGTTGGTGCCGCTGCGAATAGTTGCCGCGAGTGCGAGGCTAATATCGTGCTGCCCCTTTGCATGGTAGTTGATTTCGATGGGGACATCGTACGTTCCTGAGCCTAACTGCATGGTGTAGGGGAGCTGCTGGTCCCCAGGAGCTCTAGGTGTATCACCCTCCTCGTCGATAGAGCCCGTAGGAATGCTGAGTCCAACTGTAAGCCACCAATCCGATAGCGCCGAGTCAGATAATCTATAACTGGCTGATACCAGCATATCGCCCACACCCGAAGTCTTAATTTTAAAGGTGTTGTAATTAGGAATGATGCTTATGTGATCCGTCGACTGCTCGAGATACGGAACCGTAAGATGGGCTCGCCAGCTGTCGTTAAAGGCATAGCCCACGGAAAGCAAATAGGCGGTCTGGACGATTTTTCCTGGTACGACCGGGAAGTTTTTATCCGTTCTGAGTTCACCACTGTTTGGGCCGCTCCAAAGAACCTCATCGTCACTGACTCGATCGTCGCCATCAAGATAGCCTTTAAACTCGACCGACGACCGCTGAATCGCAACGCTCCATGGCGATTGATCTGGACTCGAGCTTCCGACTTCATTAATAGACTGCGCGAAGAGGTCAGTTAGGCTCATCTCGGCAAATTCAGAGGGTGTGCTCTGTGCAAAGCCGGAGCCGCTATAGATTAAACCCAGCGAAGTCAGAGCCCATAGCCCGTGTCTAAATTTCCCTAGGTTCATGTTGTGATCCTCTAAGTAGAGTTGACCCTGCTTTTTTTTGTAAACCTAGCCGAATAGAAAAACTCCTTAACCTGCTTGCATTTACGAAGCAGTTGGTTCTATGAGCAATGATTATTAGCCCTAATATATGCTAGATGTGGTGTTATTGAATCCGTATCATTACTTAGTTTCACCTATTTAAGTAATACCACGTATTTCGTTCTTCTTTACTTATTCTTATAGTAGCGGTGGTGTTATAGATATTTAGCCACTGCAGGGTGCGACAAGGTCATTATCGGGTTTTGGTCTTTTACAGGATAACGAATTGTTGCAGCAGCAGATTGCAAGGGTCAGTTTAAGCCAGAGGTTTTCCTCATCCTGCTTGTTAGTGTCTTACAGAATTTAGGAGTATTCGCATGAGTGAGGGCGAAGATAAATTGCTAGCCGGGTTGAAAGATGTGTCTGAGAGTGCGCTTCAGAATATGGCTAATGATGTGGTTCGCTGTTCAGAGCGTATGGACGGTATAACGCGGTTCTCAGGAGTTGTGGCCCATGATGTCAATAATTTATTGGCCATTATTTTAGGAAACCTTGAGTTGCTCGATTATGAGCTTATAGAAAACCCTAAGATTCGCACTCGCCTCGCCTCTATCCAGAAGGCATCGGAGCGCACGAGTGAGCTAACCAATCAGCTCCTCGGAATCTCTAGACGTCAGCCAAAAAGCACAGTCGTTACGAGTGTTAACGAGGAGCTTAAAAGAATACATCAGCTAATTCTGGCTGAGGTTCCTCCGAATGTGACACTGACCTTGACTCTTGAGGAGTCACTTCGGCTGACCGGCATTGATCCTGACGATTTTCAGCAGGCGCTGCTTAATCTGATTATTAATGCTTGCGAAGCAATGCCTGATGGCGGCGAGCTGTCATTAACAACAGCTAACGTAAACCTCTCTCGAGACTATTGCAGCCTTAACCCAGGCGTAAATCCTGGGGACTATGTGACAGTTTCAGTGATCGATACGGGATGCGGCATTGCTACAGATGTTCGTCCATTTGTGTTTGAGCCCTTTGTCTCTAGCAAAGATGAAACGAGGAGCTCCGGGTTGGGTTTGCCTCAGGTGTATGTATTCTGTCAGCGCTCAAATGGTCATGTTCGGCTGGAGTCCAGGCTTAATGTTGGCACAACGGCTCGCCTTTACCTGCCAGCGGCTTAGGAGTGCTCTAAGGCGGCGAATACTTTGGCGCGTAGTGATGCTGATTTGGACATCGTTTCCACCGATCATGAGGCCACGACGGCAGTTGATGAGCAGTGAGGTATCGTCGCAGAGGCGGATGTCACCAAAGACTTAGGTCGACGCCAGACTAAAGAGCGCCTAGCCGTGTTGACGACCACTGTGTTGGGATCGGTCGTGTATCTATTAAACGCAGTTACTAGGGTGTTTAGATTAAAACGTTTCGTCTAAAACCTTCGGTGGTCGAAAGCAGGCGCGAAATATTTTTTATCCTCTTGCCGCTATGCGGCGGAGAGCCCTGACTAAAGCTAATACCTATGAAGTGAGAGTAGCTAAAACTGAATGCTATTAGGCAGCTTAGATGCGTGACTTATTGCGCTGTTTTTTTTGCGGCCATAATGATAGCTTTTCGAAAGCTTAAAAACAGGCTGCGGAGATATGTCAGAAGAAGAGTTTGAACAGCAAGACTTAACTTTATCCCATAAAGTTAGTTTGTTCGCTATGTTTATTACGATGACAGTAGTTCTTGCTTCCACTGGGTTCGACGAATTTACCCAATATCGCCGCGCTGCTGCTGATGCCGAAGAGCAAATTCAGGTGCTTGGGAAAGTCACTGCATTCAGTATTGCCGCGCCGGCTATGTTTGGTGATGCTGTCGCTGCTAAGGGAGTATTAGATGCCCTGAGGGCGAATTCAACCGTCTTTAAAGCGCAGCTAATTATCGGCGAAGAAAAACCTCTCGCAGTATATCAGCGCACAAAGTCTGCCGAGGATGCCGACCTAAAACGCGTCACTATTCCGGTACAGTGGCAGCTTCAAGATGTAGGGCTCTTAGTACTAGATATCGATGTCTCCAAGCTTAACGATGGGTTGTGGCGTCAAATAAGGTTCTCTCTCTTTTTGACATTGACAGCGCTATTGTTGGCAGGCCTAGGCGTTTATTTGATGGTTAGTCTAGTGACAAAGCCTTTTCGACGTTTAGCAGATGTCGCCGAACGAATAGTCAGCGAGCAAGACTATAGCCTCCGTGCCATCGCCGTCTCGAGAGGCGATGAAGTGGGTTATTTAACACGTGCATTCAATAGTATGTTGGACAGCATAGAGTCCCAGAATGCGGATCTGCAAGACGCGCAGAAGATATTGCTCGGTAACGAACGGCGGCTCATGCTGGCCACCTCAGCAGCTGGGCTTGGCGTATGGGACTATGACCTGCGTGCAAAAACAATGTTGTGGGACAAAAAGATGTCCAGTATTTATGGCGTCAAATACAACCCCAATGGCCACAGAGATAGCGTATTTCTTGAGCGCCTGCATCCCGATGATCGCGATGAAATAATTGCCAAGTTTGAGGGCGTAAAAGAAGAGGGCGACGAGCTTTTCAGTGTCTTCCGGATAATATGCCCTGACGGCACTATTAAACACGTGAGGTCGAACGCTATGCTGCTGCGCGATACTGAAGGCAGGCCGGCGCGTATGATCGGCATTAGCCTTGACGACACCTCACGCGAGCTTACGGAAGCCGCATTGCAGAGTGCGGAGAAGCTCGCCCGGGAAAGGTTAGTTGAGTCCCATGTTGCAAACACGGAGTTATCATTTCAAAAACGAGCCCTCGATCAGCATGCGATAGTCAGTATTGCAAACGACAAAGGTGAAATCACATACGCTAATGAAAAGTTCTGCAGTATTTGCGGCTATTCTCGTACGGAGTTAATGGGAAAAGATAACCGATTGGTGATGAGCGATAAATATCCACCAGATTTCTTTGAGAATATACTGCGACAAATAATGGCAGGCGAAACTTGGTCTGGCGACATAGAGAACACAACAAAAACGGGTAACTCTTTCTGGGTCTCAGCCACCATCATTCCATCGGTGAATGCTGCCGGCGAAGTGATGAGCTACATTACTATCGGTACTGACATTACACAGATCAAGAGAGCCGAGACGGCATTGCGGCGATCACAAAAGATGGAGTCTGTCGGCGAATTAGCCGGTGGATTAGCCCACGATTTCAATAACCTTCTTGGAATAATTATTGGTAACCTTGATCTAATGAGCGATCAGGTTCATAGCAACCAAGACCTAAAAAATCGTCTTGAAGTCGCACAGACTGCAGCCCTTAGGGGCTCGATGCTGACGCGCAGTCTTCTCGATTTTGCACGCCAATCAGGCGGAGGTCATAGTCCGGTAGATGTTGGCACCATCATCAGTGGTTTTGAGGAGCTAATACGCAAATCCCTTACGGCAATGGTTTCATTAGAAACAAATTGGTCTGAGGGCCTGTTTCTTGTGGAGTTAAACCCTGCCGAGCTCGAAGATGCATTGATTAACTTGAGTCTGAATGCGCGCGATGCGATGCCAGATGGAGGCTCCCTAGCTATCAACGTACAGAATGTAATAATAGATGCCAACTATATTGATTCCGAGGTCAAACTTAAGCCCGGGGAATACTTAGAGGTCTCCGTGAGTGATACGGGGGTCGGTATGAGCAAAGAACTTTGTGAGAAGATTTTTGATCCCTTCTTCACGACTAAGGGGAAAGCGGAGGGTACGGGTCTGGGTTTGTCGATAGTCTATGGCTTTATTCAGCGAGCTAAGGGGCATGTATTTGTTTTTTCAGAATTAGGCAAGGGAACAGTATTCAAAATATACTTTCCTCGTTCCATGCAGGCAGTCGGTCAACAACAGAAAATTTTGAGGTCTGTTTCTTCGAAGCCTGTCGGCATTGAGACTATTCTAGTTGTTGACGATGAAGTAGAGCTTGCCATCATTGCACAGAGTGTTCTGGAAGAGCTTGGTTATACGGTGTTTTGTGCTAACAATGGAGATGCGGCCCTGGGTGTTCTCGAAAACAACCCCTCTATTGATTTGGTATTTTCTGACATTGTAATGCCAGGGGGAATGACCGGCCTGGATTTGGCGGCCCTCATCCCTAAATATTATCCGAGTGTAAAAATACTACTTACATCGGGGTTCTCCGGTGAAATAGATAGTCCAGAGTCGGAAACGGGAGCACCATACAAGATGATCAGAAAGCCCTATAGGGCTATGGAGCTAGCGAGGCGAGTAAGAGAAGCTCTGGACGATCGCATTTAGAGCTCGGTGTATTGCGCACTGAAACTCATTTAAAATTGATGATATTTTGTCCCAAATATCAGCTAGGGACGCTAGGTAAGGAGATTCCATCATGCTTGTCCCCCCAGAACTTGAAGGTATGACATGAGCAGTGACATTGTTACGCAGCCATTTTCTGCACCGCGGGTTTATCTCATAGATGATGAGCCCGACATTCTCGACATGCTTCGTGACGTTGTTGAACTGAGCGGTCTTGAGGCTCGTTGTTTTTTTGAAGCGGATGATTTCATTAAAGAGATTCACGGCTTCGATGGTAACAATATCCTCATACTCGACTTGCAGATGCCCAAGGTGGATGGCATAGAGGTCATTCGTCATCTCGCTAAGGTTAAGAATCCTCCCGAATTGATTCTGATCAGCGGGCAAGATTCCAGTGTGTTGAGCGGCGCTGAAAATCTAGCTTTAGCGCACGCACTAACAGTTCGTGGCACTCTTGAAAAACCTCTGTCGATTGCGCGCCTTCGCAGCCTGCTCGAACTGCAGACAGCGACTCCCAAAGAGCGATCGAAGGGAGATGTTAAATCGGCTGTCCGCGATTTTAGCGCTGAAGAAGTGAGGGAGGCCTTAGACCTTGATCAGTTTGTTTTGCACTATCAGCCCAAGGAAGAATTGGCACTAAGCGGCGCGTCAAAGTATTCGGCGGAGTGCCTGGTCCGATGGCAACACCCGACAGAAGGACTCGTTTATCCAGACCGTTTTATCGCACTGATCCAAAGACAGGGCTGGATGTCGGATTTAACCAGTATTGTGTTAAATCAGGCTGCTGCGCAACAGCGTAAGTGGCAGAAAGACGGTATGCGGATAAATTTATCAATCAATGTGTCGGCTAGCGACATCACCAGTCTGACTCTCCCAGAAACTATCTCAAGATTATTAGCCGATAATGAACTCGATGCGACAACAATTACCCTTGAGGTGACAGAAAGCGAATTGATGGGGGAGCTCACTGCATCGCTAGATGTTCTGACACGTTTGCGTCTAAAGGGTGTGTGTTTGTCTATTGATGACTTTGGTACCGGCTACTCGTCGCTGTTGCAATTGTTTCGAATGCCATTTTCTGAGCTGAAGATTGATCAAGGTTTTGTGGGTAAAATGGTTGGAGATATGGAAGCTCTGGCTATCGTCAAGGCCTGTATCTTGCTTGGCGAGCAATTTCATATGCGGGTCGTGGCAGAGGGGGTTGAAGATCAGGCGACAAGGACACTTTTGGCAGAATTAGGGTGTCAGTCCATACAGGGTTATTTGATCGCAAAACCTATGGCTGCCGACTATTTAATGGAGTGGCTGGTGCTTCAGTTGGAATCCGAAGGTGAGGTTAAAGACTAGTGTGAGCGGCTTTCGCGGCCAGCTACGCTCATATATTCCTTTACCATCAGATCCATTTTTACCAGTTCGGCTACTGAGGCGGCTTGCATCTTATCAAGAATTTTTGCGCGATGAATCTCAACAGTTCTGCTGCTGATATCGAGAATCAGAGCAATCATTTTATTTGATTTTCCAACAGTGATCCAGGTCATCACCTCACGTTCACGAGCAGTTAGCAGTTTTAGTCGTTGGTTGATATTGGAGAACTGCAATTGCTCATGACGGCGATGCACATCTATTTCCAGCGCCTTCCTGACACAACTTAGAATTACGTCTACCTTAGGTGGCTTTTCTATGAAATCCACAGCGCCGGCCTTCAGCATCTCGACAGCATTTGCAACGGTTGCATTTCCGGTCAGAAAAATCACTGGAGTCCTGTTGCCTCGCGCAATTATGGCCTCCATCAACTCAAGGCCATTGATGTCAGGCATCCCAATATCAAGCAGCAGGCATCCTGGGTTGTCCGGACTGTAGGTCAGCATGAATTCGCGGGGGGACGTGTAGGTTTTGACCTTAATATGCGCGCCTTCAAGGATGTCGCTGAGAACCTTGCAGATATCCGGTTCATCATCGATAACGTATACCGTTGGCTCGGTTGGCATAGCCTCTCCTTGATGTTATGGCCTAAATTATAGTCTCGACCTAGGCTCATGCACAGCATACAACGTTCGGGTGACAAGAGTCATCGCGCTCATCTGAATTGTCGTTTCAGGCAAGCCGATTGGTGGGTTCGCCCTTCTTGTACGCTCGAATATTGGCGACAATCTCATTGACTGTGCGCTGGCGCGATTCGATAGCTGCCCAGGCAATGTGCGGCGTAATCAGCAGGTTGGATAAGCGCTTTTCCAGCAGTGGGTCGCCGTCAACTGGGGGCTCGACTGGCAGTACATCGATACCGGCACCACCAATTTCTCCGGCTTTCAATGCATCCATGAGCGCCCGGCTGTCGACAAGTCCGCCACGGGATGTATTGATGAGCAGTGCGTCATCGGGCATCTTGTCGAGGGCCTCAGCATCGATCAGGTTTCGGGTGCTGTCTGTAAGTGGACAGTGCAAAGAGACAATGTCGGCCTGCGCTAAAAATTTGGCCCATGGCACTCGTGGTATAAAACTGTCATCGCTCTTTCGACCCGGCAGTTCGGCAGCGATAACCCGCATCCCGAAAGCTTCACCAACGTTGGCAACAGCGCGACCAAGCGCACCTGCACCGACAATGCCCAGGGTCTTACTGTGCAGCTCCCGGCTGCTAAGATTGAGCATGCAAAACTGCTCACTTTGTTGCCATTCACCTTTGGCGATGAGGTCTTGCCAGGCACCGGTGCGTTGAGTGAGATCCAGAATATATGAGAACACCTGCTGCACCACCGATGCCGTACAGTAGTTGCGGATGTTGCATACGGTAATGCCATGAGTCTTGGCTGCAGCCAGATCAATATTGTCGCAACCGGTTGCCGCCACACAGATAAGTTTGAGTTTTTCGGCCTTTAGTAATGCGGCTGAATTGAGGGGCACTTTATTTACGACAATAACTTCGACATTCTGAATTCGCTCAATAACCTGATCCGGTGTTGTAGCTGAATACAGTTTTATGTCGGGCAGTTCGTCTCTCAGCTTATTGACGTTGATGTCTTCGGGGCCGAGGGTGTTGAAGTCCAGAAAGGCTGATTGCATTAACTTTTGGTATCCATGGTTGTCGCAGGGATCAGCTCATCACTTGTATCAGCGCTGGTCTGATGCCAACTTGCCTGTTAAGCCTGTGCCCGACCGTAACCTATCGGTTAACTGGGCTCAACCAGCCGTCTGTAGGCCGCGTGCGATGCCATTAATGCTAGCAAGCAGTGCATCCAATAGGTTGCCGTTATTGCAGCCTTCGGCACG
>TARA_B110000914_G_scaffold153153_1_pt1 | contig 13009 bp, 10 predicted proteins | sample TARA_B110000914 | Tara Oceans TARA_B110000914 (sample SAMEA4397983) | marine metagenome | biome: Polar Biome; feature: [MES] marine water layer (ENVO:01000295) within the mesopelagic zone...; material: water (ENVO:00002006), including particulate matter (ENVO:01000060) such...
TTTTTTCATGTCCGCAAATTTATCGGATCGAAGAAAGCGTGAAATGACTTTGGGGTGCGAAAAAAGGCGACCTTGGTGGCCGCCTTTTTGAAAGGGATGAATGAGAACTTACGGGCGGATCTGCCAAATTTCGCAAACCTGGTTGGATGCATCATCGGGACCGAAGCGGTTGCCTTCGCCGAGATAGACGGCCTGAACAGCTTGTCCTTCTTTCTTGAGGTGGTTGACCATGGAGGCAACGCGAGTGGTGCGTTGGGAGGAGAGTTCTTCATTGGTCTTGGAGTCGCCGGAAGGGGAGGCGTAACCCACGACGAGGAAGAAAGTATTTGGGGCCGCTGCTGAGGCCATTTCCTTAATGTGGGTTTCATGCTCAAGGGCGATGTCTGAGCTTCCGGTTTTGAAAGTGATGGCTTCACCGACGCCGGCTTTCAATTGGGTATCGATCCGGGTGTAGGTTTGGAGGCGTGCTCGGTGATCTTCTGGTTCAATTCGCGTGAGTTCGCGGTAGAGAGCGACGGCCCGTGGCGAAAGGGCGTCCTTGGTCACGAAGAGTTTGGGCAACACGTTTTCATTCTGATGGATTCCATCACTCGGGAGAGCATTGTCTTTGCGAAGCTGATCGACCTCGGCCTTAAGCAAAGCATACGCGTTGGCATCGACCATTGTGCCTTCTTTGGCACGGAGTTGGTTTATCTCGGTTTGGAAGCCGTCGCGGTCGTTCTTGGCGAGGGCGAGTTGATCGCGAAGGGAATCGACTTGGGATTTACTGACCATGCCGTTGGCCGCCTGGCGGGCGGCATTGAGCTCGCTTTCCAAGCTGCGGGCACGGGTGGCATCGGCCTGGGTCTGACGAACTTGATTTTCGAGGTCGGTGACGCGATTGCTGAGGAGGCGGGCGTTTTCCTGGGCCGTTTGAAGCATGGCGGCGTCGCTGGCGGAAGCATTGACGAGGCGGGCGAGCGCTTCGGTGCCCGATTTGATCTGAGTGACGAGAGCGTCGGGGCTTTGGCCTACTCCGGGGACGCTGGCATAGCGGAGTGCTTCGTTGCGGCTCTTGCGATCTTCGAGATCCTTTTTGAGGGCAGCGATCTCCTTGTTTTCCGCTGGCTCTAGGTCCTTGTTCAGCTGCTGGCTGATCACGAGAAGGAGCAGGAGGAGCACGACGGCTCCCATGACGATTCCAATAATGAGATTTTGATTGGATGCCGGAGTGACGGTGGATGACTGGGCCTGAGGGTCTTCGTTTTCTTCTGACATGACGAGGTGTTCTTAGGTGCGGAGGCGGAGTTTGGAGGAAAAGGTGAAAAATGAAATTTAAAAGTCACGGATTAGAGGCGAGGGTATAGGAAATCAATTCGAATGAAATTTTTACTCCTTTTAGGTCTGCTACCAGTGTTGGGATCATTTCTTGTCCGGAAGTTCATGAGCAGCGGAATCTTACGCAGGGAGGGAGATGTGGAAGTTTCGCTCAGTGGGCAGGAATTGGTTGAGCGGGTGCTCAAGAAGGGGAAGGCGGAATCGGTGAATCTTCAGGTGAAGAAGCGTCCCTTCATGGTGCTAGGGCCTGAGAGATTGGTCCTTCCTCCGAGGTTGGCGGAATCGAAGCTGGCCCGTGATGTTGCGGAGGCGGGGCTTCTGGCAGGACTGGTGTTGATGGCCCGGCGGCAGGAGAAGGTGGTGGGTTGGCGAACATGGGCGGTGAAGTTTGGCTCGGCGATGCCGGCATTCACCACGATTGTGATGTTCTTCGCAATTGCGGTGCGGGCAATTACACCCGGGATGGCGATTGGAATCGTGGCGGCTTCGTTGGGACTGGCGACGATCTTTTTATGGCTGACGCTGCCGGTGGAACGGGCTGCCGCGAGCGCGGTCTCGGAGATGTTGGAAGAGACTCCGCTGGTTCTAAGAAAGTCGGAAGGAGAGAAACTGGCGAATCTGGTGAGGGCGAGTGTTTGGCGAAAGATCGTTCCGGGAGCGGTTGCCTGGATCGGCGGGAAGTAGTGATTTTTACTTTCCGAAGGTCACGACGACGGCGCGGTGGTCCGAGGCGTCGTTCCAGTTTTCGGGGTCGGCGATGTAGGAGTATTCCTTACTGACCTCAGGGTAAACGGAGGGGGAAACGAGGACCCAGTCGAAGCGCGAGTATTGTTGCTGATAGGACCAAAAATGGGTCCAGAGGTCGCCGCGGGAGTCTTTGGCAAAAACGTCGCCGATATAGTCCTTGGATCGATATTGCCCCATAAGGATGGAGAGGGGAGGAGTTTTGCGGGTGTCGTTCATGTCGCCGTAAACGACGATGCGGGCGTTAGGGTCCTTGGCAAGGATGGCATCACAATGTGAGCGGGCAAGGCGTGCTTCATTGAGGCGAATTTCGGCCTGATCGAGATCTTCCACTTCGCGTTTCGACTTGAGGTGGAGACCGACGAAGTGGGTGGGTCCATTTGGGAGGGCAATGGTGACATCGAGGATACCGCGTCCCATGAGGCGCTCGCGACCTTCGATCTGAAAGGGGAGGTTGTCCTGGGAGTTGTTGGCGGTGATGGGGAGGGCAGAAAGGATGGCAAGGCGGCGTGTTGTATCGCTTCCGCCGGCGTGGACGGTGTGTGGGAGATCAAGTCCCGCATCCTTGAGACGGGTTTGGAGGTCTTTGAGATCTTCGGGAGTGCCAATTTCGCAAATGCCGAGGATGTCGGGCTTTTCGTCGACGATGATTTCGACAAGAGCCTTGATTTCCTCAGGGTCCTTTGAAGTAAGTTTTTTAACGCCACCTTTCATATACCTAGTCATGGTGAGGTAGTTCTCGATGTTGTAAGCCATAAAGCGGATGCTGTTTGAATGGGCGGCTTTTGGCTCTCTTTCGGGAGGCTTGGGCGTGTCCTTGGGGGAAGGAGCCGCCGTTTCGGGAGTTTTGGGTTCCTCCGGTGAGGAGACGGGCTTTGGCTCGTCCTTGCAGGAGGTGCACAGGAAAAACGCTCCGAAAAGGATTCGCGGAGCGTTTTGGAAAAAGTGTTTTTTGAGGGACTTCATGAATCCTTTCTGGACTGCGTGCCTTCGGCTTTGATAGTTGCGCTTTCGTCTTTAGCCTTGCTGTCCTCGATGTCGGCCTCTTCTCCGCCTTTGCGGATTTCGTCTTCAAACTCTTCGCGGGCCTTACGGAACTCACCGACGCTCTTGCCGATTCCTCGGGCAAGTTGGGGGAGTTTCTTCGCTCCGAAAAGGAGAAGAAGGATGAGGAAAATAAGGATCATCTCTTGGGCTCCAAGAGTTCCGAGAAAAGCGATTGTTTGGTTCATGTCGAAAAGATATGGGGGAGATCCCCGGTAAGCAAGTGATGAAACGTAGGGGATGAAGATGACATTTCAGGAAATCTGACGTGCGAAATAGGAGATGGGGTGTTTTTGTGCGTTTGTGAAGTTACCGGTGCATGAGGTTGAGGAGAAAATCCGCGCGGCGGTGAGGCCGCAGCAGGGGCGGCTTTTGCTAAAAGCTCCGACGGGTTCGGGGAAGTCAACTGCCGTGCCTTCAATGGTTCGGGCCGAGATTGAGGGTCGGGTGATTGTGGTTCAGCCACGTCGGATTGCGGCACGATTGTTGGCGGATTTTGTAGCACGGATGATGGGGACATCACTGGGGAAAGGGGTGGGCTATGCCATTCGATTTGAGAGTAAATCGGGGCCGGAGACGGAGATTCTTTTTGTGACGGATGGAGTTTTGCAAAGAATGTTGCTCGATGATCCCGAATTGAAGGGTGTGGGAGCGGTGATTTTTGATGAATTTCACGAGCGAAGGCTTTCCTCGGATTTGTCGTTGGCGAGGGTGTTGGATTTGCAGGAAAGCATCCGGCCGGACCTGCGAGTGGTGGTGATGTCGGCAACCCTGGAAACGGGTGGGTTGAAGGACTATCTCGACCCCTGTGAGTTGGTCGAAGCAGGCGGGCGGCTTTTCCCGGTTGAAGTGGAGCATCGGGGGGAACGACCGGTGGGCCGCAGGGGGATGAACCGGCACGAAGAGGTATGGGACCGGGTTGCGACGGCGGTGAAAGCGGAGGCGAAGGAATTGGATGCGGGTGATCGGATTCTGGTGTTTTTGCCGGGGATGCATGAGATCCGAAAATCACAGAGTTTGCTCGAAAATGCTTCGGCGATGAACGGATGGGAGATTTTGCCACTTTATTCGGCATTGAGTCCGGCGGCCCAACAAGCGGCGATTCGTCTGGATGGGTCGAAGCGCGTAATTTTATCAACCAATGTGGCCGAGACCTCGGTCACAATCGAGGGGGTGAAGGTGGTGGTGGATTCGGGCCTCGTGCGGCAGGCGAGCTACGATGTGGCGCGTGGATTTGATTCCCTGCGGATCGAAAAAATCGCGCGGGCCTCGGCTGAGCAGAGGGCGGGACGTGCGGGGCGGACCGCGGCGGGGCGATGCGTGAGGTTGTGGAGCGAGAGTGATCATCGGGGGCGGTTGGAATTTGAAACGCCTGAGGTCCGGCGGGTGGATTTGGCGGAAGCGGTGCTCTTTTTGAAACGGCTCGGAGTTGTCCGGGTGGATGACTTTCGATGGCTCGATGCTCCCGAGGTGACAAGACGGAATGAAGCGGAGGACTTGTTGACGTGGCTGGGTGCTCTGGATCGCGAGGGGAGGTTGACGAAAATGGGGAGAGAGATGGCGCGATTGCCGATGCATCCACGTCTGGCTTCTCTCGTGCTCCACGGGCGGGAGTGTTTGGGCGAAGTGCTTTTTGTGGCGGCAGCGGTGCAGGGGGAGGGGCTTTTTAAGAAGGGGGATCGGGGAACGAAGTGGGCGGATTTTTTGGAAGGAGAACCGGGGTGGAAGAATGATTTCGCGGCCGAGTGGCTGGCGATGAGATCAGCGAAGGCGGCGGACTTTCGTCCCCGGGATTGCGATACGCTGGGAGTGTTGGCACGGGGGGCGAGGGAGACGTGGAAGAATTTTCAACAGATTGGCCGCCTGATGCAGAAGCGTGGAGTGAGGATCAAGGAACCGGATTTTCGCCAGCGCGGGGAAGCTTGCGCGAAGGCGATGCTGCTGGCGTTTGGGGACCGGTTGGCGGTGAGGCGGGATCAGGGGAGTGTGGTGTGCCACGTGGTGGGTGGTCGCAAAGGGAAGCTGCATTCCAAGTCGGTGGTGAAACATTCGCCCCTTTTCCTGGCTGCGGAGGTCATTGAAGTGGAGGGGCGGGAGCGGTCGGTGAGGCTTTCGCGCTGTGTTGAGATTGATGAAGATTGGATTCCTTCCGATGAGATCAGGGAGAGTGAAAATGTGATCTTCGACGAGATTGCCCGTCGGGTGGTCGCTGTCAAACAGCGGACATTTCGCGGGCTGGTTTTGGAGGAAAAAAGAGGAGGGGAAGTTGATCCGGATTTGGCAGGGGGATTGTTGGCGCAGCGGGTGATTGCGGGGGAGTTGATATTGAAAAAGTGGGACAACAAAGTGGAGCGATGGATTGCCCGTCTGGATTTTTTGAGTAAGGCGAGGCCTGAGTTGGAGCTTCCGGGATTTGATGAGGATGATCGCGAGTCGGCCATTTCGCAGATTTGCGCGGGGGCGACGACATTCAAGGAGGTCCGGGACCGGGATCCGTGGCGGACCTTGGACCAGTGGCTTTCGGCTCCACAAAAACAGGCGCTCGAGTCGTTTGCACCAGAGAAGATCACGTTATCGAACGGGGTCAATACGCGAGTCCTTTATGAATCAGGGAGCGAGCCTTGGTGTGAGGAAAAAGTGCAGCGACTCTATGGAGTGGAAGAGACTCCGGTGATTGCCAATGGGCACCCTTTGGTGGTGAAGATTTTGGCTCCGAACCAGCGACCGTGGCAGGTGACAACTGATATGCCAGGCTTTTGGGAACGGGGGTTTAAGCAGATGAAGAAAGATTTGGCGGGGCGGTATCCGAAGCACAACTGGAATGGAAGATGAGTGCGATTTTTGAATGCCTGACCCGTCGGGGGTTGAAAATGGGTGGATCCTGTGTGAGAAGGGTGTGTGAGTAATCCATTTCGCGAGGATCTCGTGTCTCGCAATCTTGCCGAGGCGTGTAGCGTTGTTATTTTTGGAGCGACCGGTGATTTGACGCATCGGAAGCTGATTCCTGCCCTTTATAATTTGGCGGGCGACGGCGAACTGCCGGCGGGGGTACAAATTTTGGGCTTTGCCCGTCGGGACTGGAGCGATGAATTTTTCCGCGAGGGTCTCGAGAAACTGAATCGCAAGGTGTCACGGACCGGACACGATGATGAGATTTGGGAAAGTTTGGCAGCGAACATCCATTATCATCAAAGTGAGTTTCAGGATGAAGATGGCTACCGTCAATTGGCGGAGCGACTTGATGAGATTGATCGAGAGCGGGGAGAAAAGGGGAACCGACTTTTCTACATTGCGAGCGCCCCGGAATTTTTTGACGACATTTTGCTGAACCTTAAGAAGGCGGGATTGAGCCAGGACAGGCCTGATGGCGAGGGGTGCTGGTCACGGGTGATTGTCGAAAAGCCCTTTGGCACAACTCTGGCGACGGCCCAACATTTGAACGAGGTGGTCAATGGCACCTTTCAGGAGAAGGATACTTATCGAATCGATCATTACCTGGGTAAAGAGACGGCGCAGAACATCATGGTTCTTCGGTTTGCGAACGCCATTTTTGAGCCCATGTGGAACAAGGAGCACATTGATCATATCCAAATTACGTGTGCCGAACATTTGGGCATGGAGGGCGGACGCGGGGGATACTACGACAAGGCGGGCGCTCTGCGCGACATGGTGCAAAACCACTTGTTACAGCTATTAAGTTTGGTGGCAATGGAGCCGCCGACCGATTTGACTGCTGACGGAGTGCGGGACGAAAAGGTCAAGGTGATCCGTTCGCTGCGGCAGTGGGACACGCCCGAGTTGGTTGCTGAAAATGTCATCCGTGGACAATACGTTGCTGGAAACATCAATGGTGAAGAAGTCCCCGGATACTGTGGAGAGGATCGCGTGAACTCGGAGTCGGAGACCGAAGCCTACGTGGCTTTGCGCTGCATGGTCGATACCTGGCGGTGGAGCGGAGTGCCTTTCTATGTGCGGATGGGCAAGCGGCTGCCGAAGAAGGCAACTGAGATTTCGATTCACTTCAAAGAAACACCGAGCGTTCTTTTTAATGCCATGCCCGGTGGGGTTCCGGCGGGGAATGTGCTGGTGATCCGAATTCAGCCGGACGAGGGAATTTCCCTGCGGATGAACTCGAAGCTCCCCGGGACAACACTGAGGATGGAGCCGGTGAAGATGGACTTTCATTACGCGAGCAGTTTCGGAACCAGTAGTCCAGAGGCCTACGAACGGCTGCTTCTTGATGCGATGGCGGGTGATGCCACTTTGTTTGCCCGGCGCGATGAGGTGGAGGAGGCCTGGCGCTTTATCGATAATATTGAGAATGTCTGGCACGAGAGTGACAATTCACCGCCGATGGTTGAATTTCCGGCTGGTTCGTGGGGTCCGCGGGAGGCCGATGAATTGCTCGCGAAGGATGGACGCACCTGGAGGAGGCTTTAAATGAGCGACGTGATTTCCACAGAAGGGCTGGGCCTGCCGGTCGAGGTTGGCGCGATTGATGGCGAACTTAAGAAGCTTTGGGAGGCGGACGAAGCGAGCACGAATGCTTCGTTGATGAACTTCCTCGTTTACACCGAGGATCCGAAGCAGCTGATCAAGAATTCGGAGACGATTCAGAAACTGACACGGGAGAATGCCTGCCGTGCGGTGCTGATCGCGATGGATCGGGAAGCGAAGAAGTCATCGCTGCAAGCATGGATTACCGCGCATTGTCATTTGGCTCATGGGAAGAAATCGATCTGTGCCGAGCAGATTTCTTTTTTACTGAGCGGCTACTCGATGGGACGGCTGCGGAATACGGTTTTCGCGCATCTCAACAGCGACCTGCCGCTGGTCTTTTGGTGGCAGGGGGACTTTTCTGATCTCTTTGAAGAGCGGCTCTATCGGCTGCTTGATCGGCTAATTTTTGATAGTGCCAGTTGGCGCGATCCGAAGGCAAGTTTTCGACGTCTCGTCAAAGCGCGGGAGGATACCAAGGGCGAGATAGTTACTCAGGATTTATCGTGGACTCGGAGTTATTTTTACCGTCTTGCGGTGGCGAGATTGTTTGACGACCCGAAAGCACAAAAATCCTTTTCGAAGCTCGAAGAGGTGAAGGTCAAAGCCCACCCCGACCATCGAATGGCGGCGCTTCTACTTCTTTCCTGGGTGATCACACGGTCGGGTTGGAAAGTGGAATCGGGTCAGGGAGATGAGTGGACGGCTTCTTCGAAGGAAGGGAGTCCGATCACCATCAACCTTGAATGGGATGAGGATGCCGCGCCCTTGGCAGAGCTTTCGATGTCTGCTCCGGGATGCAAGGTTCGGGTCAGCCGGGAGAAGGGAAATCCCCACCTTTGCCAATCGGTTTGTGCCGATGGTCATTGCGTGGACCTCAGCGGTCCGGCGGATTTCGATGACCCCGAGGGGTTGGTGGCGAGTCAACTTTCGCGCGGGGGAAAAAACTCGCTCTACCTCCATGTTCTGCCCCAGTTTCGAGAATTACTTGAGATGGGGGGCTAAAAAAAGTGGAGGAAAGGAAGTTGTTTTCTATTGCCAAGTCCCGTCACCGACTTTATCACCCGCCCGCAGCAATTGCTGTGAGGCTCATTAGCTCAGTTGGTAGAGCAGGGGATTGAAAATCCCTGTGTCCCTGGTTCGATTCCGGGATGAGCCACCACACCTTTTTAAAGCCCCGCGAGGGAGACATCGGGGCTCTCTCTCTGGGGGATTTGGAGTTTAGATCTGAAGGCTTGGGTTGATTGGCGATAACCGATAGAGTGTGTTCTGTGAAGATTACGGGGTTCTTTTGGTTGCTGGCCTTGTTATGGGCTGGTGCTGATGACGGGGTTTGGTGGTCGATGAGGGACCTGAAACGGCCGCCTTTACCTGCCGGGGCAGAAGAGAATGTTGTGGATCGTTTTGTGCGGGCGACGCAGCGGGAGGTGGGGCTTGAGAATTCAGCGCCAGCGGATCGCAGGACTTTGGCAAGGCGGTTGGCCTATAATTTGTGGGGAATGCCTTTGACGCTGGAGCGAGTTGAGGCCTTCGTGTTGGACGAGCGGCCGGAAGCCTATCGTGAACTGGTCGATGAATTGTTGGAGTCACCCAGATATGGCGAGCGATGGGCCCGGCATTGGATGGATGTGACACACTTTGGTGAGACCCATGGCTATGACAAAGACAAACCGAGGGAGAATGCCTGGCCTTACCGAGATTATTTGATCCGATCTTTTAACCAGGATAAGGAGTATGCCCGCTTTGTGAGAGAGCAGTTGGCGGGGGATGTGCTCTGGCACGGGACGGAAGACGGGATGGTGGCGCTGGGCTTTTTATCTTCGGGGCCATGGGATTTTATCGGTCACGCCGAGTTGCCCGAAGAGAAGATTGATGGGAAAGTGGCTCGTCATTTGGACCGGGATGACATGGTGACAGTGGCAATGAATACCTTTTGCTCTCTCACCGTGCAGTGTGCCCAGTGTCATGACCACAAGGTGGATCCAGTGACAATGGAAGATTACTATTCCCTGCAGGCGGTTTTCGCGGCCCTAGATCGGGCTGATCGGGAATACGATCTCGATCTGGAAGTGGCGGCGAAGAGGAAGTCGTTGAAGGACGAACGTGGGGAATTGGAGAGCAAGATCGGCGGGCAATCGAAGGTCATTGAAGAGGCCAAGACTGATGAAATCAGGGAATTGGAAAGTGAATTGAAGAGGGCGGAGATCGGGAGGTCGAATCACTATGGATTTCATAGCGAGGTGGCAGTTTCCCAGAATATGGAAAAGTGGGTTCAAGTGGATTTGGGGGAAAATGTCCCGGTGAATGAGGTGAGACTTTTGGGATCGAGTGAATACGGATTCGACGACTTTGGTTTTCCACACCGTCTTCGCATTGAGACCTCCGACGATGCCAGTTTTTTGACAAAAGTCGTGATTGGTGATTTTACCGGAGCGGATGTGAAACGTCCGGGAGCCGGTGCCTTCGTCGTGAAGGGGGGCGGGGCGAAGGGGCGTTATGTGAGAGTGGTGGCTACCAAATTATGGAACCGTCGACAGGCTGGGCAGGCCATGAGTCGGGACTGGATTTTTGCCCTGTCGGAAATGGAAGTGGTTTCAGGCGGGGAGAAAAGGGTGGCCTTGAGCGTGACCTCGCTTGACTCGATTGAAGCGATGCCACGATGGGGGAGCGCGAATCTTATTGATGGGGTTTCGGGGAAAGGGGCGACGGGATCGGAGGAAGAACTTCGGGTGCGTTTTGAAAAAATTCTAAAGCAAGTCGCCGGTGAGTCCCTGGAGTTACGGACTGCTCTGGAAGGAAAACTGGAGAAGGTGGACCGGTTGATTTTGGATCTGCCCAAACCTCAAAAAGTATTTGTGGGAATGGTTCATCACGGGAGTGGGAATTTTAAAGGGCGGGGAAGTGTTGGAGGCAAGCCTCGCGAGATCCGGGTGCTCGACCGTGGAGAGGTGACGCTCCCACGGGAGCTCGTGGTTCCGCGAGCGGTGCCCGGTATTGTCTCTGGAATTTCAGATTTTGATTTGGATGAGGATCATCCCGAGGGTGACCGCCGCGCTGCCTTGGCGGAGTGGATTGTTCATCCGGAAAACAAATTGACCTGGCGGAGTATCGTGAACCGAGTTTGGCAGACGCATTTTGGACTGGGCCTGGTAATCACGGCCAATGATTTTGGACGGATCGGGGAAAAGCCATCCCATCCGGAGTTGCTGGATTGGCTTGCGGTGGAGTTCCGAGATGGAGGGGGGTCGATGAAGGATTTACATCGCCTCATTCTCAACAGCGAGACGTATCGTCAACGGACGGCGGGCAATGTGAGAAATGAAGAGAGCGATGCGTCCAATCGGTTTCTTTGGAGACAGAGCCGCAGGCGTTTGGAAGCGGAAGCAGTTCGAGATACCGTGTTATCGGTCTCAGGCATGATGGATTTTAAAATGGGTGGCCCCTCGTTTCGGGACTTTGTGATCGAAAGGCCCGAGCACTCGCCGCACTACCAGTATCACCTGGCTGATCCGGATGATCGATCGACCCATCGCAGGTCGGTTTATCGTTTTCTGGTTCGTTCCCAGCCCCAGCCTTTTATGGACGCATTGGATTGTGCGGATCCGTCGCTTTTGGTGGAGAAACGAGGTGAGACCACGACCTCGTTACAGGCACTCGCGATGTTAAATAATACATTCATGGTTCGCTTGGCAGAGCACTTTGCGAAACGGGTCGAGGGTGAGGAAGATGTGGTTGGAAAAGTGATCGGGTTGGCGCTGGGGAGATTGGCGACCGGTGAGGAACGAAAGCTATTGGGGAAGTATGCAACAGATCATGGCGTTGCGGCTATGTGCCGGGTGGTCTTTAATCTCAGCGAGTTTAGTTATGTCGATTGAGATGCCATCGCGACGGGATTTTCTTTGCGGTTCCGGAGGAGGATTGGGAGGGATTGCTCTGGCCTCGATGCTCGGGGAAAATCTCAGGGCCGAAGGTGTTCTCGGAGAGCCACACCACCGACCCAAGGCCAAGCGGGTTGTGCAGCTCTTCATGGGAGGGGCGGCGAGCCATCTGGATCTCTTTGATTTCAAACCGGAGTTGTTGAAGCGGCACGGTGAGGAGTCGGATTTCGGAGAGCATATTGAGACCTTTCAAAACGGGCTTGGTCCTTGGATGAAACCGGTATGGGAGTTTTCTCGTCACGGTGGTTGCGGAAAGCTCCTGGGAGAGACGGTGTCTCCTTTTGGTGAGGTCGTGGATGAGATGGCGTTTGTGCACAACATGGTGGGGAAGACCGGGGTCCACAGCCAGGCAACCTACTTGCAGGCAACGGGATTTGATCGTCCTGGATTTCCGGGAATGGGATCATGGGTGAGTTACGGACTCGGCAGCATGAACGAGAATCTTCCGACCTTTGTGGTTCTGCCCGACCGTCGGGGATTTGCCTCGAACGGGCCGAAGAACTGGAGTTCGGCTTTTCTCCCCGCGATGAGTCAAGGGACGATCATTCGGCCCGGAACTCCGGAACCGGTGACGCATCTTTTTCCACCGAAAAGCGCGGAGTATTTGACTCCGGCGGCGGAGAGAGATGCCGGTGAGCTTTTGGCAAAACTGAACGGCGGATATGCTGAAGGGCGCAAAGGGGATTCACGATTGGAGGCCCGGATTCAGAGTTATGAGATGGCGGCTCGAATGCAGATTGCGGCACCTGAGGCCTTGAATTTATCGAGGGAGCCAGATTACATTCGTGCGATGTATGGGCTCTCGCCCGATGGAACGAAATGGCCGAAGACGATCAACTGGAAGGAAGAAGCGGACTACTTTGGCCGGAAGTGTTTGTCGGCGCGCCGCTTGCTGGAGCGAGGGGTGAAGTTCGTGCAAATTTGGTCAGGGAACGATAACGGTTTTCCTCGCAGAAACTGGGACAGTCACGAGGATATCGAGAGGGACCATGGCCCCTTGTCGCGAGGGATGGCGATCGGGGCGGCCGCGTTGATCAAGGATTTGAAACAACGGGGAATGTTGGAGGATACCATCATTCTTTGGACGACGGAATTCGGGAGGATGCCGTCGACTCAGGGGAAGAAGGGGAGGGATCATAATCCCTTTGTCTTTACGAACTGGCTTGCAGGAGGAGGAATTAAAGGAGGAGTGACTTACGGAGAGAGTGACGAGTTCGGTTATAAGCCGGCCGACCGGAACAATCCCACCGAGGTCTATGATATCCATGCCACGATACTACATCTTTTGGGAATTGATCACGAAGCGTTGACTTTCCGGAAGGATAGCATCGATCGAAGACTGACCGATGTGCACGGACGTGTGCTTAAAAAGCTGATTGGGTAATGAGAGGAGAGTTATTGGCAGGTGATTCTGATCTGGAAAAAGCGGGCGTTTTTGTCGAGGTCGGGGTGATCCTGATGAATACGCA
>TARA_B110000914_G_scaffold5688_1_pt1 | contig 12758 bp, 11 predicted proteins | sample TARA_B110000914 | Tara Oceans TARA_B110000914 (sample SAMEA4397983) | marine metagenome | biome: Polar Biome; feature: [MES] marine water layer (ENVO:01000295) within the mesopelagic zone...; material: water (ENVO:00002006), including particulate matter (ENVO:01000060) such as......
GGGAAGGGGGATGACTGTTTCAGATGGTCCGATGATCTCGATGGGAGCTCCGACCTGTGACCAACTGAGGTCGAGGAGGGTTGAGCTGGATTCGATGATGTATTCGATGCCTTCAATTCCCGTAAACGAGACAGCGGCATTGCTCCCATCGGCTGAGATGTCGATTGCCGGAGGAGAGAGGTCTGGAAGGAGGGCGAAGTTATCGAGGGCGATCGCTTTTCCGTCGGCGGAGTTGGAGCTGGGATAGAAATTCACACCAATTTCGACGATGTCGCTCAAGACGGATGCGGTGACTTTGACAGGGACGAATTCCTCATCATCTTCGTCGTAGATATACCATTGGTCTTTGGAGAAGGAGTTCAGGAGGCTCGACCAGCCGGAGGTGAGGACTTCATAGGAGTCGCTGTAATAGAAGGTGTCGCCCGCGAGGATGTAGATTTCGACATCGCCGAAGGATGGAAGGTCTTCGACGTAAATATCGCAATAGACCGTATCAATGCCAGCCGAGGCGTAGTCTCCAACAAAGAATCCCCCGGAGGAGATGGAGTCGGCGAAAAGAGAAACGCCAGCATCTTGAGCGAAGGTAGCGTAGATTTCGGCATCAGTGGTGCCAGGGAGTTTCCAGGAGGCGTTAAAGGCTTCGCCTGTGGCGTAATTGTAGAAACCCCATCCGTTTGCATTGTCTTCTTTGGTAAACGACTCGATCGCGCCCAGAACCTGAGCCTGGAGGGGGGTGGCAAGAATCAGGAGAGAGGAGAGGAGTTTCATGTTGATTTAGACGGAGGGGCCCGCATTTTTCAGAAATTGAATGAGAAAATCGATTCTTTTTCGGACCTCGGGAGTTTCCAGGAGGCGTTGGCGGTCGTTTGAGTCGTGAATGAATTGTTGGGCAACGGCATCGGAGCAGGTGGCTGAGTCTCCGGCTTTGTCGAGGGTGGCATTGATCTGTTCGTTGACTTCGGAGGGGAAGCTGGAGAGGGCTCGGTTGATGGCGCGGCGGAGGCGACCGAGGGATTTTTTTTCCTCGGCGGCGGGAAGAGTGGTGTCGAGGATGGGACGGATTTTGGCGTGGGGGTAGGGTTTGTCATCGAGCCATTCCTCGAAATAAACGCGTAAGATCCCGTGGAGGAGGAGGTTGGAGGTGCCTTCATCGGATTCCCGGGAGGCGCGGATGAGGCCGATAGTTCCGACGGGGGCGGCGCAACGGTCTGGATCGGTGCTATCGTCGCCCAAGAGGTTGCCGACGCAAAACATGCAGTTTCCTTCGATGGCTTCTTCGAGCATCTGACGGTAGCGGGGCTCGAAGATATGGAACGGCATCCCTCCGTGAGGGAAGAGGACGGTGTTGGGCAGGAGGATGACGCCGCAGGTTTCGGGAATGGTGAGGGAGTTCACTTTTTGGTGAGAGGTTTTTAACCACAGAATGAGCGGAAGCTCGTCGATCGCATGGAGTTAGGGGTTGCGATTTGGGGATCGGCGGTGGCATTGAAGGCGTTAACGATCTTGGTGTCGGCGATGAGGATTTTTTCGACGACGAGGTCGGGACGAAGCTTTTCGATGAAGTGTTTTTTGGAGTGAACGGGGTATTCGGGCTGTTACTCGAAGGAGAGGCCTCGTTATTGAGAATTCGAGGCCGAGTTTCAGTTCTTTTTGAACTTCGATCACGGCCCCGATGATTTACTTCGAAAGGTCTGAATGAGGATATTTCTCTTCTTTGTCAGGAAATTTCATCAACCAAGCTTCTGCTCTTTCTGTGGTCAATTTCTCAAGCTTGCGCGAGGGCTTGGTTGAGGTCTTCTAGGATGTCGTCGATGTGCTCGAGGCCGACGGAGAGGCGGACGAGTTCGGGGCGGATGCCGCCGGCCAATTGCTGCTCTGAGGTGAGCTGGGAGTGGGTGGTGGTGGACGGGTGGATGGCGAGGGATTTGGCGTCGCCAAGGTTGGCGACGTGGGAGAACATCTTGAGCGAGTTGATGAATTTGGATCCGGCTTCGGCGCCTCCTTTGATGCCGAAGACAACGACGCTGCCGCCTTTTCCACGGAGGTATTTTTGATTCTTAGCGTATTCGGGATCGCCCTCGAGTCCGGGGAAGCGGAGCCACTCGACTTGCGGGTGGTCTTTGAGGTGTTTGGCGACGGCGAGGGAATTTTCGCAGTGGCGTTCCATGCGGAGGGGGAGGGTTTCGATTCCCTGAAGAAACTGCCATGAGTTATCGGGGGCGATACAGGCTCCGAGGTTGCGGAGGGGGCCGGTGCGCATGCGGAGAATGTAGGCAAGGGGGGCGAGCATGTCGGGGAGGTCGTGTCCCCAACGGAGGCCGTGGTAGGAGTTGTCGGGATTGTCAAAGAGGGGGTGTTTTCCTCCGGCCCAGTTAAAGCGGCCGGAGTCGATGACGATGCCGCCGAGGCCAGTGCCGTGTCCGCCGAGCCATTTGGTGAGGGAATGGACGACGATGTCGGCTCCGTGGTTGAGCGGACTGGTGAGGTAGGGCGTCGAGCAAGTGGCATCGACGATGAGGGGGATGCCGTGGGCTTTGGCAATCTCGCCGACGGCGTCGAGATCGGTGACTTCGAGGGCGGGGTTGGAGACGGTCTCGCAGAAAAGGGCGCGGGTTTTTTCGTCAATCGCGTTTGCGAATTGCTGGGGATCTTGTGAGTCGACAAAGCGAACCTCAATTCCGAGGGCGGGGAGGATGTCTTTAAACTGGGTATAACTGCCGCCGTAGAGGTTGCGGGCGGAGACGATGTTGTCTCCGGCCTGGGCAAGGTTGATGATGGAGTTGAAAATTGCGGCGGTTCCGGAGGCGTGCGCGAGGCCGGCGAGCTCGTGGGCCCCTTCGAGAAGGCAGATGCGCTTTTCGAGCACATCTGTAGTGGGATTCGTGATTCGGGTGTAGATGTTCCCGAGTTCTTTGAGGGCGAAAAGGTTGGCGGCGTGTTCGGTGTCTTTGAAAGTAAAAGCGGTGCTTTTATAGATAGGGACGGCGCGCGAGTGAGTGTCGGAATCAGGCTGGTGGCCACCGTGAAGACAGAGTGTTTCGTGTTTCATACTTAGAAAGTCTTAGCATGGATTATGCGGAAGGGAAATAGTGGGTGTGGGAAGTCTTATGCAGACGGGTGAAGGAGGGAATCGGGTGATTTTCGGGGGGCTAGTAGATGGCGATTCACTTTTGGAGTCTGCCTTTTTTCTGCGAGTCTACCGCTCGGCTGTGAAGCTAAATGCCAAAGGCTAAGAGTTAATCGCGAAGTGGTGTGGAGATTTTTTGAGAGGTGATGATGGAGGGGGATTAAATCTCCAGGGTTTGGGGGTATTTCTGGCGCCAGAGTTGTGAGGCTGGGAGGATTTGCTCCGTTTTACGGGTGGGGGAGAGTTCCCAAGTGAAGGGCATTTCGGGTTTGAAGTGCTTTAAGAGGTCGTCGTATGGGAGTGAACCAGTGAAGGGCACCCGGTGGTCGCGTGCGGGCCATTGGACGTCGTGAAGGTGTGATCCGATAAGATAGGGAGCCATTTTTCCGAGCCACTCGTCGTGGTCGAGGAGTCCGAGATTGTGTTTGAGACCGACGTGGCCGAAGTCGTGCCAGTAACCGATTTGAGGGCAGTCCTTGAAGTGCTCCTGCAAGGCGACCATTTCGCGTTCGTCGGGGACGTCCTCGTATTTGGAACGTGACTCAACCGCGAGGATGACGCCGGCTTCTTTGGCGGGTTCGATGAGGCGTTCGAGAGTGTTGATGGCGCGCTCGTAATATTTGGGACCGGATTTTTCACGCTTCTGCACGCAGGCCAGTTTAGCGTCGGCGTATTCGTCGGTGAGTTGTTCTCCCGCGGCGAGCTTTTTGGTGAGGGCGCCGGTCCACTTCTTGTGTGGCATCAGGGGGATGGAGCCCATGTGGAGGACGACGTAATAGGCCCCGAACTCCTTTGCGATTTCGAGGGTTTTAAGGGTTTCGCGGAAGGCTTTGTTGCGTTCGTTTTGGTTGTCGGAGGAGAATTGGTAGGCGTCGGGAGCGTCGATCATCACCTCGGTAGGCGAGGGGAAGTAGTTGTGGACGCCGACACATTTGAACTTGTTGGCAGCAAAGGCGCGCTGGATGCCTGGGAGCTTGGCGACGGTCATCCCGTGGGAGAGCTCGAGGGTGTCGAAGCCAAGTTCGAGGATTTCATCGATCATTTCCTCGCCGTCGGTGTGACGGGAGTTGTTCCAGCAGGTGGAGAAGGCGAGCATGGGTTAGGTTACCGGGTTATTTGGGAGTTGGTTGATTCGGCTGAGAGGAGGGTGCTGTCGGTGGCTGGGGTGCCTCGAGCTTCTCTTGGGTCGTTTTCGAGATGCAAATGATCAGTCACGTGGCCTATGCTTTGGATTGACGTCAAACCGAAGGAGGTGAACCCAATACTAAACATTAAATTTTGATTTTTTGAATGCTTGATTCTGAGCTCAGACGAAAGTTTAAGTCTCCGGAGACTTGGTTGAGGGAGCTTGGGTTGAGGACCGAAAGCTAGAGCTTTCGGCTGCATTAGAGTTTTTCGATGATGCAGTAGAAGGCGCCTGTTTCGCCTTTGGCTGATCTGAAGATTGGCGCGATGGCGTGGGAGCCTTTGGTGAGTTTGGTGGTGAAGGAGATGGCGGTGTCTTTTTTCCCGACGGGTTTGGTGGCGATCTCCCTGCCATTGAGGAGGAGGGCGGCAGTGGCGGCTTTTAAGGCGACACCGGGAGTGGTGCGGAAGGCTTTGGAGGCGCCGGGAACGTTTTTTCCAGGAGGGAGGGTGGCGTTGATGGGGTGTTTCGCTTCTTCGGGCCAGCGAAGGAGGGAGATTTTATACTCTCCTTCTTTCAGGACTTTGATGGCCCAGTGACCGCTGAATTTCTTTTTGTTTCCACCCTGTGCTGCCCGAATCATGCCCTGATGCCAGGGAGGGCTGGTGTTGAGCCAGTCGTGGGCAGTCATAATGACTTTGGGGTGATCCGGATGGCCGAGGTGGATTTCAGTGGTTTGTGGGAATGATGGGGAGATGTCGGCCCACCATTGGTCGTAGAAGGCGCGCATTTTGGCGACTTGCTCCGGGTTATCTTTTGCAATGTTCTTTTTCTGACCGGGGTCGGCTTTGATGTCGTAGAGTTCCTTGCCGTTCACGAGGCGGTATTGTTGGGACATGACGGCGGATTTACGCCATTTGACGGGATCTACGACACGTTGTGAATCTGTGACAAGAAAACGGTCGGGCCAGTGAACATCGGAGTTAGGATCGAGGAGGGCTTTGAGAGTGGAGCCATCGAATTTGATGTCTTCGCTGTTGGGGACGTCACAGACCTCGAGGAGGGTGGGGACGACGTCGACGGCGTGACAGAGGGTGTTGATCTCCCGATGTTGGCTGAGTCCGGCAGCGGGCCAGTGGATGAACATGGGGACGCGGTGACCCCCATCGTATTCAGAGCCTTTTCGGCCCTTCATGCCGGCGTTGAAGACGTTGGCTCCGGTGGCAGTGCCGTTGTCGGTGGTGAAGATGAAGAGGGTATTGTCGGAGATGCCGAGGTCGGTGAGGAGCTTGCGGGTGGCTCCGACATTGTCATCAATGTTGGTGATCATGCCAAAGAAGGCGGCGATGCCGTCCTTTTGGTCCTCGTAAATGTCCAGGTATTTTTGAGGACAATGGAGGGGGCCGTGCGGGGCGTTGGTTGAGATGTAGGCGAGGAAGGGTTCCTTGGTGGCGGCTTTGGCTTTGATGAACTCGTGGGCTTTTTGGAAGAAGACGTCGGTGCAGAAGCCTTTGGCGGGAACGATTTTCCCGTTGTGGAAGTAGGAGCCATCGAAGTAAGAGTTATTCCAGAGGTCGGGGGTTTGGCCGACGCCACCTCCGCCATGGCGGTAGACTTCTTCAAAGCCGCGGTCTTCGGGACGGTAGGGAAAGTTGTCGCCGAGGTGCCATTTCCCGAACATGCCGGTGGCGTAATCTTTGGAGAAATGCTGGCCGAGGGTGACTTCGTTTTCGCGAATCATGGAGCGGCCCATGATGGTGTGCCAGACTCCGGTGCGGTTGGTCCAGTGGCCGGTGAGAAGGGCAGCACGGGTGGGGGAGCAGGTGGGGGCGACGTGGTAGTCGGTGAGGACGGTGGACTCGGAGTGGAGCTTGTCGAGGTGAGGGGTTTTGATGACGGGATTGCCGTGGCAGGCGAGGTCGCCGTAGCCCTGGTCATCGGTGATGACGATGATGACGTTGGGACGAGTTTGCGCGGATGCGAACTGGATGAGGGCGAAGAACCCGAGGAGTTTTTTGATCATGGGATTAGTTGGCTATGGGGGAGCTGAAAAGAATCCCGATTCCTATAATTAGGATCACGGCGATTATGTTGGCCGTTTTCGAGAATCTGAATTGAGGGAAGATTATTTGGATAAGGGCAAGAAGAAGGAGAGAAAAGGACGGAATACGAATGGTGTCGAGCCCCCCGTTTGCAGGAGAGAAGAATAAAAGGCAAATCGTGTATACAAAAAGCCCCCAGTAGAGAAAGTTGTTCTTAAATTTGGTGTGGTTTGGATCTTCCATTCGGGGAAGCCATTCAAATGTGAGATTTGAAAATTGAAAGATGTGATTTGAGGAGAGAGGTTTGAAGCACGATGAACTTGACAAAGGATATGCTGATTGCGGTGTTGATGGGTGGGCCTGGAGCAGAGAAGGAAGTCTCGATGGCTTCGGGAAAGGCGGTTTTACAGGCTTTGCAGGAAAAGGGATTCCAAGCGGTGGGAGTGGAGGTGACGGATTTGGAGCCGAAATTGCCCGAAGGGACGAGCTTGGCGTTTAACGTGATTCACGGGACATTTGGGGAAGACGGAGAGTTACAGAAGTATTTAGAAGGTCTGGGAATTCGATACACCGGAGCGGGGGTGAAGAGTAGCGAAGTGGCGTTTGACAAGAATTTGAGTAAGGAGTGTTTTTTAAAGCACGAGGTTCCGACGCCGGGATCAGAGGTGGTTGATTGTTCATCGGGAGTGAAGCCACCTGCAATGAAGGTTCCTTTTGTGGTGAAGCCGCCGCGAGAGGGGTCGAGTGTCGGGATTCGGGTGGTGAAGAAAGAGAGCGAAGCAATGGAAGCGATGGAGCATGCGGCAAAATTCAGCCACGATTTGTTGGTGGAGGAGTTTGTGGAGGGTCGGGAGCTGACGGTGGGGGTATTGAACGAGGAGGTTTTTCCGGTGGTCGAGATCGCGCCTCCAGAAGGAGATTGGTATGATATGGAGACAAAATACCCGTGGTTGAGTGGGAAAGAGAAGGGGAGCCAATACACTTGTCCGGCGGATTTGACGTCCGAAGAGACGGCGGTCGTGCAGGCTGCGGCGAAAAAAGCCTACGATGCGTTGGGAATTGAGGTTTACTCTCGGGTGGATGTGTTGTTGAATCCTTTCGGAAGTCCTTACGTTTTAGAAGCCAATACTATCCCTGGAATGACCGAAACCAGCCTGCTTCCGATGGGAGCGGCGGAAGCCGGGTATACATTTGGCGATCTATGCGTGAAGATTGCCGAACTCTCTCTGGCCGCAAGGCCGTGAAAAATAATCCCTCCATGTTTCCCCGTCGTACATCAGGCCGCACGCGCAAATCGCGTCAGCGGATGCTAGCCCTCAAGGTGAATTCTCCCCGGATCATGATGTTTGACTGCCTGAAATTTGCTTCTCGATTTTTTAAGTTGGGGGTGGCGATGCTGGTGATGGTTGGGGTGGGATTTGGTCTGAGTCACGGTTGGAAAAAGCTCTTTGTCGAGAACAAGGAGTTTCTGGTGAGTCAGGTGAATTTACTGACGATGGAGGGCGGCGAGACGGCGTTTTTGACTCACGAACGATTGATGGCTCAATGTGAGATAGATGCAAATGCGACTATTTTCTCTCTTGATACGGATCAGGTGAAAGCGGCGCTCCTTGAATTGCCTGAAATTACGAACGCCAAAGTGAGCCGTCGGTTGCCGGGAATTTTGAAAATCGAAGTCACCGAGCGTAGGCCGGTGGCCTGGGTGGCGTGTCAATCGCTGGGGATCAAGGAACGAAGCCGAGAGCGTGGTTTTTTGGTGGACGAGAAAAATGTTCTTTTTCGATGTGCGTCCGAGGAGCTTTGGGAATTTGCGAAAACGCTTCCGGTTGTTTTAGTTCGGTCGGTTGAAAAAAATGAAATCGTGGAGGGAGAGCCGATTTCCCACGAGGGTTTGAAGTATGCTTTCAACCTCATTAATCTTGCGGAAGAGAAGCTGGTCGGTGAGGAAAAGCCGGCGCAGGTTGTGGTGAAAGACGAAATCATGCTCGAAATGACGACTCTCGGCGGCGTTATCGCAACGCTTTCATACTACAATCAAGAACGTCAGCTTGAAAATTTCTCAAAACTCACTTCCCATGCCCGTGATCAGGGGAAGACTCTTGCCCAGGTAAATCTAATTCCCCGTCGCTTCGTACCGATTCACTATCGCTGAAGTCATCCCTCAATTCAAGTTTATATGGCACGCTCCAAGATTCACGTTGGCCTCGAAATTGGTTCCACCAAAACCGTAATGGTTGTGGCGGAGATCAAACCGGATGAGTCCGCCAAAATTCTTGGGATGGGGGAGACCCGCACGGCTGGAGTTCGGAAGGGAGAGATCGCAGATTACAAGCAAGTGAGGGCTTGTGTGAAATCGGCTTTACTCGAGGCCGAAGACGTGAGCGATGTCGTCATTAAGAGTGTTTTTCTCTCGGTGACAGGCGCTCACATCAAGGGAGTCAATAACACAGGAACGTTCCGTCTTCCCGAAGATGAGAAGGAGGTTGACCGACATCATTTGGAAGAGGTTAAGGAGATTGCCCGTGACATCGCGATTCCAAGTGAGCACGTCTATCTGCACCACTTGGCCAGGCATTTCACTCTCGATGGTCAGGCGCACTCAACGGTTCCTTATGGATTGTTGGGGCGCACGCTTGAAGCTGACTACCATGTCGTGCACGGGATTCGCCCGAGGATTCAAAACATTATCAAGTGTGTGCGGGAGATTCCACTTGATGTCGATGATGTCGTTTTTGCTCCAATCGCTTCGGCTCAGATCTGCCTCAATCGTGAGCGCAAAGAGGACGGGGCTCTGGTGATTGATATTGGTGGCGAGACGACCGATTACGTTCTTTATCTCAACGGAGCGATTGCGGCATCGGGTTGTGTTCCGGTGGGTGGCAATCATGTTTCAAATGACATTCACTTGGTGACCCACATTCCATTTTCAAAGGCGGAGAAGGTCAAGATCGCGGAAGGGAATGCGTCGGCTGACCCGGCGAGTTCGGTGGGGATTGTGAAAGTAGAGGATGAGAAAGGGTTCCCGCCCATTGAAATCAACAGACAGCTTCTTAACGATGTGATTCGTGGACGGCTTGAGGAGGCCTTTGAGCTGGTGGTGGAGGGGCTTCCGGAAGGAGCGCTGGACCAGATAGGAACCGGCGTGTTCTTAACGGGTGGATCGAGCCAGATGCGTGGAATTGGTGAGTTGGCGTGCGAGGTTTTTGATCTGCCGGTATACAAACCCGAGCAACCCGACGTGAGCGGGGTTCATGCTTATTTCAAGGATCCCCAGTATGCGACGGCGCTTGGCTTGATTCGTTACGCCCAGATTCTCGATGAAGAGCGACCGGGGGCGCGCATCGGAAAGATGAAGGGCTTGTTGAAGACTTTCTGGCCTTTTGGAACTTAGGTCCCAGGGCCTACTGGAAGCGAATGCCCACGGGTTGTGGTTGCAGGGGAGTGGTTCCCGGCTGGGGGATAGTGATCGGGGGATACCCTCCGGAGGACATGGTGACAACTAGAAGGAGAAGTGAAAATCCGAGGAGGCCGACGGTCGCAAAGCAGCTGGGCTCGAACTTGGTTTGGAATACGTTGGCTAGCTGCTTTTCTGCAAATTCCTGTTGGTTTTTCTCTTTCGCTATTTCAGCAGGAGTAGCGGCCTCGTTTTTCTCTCCGGTATTCGCGGAGGATGCCTGCGCGAGGGGGGCTTCCAGCTCCTTCCTTTGCTCGTCCATAGCTGCCTCCATGGCGGGGAATTGCTGGGCCATCTGGAAGCTTACCAAGATCGCTCCAATCACGAATAAGACTTGGGCAATCAGGACTAAGGTCTTGGCTTTGTTCACAAGGCCGATCAAAGCGAAAATGAGTCCCAGTCCGACTGCGATGAGACAAATCATGACAAGAATCGAGCTGTCGTAAGGACCATCGTTCGTGTCTGCGTCATCCATTTCTTTGGCCACGTCATCGACCATCTTGTCGGCCTCTTTTTCCGGTATCCCAAGCTTCTTGAGTGGAATTTGAAAGTCGTCATTAGTAGAGATCCTTTTCGTGATTGTTTGGATTCCGGTTTGGGAGATGGTCTTGATCCTTCCTTCATCACCCATGATCTTTAGGTCCATGCTCAGTGATACCCACGGGAGAAAGAATAAGATCAGGGCGGCGAGGCCCGTGACAATGGTGAGGATGCTCACCCAAGTGGGTGCGGGATTTTTTCTAGCAGGGGCGGGAGCACCTGGAAGTGCAACCCCGAAGATTTGGGGGCTGAGATTGATGCTGGCGACGGGTGCAACTTGCACGGGAGCGGCAGCAGTGAGAACCGGAGCGGGTGCGAGTTCGACGATCTTGGGAACGTCGGGAAGGAGTCCTTCAACGCGTCCAGCCGGAACCCACTGGTCGAGCCCCTCGGTCCAGATCATGGTGTCATGATTGATGTTGCCGGTGGTGTAAAAGCCCTGGAGATCCTGGAAAGAATAGGGGCCTTGCTCATTGCCCTCACCATCAAGGACGCGCCACAAAGATTCGTTCATTCCGCGAAGCTAGGCACTGGTTATCATTCGTCAAGCCAACCGGCTGATTGCTTGGGGGTTCATAAGCCCTCCGATGATTGGAGCCCTTGCATAAGTTTCACCAAATCGAAGGTGGTCTGAAGGAAAATAGCGTTGTGTCCAGCATCTGCGACCGGGTAGAAAGTTTTGAATTTTGAGGGGGAGAGTTCGAAAAGTTTTCACCATGGTCGAAGGGGATCATCTGATCGTCTTCCCCGTGAATGACGAGGAGCGGGGTGTCAAATCCCTTGATTTTCTTGAGGTTGGGGAAACGATCGCCGGGGAAGATGGGTCACGGTTCGGAAAGCACTTAGAAAAGGCGAGATGAGGACGACTGCGCGATGCTTTTCGCGGGAGGCAAGCCAGTAGGTCGGACCGGAGTCGACCGATTTTTCGACGAGGATGACGTCAGTCGGATCGACTTCAAGATCGGAAGTGAGATGATGATACGTTAAGTCGATAGCGTGGTTGCCTCCCTTTTCGGTGGGCTTTCCCGATGACGGAGGTCGATGATGAATCGCGATTTTTTTCTGATCTTCGCCGAGAGTTTTGAAGTAGGTGTGATCTTTGGGGTAGGGGGTGCCGGGAGGTTGGAAGATCAACCTGTCAGCGAAGAACCAGGCAAAGGGAGAGAAGAAGATAAACCCAGGCGATGGTGTGGAAAGGGCGCTGTCATGACCACGTTCCAAGGAGGACCTTTTCCAGTTCATTCATGAAGGATGCCTCAATCACGCAGATGGTCCAGTGATCTAGTTGGACAAGAGGCGAAGGATTCCTCACACTCTGAAGTCATGAATCGACGTTCATTTGTTCGTAGTTCGGCGGCTTTTTCGGCGGCACCTTTTATAGCAACTTCCCGTTCTCTCGGGGCACAGTATGGGGAGTTTGGTGACCTTAAAAAGCGGGTGGCTTTGATTGGCTCGGGCTGGTATGGGAAACTTGATCTGTTGAGGTTGGTACAGGTGGCGCCCATCGAGGTGGTGGGGCTTTGCGACGCAGATTCGAAGATGTTGGGAGGGGCGGCGGATTTGGTGGCAGCGAGGCAGCTTTCAAAAAAAAGACCGCCGACTTTTAAGTATTACCAGGAACTGCTCGATCAAGAGAAGCCGGATGTTGTGTTGATTGATACGCCTGATCATTGGCACGCGCTGCCTGCATTAGCTGCGATCGAAGCGGGAGCGGATCTCTATTTACAGAAGCCGATCTCGGCCGATATTGCCGAAGGGCAGGCGATCTTTGATGCGGCACGAAAGAAAGGGAGAGTGGTTCAGGTTGGAACTCAGCGACGTTCAACTCCTCACTTACAAGATGCAAAGAAGCAGGTGATTGATGCCGGGTTGCTGGGCGATGTCGGACATGCCGAGATTTGTTGCTATTATCACATGCGAAGCCGAACTTCGGTAGAAAAAGCACTGGCCCCGGTGCCGGAACATTTGGACTGGGATCTCTGGACCGGACCCGCTCCGATGAGACCCTATAATACGGTGGTCCATCCGAGGGGCTGGAGGGGATTTAAGGAATATGGCAATGGCATTGTAGGGGATATGTGCATTCACATGCTGGATGCGGTCCGCTGGATGCTGGGGCTGGGCGAGGTGAAGCGAGTGTCATCGAGCGGTGGGATCTATGTGGATACCAAGAGCATCGCCAACATACCGGACACGCAGACGGCGACGTTTGCCTTTGATGATCTCGAGGTGGTTTGGAATCATCGAACGTGGGGAGATGCCCCCGATCCAGAGTTTCCCTGGGCGTTCTTTATCTACGGAGAAAAGGGGACCTTGAAGGCGGACGTTCACAAATGGGAGTTCACTCCTCGCGGTCGCGGGAAGAAGTTGAGCGGAAAGGTGACACTGGAGCTGGATGAATATCCCGAAGATAGAACTGAAGAGGGGGTTGAGAAGCATGTTGTCCCGGCAGTGCGTGCCCACATGAGG